>Ga0206898_10057_pt1 | contig 34672 bp, 33 predicted proteins | sample Alteio_BWOrgHeat_50_FD_153237 | JGI IMG/M metagenome (GOLD analysis project Ga0206898, IMG submission 153237) | Enriched cells from forest soil in Barre Woods Harvard Forest LTER site, Petersham, Massachusetts, United States -... | ecosystem: Environmental > Terrestrial > Soil > Temperate forest >...
CTTTAAGATGCGAGAATTCGCCATTGAGATGTGAAATTACCGAATACCGGGCCGCTGAAGCTGTTGGCAGCAATTCCATTAATGCTTCTACTTTTTGTGTGTTGATTTCGTGCGGGGCTATTATGAATTTCCAGTCGGGGTAGGTGTCTATTAAATTGATAATGAGTTGTTCATCGCGCGGCCAGGTGCTGCCTGCTATAAAAATCTTATGCCCGTTTTTAAACCCGGCTATAGCGGGTATTGGCAAAGGCTTTGCTGCATTGGCCCACACCCTATCGAACCGGGTATCGCCGCTCACACTCACGTTTTCAATACCGATGCCTTGCAGCAGACTTTTTGAGTTTTCATCCTGCACAAAAAAGCGTGTAACAAAGCCCAGTATTTTTTGGTGCAAGCCGCCATACCATTTAAAAAATACCTGGCCAGGTCTGAAGATACCCGAAATAATATATAGTGGTATACCGCGTTTGTGGGTCTCGTTAAAAAAATGGTACCAGTATTCGTATTTAGTGAATATGGCCAGTTCAGGTTGTATGGTATCAATAAATTCGCGCGCGTTTTTGGCTGTATCCAGCGGAAGATAGTAAACCGCATCGGCAAGCGGTGTATTCTTTCTGATCTCGTATCCCGAGGGTGAAAAAAATGTAATTACAATTTTTTTTCCAGAATTGAGACTTTTTAACTGTTCCAAAACCGGCCTGCCCTGCTCAAATTCGCCTAATGAAGCAAAATGGAACCATATTGCACCCGGATAACGTACAAGGGCACGCGTTTTGCGTCCATCGAGCCATAGCCTGGCTTTTTTATTAAAAAAGGAAGCGAACCATATAAGTACGAAATATATGCGGATGAAGGCATTATAAAGTAATAGCATTTTAATAATGAATTGTTAACTTCGCAGGGCGTAAAAGTAATCACAATAAAAATAATATTATTGTGTAAAACCATCGTGAGCAATAGTAAAAAGTCAGTCAGGCGGCTCATGGCAGAAGCAAAATGGTTTAAGCAGCGCCGCTGTAGCATGCCGGTTAACAAAATGAAAAAATAAAAACGGCGCGGCCCGCCTGTTGGCCGATAAATAAAAAATTACTAACAAAAAAACCACTTTAGAAAATGAAAATTGCTGTAGTAGGCACAGGATACGTAGGACTGGTGACAGGCACCTGTTTAGCAGAAACCGGTAACCATGTAATTTGTGTAGATATAAACGTTGACAAAGTAAAAAAAATGCAGCAGGGGCAGTTGCCCATTTACGAACCTGGTCTCGAATTGTTATTTCACCGCAACATAAGCCAGCATCGTCTTCAGTTCACCACAAACCTTGCCGAGGCTATAGCCGAAGCAAAAATCATCTTCCTGGCTTTGCCCACCCCTCCGGGTGGAGATGGCTCGGCCGACCTGAGTTACGTATTGGGCGCCGCAAAGGATATTGCCGGTTTAATAACCGAATATAAGGTGATTGTAACCAAATCAACCGTTCCGGTTGGTACAGCAGATAAAGTAACAGCTATAATGAAGGCCAATACCACTGTGGATTTTGCAGTAGTATCAAACCCCGAGTTTTTACGGGAAGGCGTTGCGGTAGACGACTTTATGAAACCCGACCGCGTGGTTGTTGGTACGCGCGACGAACGCGCCCGCAAACTTATGGGCGAATTGTATGGCCCTTATGTTCGCCAGGGTAACCCGGTAATATTTATGGACGAAAGATCATCGGAATTAACCAAATACGCCGCAAATTCGTTTTTAGCCACCAAAATATCGTTTATGAACGAGATTGCCAACCTTTGCGAACTGGTAGGCGCCGACGTGGATATGGTAAGGCGCGGTATTGGCTCAGATGATCGTATAGGTAAAAGGTTTTTATTTTCGGGCATTGGATATGGTGGTAGCTGCTTCCCCAAGGATGTGCAGGCACTCGCTAAATCGGCCGAGGAAAATAAATATGATTTCAAGATATTGAATTCGGTAATGGAAGTTAACGAAATTCAGAAACATGTGCTGGTTGAAAAAGTGAAGAAATATTACAAAGGCGATGTGAAAGGCAAAAAGTTTGCGATGTGGGGACTGGCCTTTAAACCGGAGACCGATGATATCCGCGAAGCACCTGCATTGTACATCATTGACGACCTTGTTGCCGCCGGCGCCGAGATTGTGGCATTTGACCCCGAAGGCATGAATAATGTTAAAAACCTGATTGGTGATAAAATTAAATACGCCGCCAACCAGTATGAGGCGCTGAAAGATGCTGATGCTTTACTGATAGTGACAGAGTGGTCGGTATTCAGGACGCCGGATTTTGAGCAGGTAGAAAAGCTATTGAAAGCAAAAGTTGTTTTTGATGGGCGTAATTTATACGACCTGGATAAGATGATAGATTGCGGATTTTATTACAATAGTATTGGCAGAAAGATTGTTGGATAATGGCAAACAGAAAACGGATATTGATAACCGGTGCGGCCGGATTTTTAGGATCGCACCTGTGCGACAGGTTTATTCGTGAAGATTATCATGTTATTGGCATGGATAACCTGATCACCGGTGATCTGCGTAATATTCAACACCTGTTTAAACTGGAGAACTTTGAGTTTTATAACCACGATGTTTCCAAGTTTGTTTACGTTCCGGGCGAATTGAATTACATCCTTCACTTTGCCTCGCCTGCCAGCCCTATAGATTATTTAAAAATACCGATCCAGACTTTAAAAGTTGGCTCGCTGGGTACGCATAATCTTTTAGGCCTTGCACGGTCAAAAAAAGCCAGGATGCTGATAGCCTCAACCTCCGAAGTTTACGGCGATCCCAGCGTTAATCCGCAACCCGAAGAATATTGGGGCAACGTTAACCCGGTTGGCCCGCGCGGCGTTTATGACGAGGCCAAGCGTTTCCAGGAAGCCATAACTATGGCCTACCATACGTTTCATGGTTTGGAAACACGCATAGTGCGCATTTTTAATACCTATGGCCCCCGCATGCGGCTTAATGACGGGCGTGTGTTGCCGGCATTCATAGGTCAGGCACTGCGCGGTGAATCATTAACCATGTTTGGCGATGGTTCGCAAACACGTTCATTTTGTTATGTAGATGATTTGGTTGAGGGCATTTATCGCTTGTTGTTTAGCGATTACGCGCAGCCGATGAATATTGGCAACCCTGACGAGATCACCATCCGGGAGTTTGGCGAGGAAATTATTAAGCTAACAGGTACCGACCAAAAACTGATCAGCCTGCCCTTGCCTACCGATGATCCTAAACAGCGCAGACCCGATATAACCAAAGCACAAAGTATTTTGGGATGGACGCCAAAAGTATCCAGGAGCGAAGGTTTAAAAATTACTTACGATTATTTTAAATCGTTGCCCGAAAAAGAAATTCAACATAAGGACTTTACCTATTATAATAAAAACTAATGGCTAAAATACTGGTAACCGGTGGCCTGGGGTATATCGGTTCGCACACAGTGGTCGAACTGGTTAACGCGGGGTATGAACCGGTGATTGTAGACGACTTATCCAACTCGCAGCATCAAATATTGGATCAGTTGAGTAAAATTATCGGCTTTAAGCCGGCCTTTTATCAATTTGATTTATGCGACGAACAAAAGCTCAAGGATTTTGCCGCATCTGAACCTGATATAGAAGGAGTCATCCATTTTGCGGCTTTTAAAGCGGTGGGCGAATCGGTTAAAAACCCGCTGAAATATTACCATAATAATATGTTGTCGCTTATAAACCTATTACGGGTTTATAGTGGAAAAACGGTCAATTTTGTTTTTTCTTCCAGTTGTACTGTTTACGGTCAGCCGGATGTTTTGCCCGTTACCGAAGATGCACCCGTTAAACCGGCGCAATCGCCTTATGGTAATACCAAGCAAATTGCCGAGGAGATTTTAGTTGACGCTGTAGCATCTGGTGATGCCAAAAAAGTAATTTCATTGCGTTATTTTAATCCCGTTGGGGCGCATGAATCAGCGCTGATTGGCGAATTGCCGATCGGTGTACCGCAAAACCTGGTGCCGTTCATCACACAAACTGCTATTGGTAAGCGCGAGAAAATTACTGTTTTCGGCAATGATTATAACACCAAAGATGGTAGCTGCGTACGCGACTATATTCATGTGGTCGACCTGGCGAAAGCCCATGTTGCAGCATTGAAATTGATGGAAGGCAACGGTTTTAGCGGCTACGACGTATTTAACTTAGGAACCGGCAACGGTAACACGGTATTGGAAATAATACTGGCTTTTGAGCGGACAACCGGTGTTAAGCTAAATTATGAAATTGGCCCCCGCCGCAGCGGCGATGTTGAACAGGTTTGGGGCGATGTAACTAAATCGACAAAAAAACTTCACTGGCAGGCGGTATTGGGTATTGATACCATGATGTCATCGGCCTGGGAATGGGAGCAATACCTGTCAAAAAACCCTTTATAAACTTATAGCAGATGAAAACGATCATCATTACGGGCGGTGCTGGGTTTATTGGCTCGCATGTGGTGCGCCGTTTTGTAAATAACTATCCTGGCTACCAAATTATCAATCTTGATAAATTAACCTATGCAGGTAACCTGGCCAACTTAAAGGATATTGAACATGCGCCAAACTATAAATTTGTTAAAGGCGATATTGTAGACATTGATTTTATAAACAAACTTTTTGCTGACGAAAAGCCGGATGCTGTTATCCATTTGGCTGCCGAGTCGCACGTGGACCGTTCCATCAGTAACCCGCTTGAGTTTGTAACCACCAATGTTATTGGCACTGCAATTTTATTAAATGCAGCGAAGCACGCCTGGGCCGGTAATTACGATAAAACGCGTTTTTATCATGTATCAACCGATGAGGTTTATGGTTCACTGGGCGAAACAGGCATGTTTACCGAGGAAACAGCTTATGATCCGCATTCTCCGTATTCGGCATCAAAAGCCAGTTCCGATCATTTTGTAAGGGCATATCATGATACTTATGGACTTGACACCGTAATATCCAATTGCTCAAACAATTACGGATCCTATCATTTCCCTGAAAAATTGATCCCACTGGCTATAAACAACATCAAAAAAAATAAACCGGTACCGGTTTATGGGAAAGGCGAGAACATACGCGACTGGTTATGGGTTGAAGACCATGCCCGCGCAATTGACCTTATATTTCACCAGGCAAAAGCTGGATCGACCTATAATATTGGCGGGCATAACGAGTGGAAAAACATCGACCTCATCAGGCTATTGTGCAGAATTTTAGACAATAAGCTAAAAAGGGTTGCAGGAGAATCGGAGGCATTGATTACCTTTGTAACTGACCGCGCCGGACACGATTTGCGGTATGCTATTGATGCAAATAAACTTAAAAACGAGTTAGGCTGGGTACCATCGATAACTTTTGAAGAGGGATTGGAGAAGACTGTGCAATGGTATCTTGATAATGAAAATTGGTTGAATGACGTAACATCCGGTCATTACCAACAGTACTATAACGAACAATATAACAACCGTTAAAAATGTTTGGGCTATTTAAGAAAAAGGAGCAAAAGAAAGAAATAACTTTTGACTACAGTTCAGTAATGGTAGATATGCATTCGCATGTTTTGCCTGGTATTGATGACGGTGCGAAAGATCCCCAGGAATCGATCGCCCTGATCAGGAAGATGATGGCTTTGGGCATAAAAAAGATAATCGCTACGCCGCACATAATGGCCGATTATTACAAAAATACCGCCGAAACCATCAACGGGGCGCTGGAAATTTTGAGGATCGAACTTGAAAAAGAAAACATAGACATTGTTATTGAAGCTGCTGCCGAGCACTATTTTGATGAAACCTTTGAGGCACGCGTAAACAGGCGCGATTTGATGGTAATCGGCGACAATTATGTGCTCTTCGAATTTTCATTTATTAACCAACCACCCAATGTTGTTCCCGTGGTTCAAAAACTGAGGGATATGGGCTATAAACCCATCCTGGCGCACCCCGAACGCTACCCATATATGGATGTAGAGCAGTTTAGAGTATTACGCAACTGGGGAGTGGCTTTACAACTGAATACTATATCGCTTACCGGGTATTATGGCAAAGAGGCTAAAAAACTGGCCGAAAATTTAATAGATGCCCAACTGGTTGATTTTATATCGAGCGATATGCACCACCTGAGGCACGCCGAAGCACTTAAACATGCGTTAAAAATGCCATACCTGGAAAAAATAATGTTTGACTACCCGTTGAAAAACGTGATGCTGATGTAATCTTATTTCGGAATTCGGATGTTGGATTTCAGATTTTATTTTCCGAATTCTGTGTTTGAATTCTCAATTCATAAATGGAAAATTCGAAATCCGAAATCGAAATTCCGAAATCCCAAATTACTCATATCGCAACGCTTCAACCGGATCAAGGCGCGAGGCTTTTTTGGCAGGGTAATAGCCGGATATCAGCCCTATCCCGGTACAAAGTATTATCGCCCCCAGCAGCCAACCCCATGGTGCAACAAAAGATCCGCTGATACTCACAGCTATCAGGTTCCCGGCAGCCATCCCTAATATAATACCCAGCACACCACCAATAAGGCAAATTACGATAGCTTCTATCAAAAATTGTTTACGGATAATGGATGGCGTAGCTCCCAATGATTTACGAAGCCCGATCTCGCGGGTGCGTTCAGTTACCGAAACCAGCATAATATTCATTAAACCAATAGCTGCGCCAATCAAGGTGATAGCACCTATAGCAACTCCCCCGGCCGTCATGGCGCTCAGGTTTCCTGATAATTCCTGTTGTATCGAGTCGCTTCGCTCAATTTCAAAATTATTATCCTGGGTAACATTCAAATCCCTCACGTTCCTGAAAAGCGAAGTTGCCTCGCCGATAGTGGCATCAAGCGCGGCGGGGCCGCTAACCATTATGGTAACCGTAAACGAAGGGTTTGTTGTTGCGTTAATCTGTTTAGCCTTAAATACAGGTATCACGCAAAACTTATCGCCGCCAAAACCGGCGCTCGATCCTTTTGATGCAAATATGCCAATCACCCTGAATTTGTTACTGCCAATGAAAATGGATTTATTGATAGGGTCTTCGTTTTTAAACAGGCGTTTTTTAATCTCATTTCCTATCATCACCACATTTTCGCCACGTTCCAGTTCTGCAGTTGAAAAATTGCGGCCAAAGGCAAGCTTGTAGCCGCCGGTAGCCAGGTAGTTTTCGTTGGAGCCGGTTACCGATATATTGGGGTTGGTTTTTTGATTGCCGTATTTTGCAATAGCCGTACCCGAAACATTCAGGTTAACCGCTACCACAACAGGCAGGTTAAATTGCTTTTTAAAACGGTCGGCTTGCTCAAAGGTGATAGCCGGATACTCCTTACGGTGCCCGCCGTTGCCAAAACCCAGGCCACCGCCCCTGTTTTGTATAGTGAACGAATTGGCGCCAAGCCCTGCAAATGCGTTATTTACCGAGGTTTTTACACCTTCAATAGCCGTTAAAATACCCACCAGCGCCATAATACCGATAGCAATGATCAACGAGGTAAGCGATGTGCGTAACTTGTTACCACTTATGGACTGTAAGGCTATAGCGATATTTTCTTTGTAAGTGGTTTTTACCGGCATGTGTTAAAATTAACAAGTTTGAATGATAAGACTATGTGTGCCCCTGCTTTGTTACATTACCGCTGCAGTTAATTTGCACCTTATAAAACTTTGTAAGGAACTTATTATTAATATGATTGCAATGGTTTTGAGGTGGTATTTATAGCCATCGTCCATAATGGTAAGGATGATATTTAGTAGCTCATAGAAATCAATAAATCGAAGACCTGCCGTAAAACAAAAAAGCAGCCCCGAGAGACTGCTTTTTATTTATAAATGTTGTTTTATTTATACCGAGAATGATGTTCCGCAGCCACAGGTGCTCGCTGCGTTTGGGTTATTGAAAGTAAACCCACGTGCGTTTAAGCCATCCTGGAAATCTATCTGCATACCCACCAGGTACAAGCCGTGTGCTTTGTGCATATATACTTTAATGCCGTCGATAATATATTCCTGGTCGCCATCTTTTTTCTGATCGAAACCTAAAATATAGTTCATTCCTGAACAACCTCCACCTTCAACGCCTACACGCAACCCGAAATCGTTACCAACTTCCTGCTGATCCTTTAATTTGTTTAGTTCCTTTACAGCACCTGCGGTAAAAGTTACCGGTCCGGGCGCAGTTTCAACAGCAATACTCATCTTAATTTTTAATTAGCTGTACAAATATAAGTTAAAATGCAGATTTTTGTTGCACCCGGTTTATTTATGACCTCATTTTAACATTATACCATGAATACCAATCTCCTGTCGTTTTTAATGGATGTATTTAAATTTACACTTGCCGGAACCGGTGTTGTGTCGATAGCCTTTTATTTGATAAAGCCATACCTGGAAAGGGACGAAAAAATACAGCTGCTGGAATTCAGGAAAGCCATAAGTAATCAAACCCTGCCCTTGCGGCTGCAGGCTTATGAACGCCTGGTTTTATTTATTGAGCGGGTGAACCCGGCCAATATGCTGGTTAGGGTAAATGCAACCTCCTATACGGCAAATGAATTACATGCGTTGGTGCTCGAAGAACTCCGCAACGAGTTTCAACACAATATTACCCAGCAAATTTATGTGAGCAGCCGTGCATGGGCCGTGGTGAAACGGGTTAAGGACGATACTTTGGCTATTATAAATAAGGCTGCTAAATCGTTGCCGGAAACAGCTACCGGGCTTGATTTAAGCAAGGCGATATTAGGTTTCCTTAGCCAACTGGAAGATAATCCTTACGAGGTGGGCGCAAATTTACTCCGAAAAGATTTGGAAGACCTTTTTTAGTTTAAAGCGTTGGTTTATCAGTTCATTTGTTGATTAGCGACAGGATGGGTAAGTTTGACTACTTTCGACAGCTGGCGGCACATGAACCGGTGAGTAAATGTTGAAATTACCAGTGAACCAATGGACCATAAAAGAACTACCACCTCGGGAATAGAAATTAAGGAAGTTTACACCGAAGCCTCAGGTATGAATGAGCTGCCCGGGCAATTTCCATATACCCGCGGTATACAAAAGGATATGTACCGGGGCAAGCCCTGGACGATGCGCCAATATGCAGGCTTTTCTACTGCCGAAGAATCAAATAAGCGCTATCATTATTTGTTAAGCCAGGGGACAATGGGCTTATCTGTAGCTTTTGATTTGCCAACGCAAATTGGCTACGACTCGGACCACGAACTCGCCGATGGCGAGGTAGGCAAGGTGGGCGTTGCGATTGACTCCTTGAAAGATATTGAGATTTTATTTGATGGCATCGAGCTGAAAAATATCACCACATCGATGACTATTAATGCCACCGCTCCCATATTGCTGGCTATGTATATTGCATTGGCAAAAAAGCAAGGGGCCGATCTTGCACAGCTTTCGGGAACCGTCCAAAACGATATATTAAAGGAGTATGCCGCCCGCGGAACCTATATTTATCCGCCCGAAGCTTCGATGCGGTTGATTACGGATGTGTTTGAATATTGCAGTAAAGAGGTTCCTAAATGGAATACCATATCTATCTCAGGCTACCACATCCGCGAGGCAGGGTCAACTGCGGTGCAGGAATTGGCCTTTACGCTGGCAAACGGCAAAACCTATTTAAAAGCGGCGCTTGATAAGGGGCTCAACATAAATGTTTTTGCTAAACGCTTGTCTTTCTTTTTTAATTGCCATAATAATTTTTTTGAAGAGATAGCCAAATTCAGGGCTGCACGACGGATGTGGGCAAATATTACAAAGGAACTGGGAGCCACCGATGCCGGTGCACAAAAGCTGCGCTTTCATACCCAAACCGGCGGATCAACCTTAACAGCGCAGCAACCCATGAATAATATAGTGCGCGTTACCAACCAGGCGCTCGCGGCAGTGCTGGGTGGAACACAGTCGCTGCATACTAATGGGTACGATGAGGCTATATCGTTACCCACAGAAGCGGCAGCCAAAATTGCACTGCGTACACAGCAGATCATCGCCTTTGAAAGCGGCGTTACCGATACGGTTGACCCCTTGGCCGGCTCCTATTTTATAGAGGCATTAACTGATGAGCTGGAAAAGGCAGCCCAGGTTTATATCGATAGGATAGATGTTATGGGCGGTTCGGTAAAAGCTATTGAGCAGGATTATATTCAGCAGGAAATTGCACGGTCTGCTTATGAATATCAAAAAGAAATAGAGAGCGGCGATAAGATCCTTGTTGGCGTAAACCGTTTTACAGAATCGGAGCAGGCGGGCATGAAAGTGTTTAGGGTGGATGACTCAATCCGCAAAATGCAAATTGATAAGATAACCCGACTAAAAAGCACCCGCGATAACCAGGCCGTGTCCGAAAGGCTTAATCTTTTAGGCGAAGCCGCGAAAGGAGAGGAAAACCTGATGCCTTATATATTAAACGCTGTAGAAAGCTATGCCACCCTGGGCGAAATTGCCGACAGGCTGCGTAATGTTTTTGGAGAGTACTAAGGTCATATTTTGGTTTCGTTTTTTGCCTTTAATTTATCTTATAGATGACCGACGTCATTTAATAAAAACTTATTTAAAAGCTCTTGCATTTATCTGAAATTTTCGCGTTAGAAAACCTTAAAAGTAGATAAAGCCTCTTCCTTTGTTTAAATGTATATTTTGAGGTTAATATTGTGTTTTAATAGGTAAAAATATTAACAATTAAGAATCATGAAAAAAGCATAATATAATATTTTATGTGAATTTAACACCATAAAACGCTTTATTATATCATAAATTTATTTCAACAAAAAGTTAAAATTTAATTTTTTTATCCGCTTTTTTTTAGAATATTCGATGTTCCGTAACAGACCAAAAGATAGTTCGCTGGGGAGTTGGAAATCAATATTTTAATAAAAAGCATATGGAAAAAACTTGTACTAACGTTTGGAATAGCTGCCTCCAGATCATCAAAGACAACATACCGGCCCAGAGTTTTAAGACCTGGTTTGAGCCGATAAAGGCCTTGAGAATGGAAGGAAGCGTTTTAACGATACAGGTACCAAGTTTATTTTTTTATGAATGGCTCGAAGAACACTACGTGGGGTTGTTGCGTAAAACGATAAAAAAACAATTAGGCGACGACGGACGTTTGGAGTACAATATAGTAGTTGAACAGTCATCATCCAGCAAGCCATACACCACGAACTTACCTTCGAACGGTAATGGCGCTGAATCAAAAAATCAGTCGATGCCGATACCCATTTCAATAAACAAGGACATCAAGAACCCCTTTGTGATCCCGGGGTTAAAAAAACTGAACGTTGATCCGCAGCTTAACCGGAATTACACCTTTAGTAATTTTGTTGAAGGCGATTGCAACCGTTTGGCACGGTCAGCAGGTTATGCCGTTGCCGCAAAACCGGGCGGTACCTCGTTTAACCCTTTAATGATATATGGCGGCGTAGGCCTGGGTAAAACCCACCTGGCGCAGGCTATTGGCAACGAGATAAAACAAACACTGCCTGATAAACTGGTATTATACGTATCGTGCGAAAAATTTACTCAGCAATTTGTTGACGCGCTGAAACACAATAATATTAATGACTTTGTCAATTTTTACCAGGCCATTGATGTATTGATAATGGATGATGTGCACAACTTTGCCGGCAAGGAAAAAACGCAGGATTTCTTTTTCCATATTTTTAACCACCTGCATCAATCGGGCAAACAAGTTATCATTACTTCCGATAAAGCGCCAAAGGATTTGGCCGGCTTAGAAGAACGTTTGCTTTCGAGATTCAAATGGGGCCTTTCGGCCGATCTGCAGGTTCCGGACCTGGAAACCCGTATGGCCATCCTTAAAAATAAAACTTACCAGGACGGCATCGAGCTATCAAACGATGTAATTGAGTACGTTGCCCACAACATTGATAATAACGTGCGCGAACTGGAAGGTGCAATGGTTTCCCTGCTGGCACAATCGACCCTCAATCGCAAAGAAATTGATTTGGCACTTGCCAAGCAGATGCTGAAGAACTTTGTGAAGAATTCGTCAAAGGAAATTTCGATGGAGTATATCCAAAACCTGGTTTGCGAATATTTTGAGGTGCCTATTGAGATGGTAAAATCGCAAACCCGCAAACGCGAAATTGTACAGGCCCGCCAGATTTCGATGTACCTGGCTAAAGCACATACCAAAAGCTCATTAAAATCAATAGGTCATTTCTTCGGCGGCCGCGATCACTCGACGGTTATTTATGCCTGCCAAACAGTTGAAGATTTAATTGATACCGATAAAAAATTTAAAGGCTATGTAGCCGATATTCAGAAAAAACTGAAGATGTCGTAACTGATCTTATATAAGAATAAGGAGCCTTGCATTTTTTATGCAGGGCTTTTTTTATATTTATACCATCTCTAATATCCTATAAAATGAAATTTTTTATTCGCAGATCGTTGGCTTTGTTGACGATTATTCTTTTGAGTAAATTGTGTAATGCCCAGGAAAAGCAGTTTATAACCCGGATTCGCTGCCCCCAATTTCAAAAAGTTATACACAGGCAGTTAAGGTAACAGGCGGAAGTACAATATTTATTGCCGGACAGGCGTCTGTTAACTCGAAAAAGGAACTGATAGGTAAAGGGGATTTTGAAGCGCAGGTTACGCGAACGCTGGAAAATCTGCGGACAGTATTGTCTGCCTCAAAAGCTACACCTGCCGATCTGGTTAAAATCAACATTTATGTAGTGGATTTGACCCCGGATAAATTAACGATCGTATGCAATCATTTGAAAGACTTTATCGGCCCGAACCCACCTGTATCGACGCTTTTAGGTGTTCCGGCGTTATTTAATAAGGATGCAATGATTGAAATTGAAGGTGTAGCTGTCGTGAAGTGATATGTTTAAAGTGAATACATTATTATACCTAAAGGGATGAAAAGAATTTTACTATTACTGGTTGCCATGTTCGCAACTGTAACATCATTTGCGCAGAAAGCAGATACGCTCGCCATTAAGCAAACCATAAACCTGATGTTCGATGCTATGCGAAAAGGCGATAGCACCTCACTAAAATCAACCTTTGCCAAAGGGATGATACTACAAAGTGTATCAACAGGGAAGGACGGAAAAGTAGTCCTTTCAACCGACAGCGCCGACGATTTTGCAAAAGCTATAGCCGCGCCGCATACTTCGGTTTATGATGAGCGGATTGTTTTTAGCGATATCAAAATTGATGGCGACCTCGCCAGCGTTTGGGCACCCTATAAGTTTTATCTCGGCGATAAATTCAATCATTGCGGGGTGGATGTTTTTCAATTAATGAGAACCGCTGATGGCTGGAAGATTATTTATATAGTGGATACCCGAAGGAAGGATAATTGCGTAGAGTGATCAGCTGCTATAGTTAATGCAGGCTAAAATTCCCTCTTTTTTTAATTGCGGAAAATCTCTTATAATCTCATCGACTGTCATACCGGAACCCAGCCATTTTTGCACATCATGCACAGCTATGCGAGTCCCTTTAATTACAGGTCTACCGAACCTGACATCCCGATTAAGTTCAATAAGTTCGTTGTAATTGACATGCGACATGCACAAATCTAATTAAACTCGTTTAGTAAACCAATCACCCAAACAATATCTCAAATACCTCTTCAATCCGGCTTACAACTTTTATATCAATCTTATATTTGGACAGATCGATCCTTTTTTTGTCTTGCCCGCCGGAGGGGAGGTTGTATTTTGATATAAAAATTTGCTCAAAACCCAGCTTTTGCGCCTCGGCAATGCGCTGTTCCACACGGTTAACAGCGCGGATCTCGCCTGACAAGCCAATTTCGCCGGCGAAGCAGGTTTTAAAGGGTACCGGCATATCCTCATGCGAGGATACGATGGCTGCGGCAATCCCCAAGTCAATTGCAGGGTCTTCTACGCGAATGCCGCCAGTTATATTGATGAATACATCTTTGGCGCCCAGGTTAAAGCCGCATCGTTTCTCCAGCACGGCAAGCAGCATGCTCATGCGTTTGGCGTCGAAGCCGTTTGCTGTTCGCTGTGGCGTTCCGTAAGGGGAGGGACTTACCAATGCCTGTGTTTCAATCATCATTGGCCGCATGCCTTCCAGCGTAGTGGATATAGTGATGCCACTTAGCGCTTCATCGCGCTGAGATAATAATATTTCCGAAGGATTTGACACCTCGCGCAAACCTTCGCCCAGCATTTCATAAATCCCCAGTTCGGATGCCGAACCAAACCGGTTTTTAATGGTGCGCAAAATGCGGTAAACATGGTGCCGGTCTCCCTCAAACTGCAAAACAGTATCCACCATGTGTTCCAATATCTTTGGTCCGGCTATGGTACCATCCTTGGTGATATGGCCTATCAAAAACACCGGGGTCGAACTTTCCTTGGCAAAACGCAGCAGCTCGGCGGTACACTCGCGCACCTGCGAAACACTCCCAGGCGTTGATTCAATATGCGCCGAATGCAAAGTTTGAATGGAATCGATCACCACCAGGTCCGGCTCCAGTTCCTCAATCTGCTTAAATATATTTTGGGTGGATGTTTCCGTCAGGATAAAAGCCCCCCCGCCCCCTGAAGGGGGAGTAAAAGCGTTTGATGGATCAGCCATATGAACTCCCCCTTTAGGGGGCGGGGGGGCCAGCCTTTCCGCCCGCATTTTTACCTGATGCTCGCTTTCCTCGCCCGAAACATACAATACTTTTAAGCCAGGCATATTTAGTGCCAGTTGCAGCATCAGGGTTGATTTGCCTATCCCAGGCTCGCCGCCAATGAGCACCAATGAACCAGCGACAATGCCGCCGCCCAATACGCGGTTAAACTCGTTATCGGGTGTAAGCAGTCGGTGCTCTTCTTTAAAAGTAATATCAGAAACTTTTACGGGCTTATTAGCCCTTTGCAGCGTGGTAGAGGCTGTTTTCCAATTGGGGACAGATGTATTAGCCTTTTCAATAATTTCTTCGGCAAAAGTGTTCCATTGCGCGCATGAAGGGCACTTACCCAACCATTTGGGCGTCTCAAAGCCACAGCTCTGACAGAAATATGCTATTTTAGTTTTTGCCAATGTATTGATGTGCGTTTTTAATGTGCAAATATGTCCCGCACCTGCGGGATACAAATGTGCGGATTATATTGAAATATTCAATGCAAAATGCTAAAAATATTAGGATTTATCTTTTTGTCGGAGGCGGAAATTTTACCTGAGCAATTTTGGGTCGAGGCGGCCGATGGGCAGTTGTTTCAAACTTGAAAGGAGTGCTCACCTGCTTCAGTTTTACTCTTTTGTCGCTAATACTTAACCAATTAAATACTTTCACTATGGGTTCCTTTCCCCCATCCCAATACCTTGTTATCTTCCTTTTTCCATCTTTCCAATAGATGACAAGTTCAAAATAGGCGTCATCCAAAATAAGTATTTTGGAATCAGGCAGAAAGGTTTTAAAAGCTGCGTTTTCGAATTTTTGGTTTAATGTATCCCAATATTTAGAACTAATTCTTCCTATAAAGTATCCTTGCTTTATATCCCCATAGTCACCATAATACTTATAACTTAACGAGGAATCAATACTTATAGTCGCCCCTGAATCAAACCATGCACCACTTCGCCCTAATTCAATTTTGGTGATTTCATTGATTTGATGAAGGTGTTTTTTGCACGACAATAAAAACAGAAAACATATTAACGTGGCTAAGTACTTCATTTACCAGTTTGTTTTTTAAACAAGGTACGTTAATTATAGAACGAATTGGCGTAAAACAAAAAATGCAGATGTTTCCTCAACACCTGCACATTCGTAAATCGTAATTCTAAAATCGTAACTAAAGTTTAATCTCTTCGTCCTTTGCCGAGAAAAACCGGAATTCGGTGATCTGGTAAGCCGGGTTGCTTTTAACCTTTATCCATTGGTGATATTTAAAATACCATTTCCACTGGCGGCTAAACAATCCTTGTTTAAGATAGGCTTCGATATAGGGGTGAACGCAAAGCGTAATATTCTTTTCGTTTTGTTCAACCAATATAAAATTAAAGTTATTTTCGATATCGTCTATCAGCAGGATAGTAGGCCTCAGGGTGCCGGTGCCGTTGCAGGCAGGGCAAACTTCAGTGGTAACGATGTTCATTTCGGGGCGTACACGCTGGCGGGTTATTTGTACCAGGCCAAATTTACTTGGCGGCAAAATAGTATGTTTTGCGCGGTCATGAGCCATTTCGGCCCGTAAATAGTCAAACAAATCCTTGCGGTTGTTTGGCTTGTGCATATCAATAAAGTCAATCACCACAATGCCGCCCATATCGCGCAGGCGCAACTGACGGGCAATTTCTTTTGCAGCTTCTTTATTAACCTGGAATGCGTTTTCTTCCTGGTTTTCTTTACTTGCCGTACGGTTACCGCTGTTAACGTCGATAACGTGCAGCGCTTCGGTATGCTCAATAACCAGGTAGGCGCCGCCGGCGAGGTTTACTGTTTTGCCGAAAGCTGATTTTATTTGCTTATCAACGCCATAATGCTCAAAAATAGGCAGGCTGTTTTTGTGCAAACGAACAATACCATCCATTTCGGGCGATATTTCGTGAATATACGAGCGTACTTCTTCGTGCAGGCCGGCATCATTCACATAAATATGCTGAAAATCGGGATTTAGTATATCGCGCAGCAGGGTTGATGTGCGGTCAATTTCGCCCAGCACTTTTTTGCTTGGTTCAACAGTAGGCAGGCGGGTAACAAAGGATTCCCATTTAGAAATCAAATCAAGCAGGTCCTTTTGAAGCTCGGCTACGCCTTTCCCCTCGGATACTGTACGAATGATAACGCCAAAATGCTTTGGCTTTATACTTTCAACTATTTTACGAAGGCGGTTACGCTCGGTGTTACTTTTTATCTTTTTAGAGATGGAGGTAACTTCCGAAAACGGAACCAATACCACGTACCTCCCGGCTATAGATATATCCGAGCTTAAACGTGGCCCTTTGGTTGATATAGGCTCTTTTGCAATCTGAACCGGAATAAGCTGATTTTTGGTTAATAACTCAGAAATCTTTCCCCCTTTGTTAATATCAGGATCAAGTTTAAAATTATCCAAAAGTTTCGACTGATAACCTCCGCTGCGCACTTGTTTGGTTAATTTCAACAGGCTCTGTACCTGCGGACCAAGGTCAAGATAGTGCAGAAAGGCATCCTTCTCGTAGCCTACATCCACAAAAGCAGCATTTAACCCTGGCATGATCTTTTTGATCCTGCCAAGGTATATATCACCAACAGTATAATTGTTGCTGGTCTGCTCTTTATGAAGCTCTACAAGTTGTTTATCCTGTAATAATGCAATAGTAGTCCCGCCGGGGGATGAATCGATAATTAATTCTTTTATCAACTGCTACTCCATTTCTTAAAGCGGTTAAAAAAACCGCATGTAAATAAGTGGGTAAAAAACATAGTCACCCGTAACAAAACAGGTATTAAAGCCTGGGGTACCAGCTTATTTCTTCTTATGTCTGTTTTTTCTTAAACGCTTTTTGCGTTTATGGGTAGCCATTTTGTGTCTTTTACGTTTTTTACCGCTTGGCATAATAGTAATTTTTTAAATGTGATTATTTTTTTAATTCATTAATGTACTCGTCAATGCGCTTGTCAATAGCTGTGTCGCGCGCAATGTCCTTGCTTTTTTGGTAAGCCTCAAGGGCTTCCGGCTTCATTCCCAACTGCCTGTAACTTTCAGCAAGGTAAAAGTAGGGCTCAAATCCCGGGTTTGTTGCATGTGCTATTACCGTTTTAAACCGCTGGATAGCTTTGTCGTACTGGCGCGAAGTTACTGCAAACATGCCCAGGTTAAAGTTAGCGCTAATGTTGTTGGGGTCCTGCCGTACTACATCAAGTAACAGCACTATGCCCTGCATTGGCGATCCTCCGTCGGCATCTGTAACGCCAACACTGGTCTGGTTTACATAGGCAACGCCCAGTGCTGTTTTAGCATCAAGGTTGGCCGGTTTTATTTTTACCGCGTTTTTTAAACAAGCGATAGCGTTTTGCACAAATGCCGGTTGTGTAACCGTATCCTGATCAAACCTGAAGGCGTCGTTAAAACGATTCCCGGCGGTTAACCAGTTGGTAAATGTGTTTTCGCTCCCTGCAATAGCCTGGTAATAGTAAGCAGCAGGCGCGGGTTGATTTACATCATCCCACTCCTTAGCAAGCTTTTTTTGCAAATTAAGCTTTGTAGCGGCGTTTTGCGCTGTGGTTAATTCGCCCTCGGTACCGGTTATTTGCTGGGCCAGTGCCTCGCCAATGGCGATTTTACCGGCTGCAGATACCATTTCAACGGTTACATTTGCAACAGGGCGCTTTTGAACAGCAGCTCCGTTGGTATGTCCCTGTGCTTCGGGTTTTACAAGCCCTTTAATAGGTTGTTTGTACAATAAGCCCATAACAATTACAACTATTGCAGTTACAGCTATTTGCTTTTTGTACTTCACTGTTAAATTATTTGCTTACTTTGTTACCAGTTCTCACTTTATCAACAAAAGTTTTGGCTGGTTTAAAACTTGGCACAAAGTGCTCAGGTATAATTATGGCAGTATTCTTTGAAATATTACGTGCTGTTTTTTTCGCTCTTTTCTTTACAACAAAACTTCCGAATCCTCTTACATATACATTTTCTCCACCTACCATTGAGCTTTTTACTACTTTAAAAAAAGCCTCAACAGTTTCCTGAACATCAACTTTCTCAATACCTGTTTTGGATGAGATTTCAGTTATAATTTCTGCCTTAGTCATATCTGATTTTCTTTTATTTTTTATATAATTACTTAACTGATTTGGGGTTGCAAAAGTATCTCTTTATTCCCAAACTGTGAAATAATTAACATATTTTTTTTATTACAATGACAAAACGGAAAGAATGCCCCACTTTTTTTCAATAAAATCCCACCTTTTGGTGCTTACTTTTGTAAGGAATGAACTTTAATGACGAATTGGTGCTATGGTACCAGGCCAACAAACGCTCCCTGCCCTGGCGCGATACAAATGACGCCTATGTGATATGGCTTTCTGAAATTATTTTGCAACAAACCCGGGTGGAGCAGGGTCTTCCTTATTTTCATCGATTCTTAGCGGAATATCCGGACGTGGCAAGCTTTGCCGCTGCTCCTGAAGATGACATCCTGAAACTGTGGCAGGGCCTGGGCTATTATTCGCGGGGACGTAATATGCTTAAAACTGCACAGATGGTGCTGGAGCAATATGGCGGGAAGTTCCCTCAGAATTATGATCAGCTTATTAAACTCAAAGGGATAGGCGAATATACCGCAGCAGCAATCTCATCCTTTTCCGCAAACGAAGCGAGGGCTGTGGTGGATGGAAATGTTTACCGCGTACTGGCACGATATTTTGGTATTGACGAACCTATAAATAGCCCTGCAGGAAAAAAGATATTCCAGTCCACAGCAAGCGATTTGCTTAATAAGAAAAATCCCGGTCTGCATAACCAGGCGATGATGGAATTTGGCGCAACGCTTTGCAAGCCCAAAAATCCAACTTGCGGCATTTGCCCGGTTAGGGAAGGCTGTTATGCTTTTTTGCATAATGCCATTAGCAGCCTGCCCGTAAAGCTTAATACTTTAAAAATCCGCGAGCGTTATTTCAATTACTTTTTGGTATCCGATGGTGATAATTTGGTGATGAACAGGCGGGATGACGGGGATATTTGGGCAAATATGTACGATTTGCCCATGATTGAAACCGAATCTATGCTACCCCCTGATGAATTGCTTGCTTTGCCCGAAATGAATGCTTTTTTTGGCGATAATATCAAAATAGCCGAAATATTCCCAGTAATAAAACATGTACTTACCCACCAGCGGCTTTATGTACGCTTTATAAAAATCGACAGTAAACCTGTTAAAATAAAAGAGCAATGGTTTGAAACCAGTAGTAATAATTTGAAAAAATTAGCTATGCCAAAAGTTATTTTTATATTTTTAAAAAATATTTTTAATTTGTAAATTAATTTTTGTTGCTTTAAAAAATATGTCAGGCGTAAACAAAGTAATATTGGTTGGTCATTTGGGTAAAGATCCGGAAGCCCGCCAGTTAGAAGGTGGTGTATCTGTAGTGAGTTTTCCGATGGCCACATCCGAAACGTTTAATAAGGACGGTAAAAAGGTTGAGCAAACCGAGTGGCACAACATTGTCATGTGGCGGGGACTTGCCGATGTGGCAGCCAAATTTCTGCAAAAAGGAAAGTTGGTTTATATTGAAGGTAAATTACGTACCCGCTCATTTGAGGATAAGGAGGGCGTAAAAAAATACACCACCGAAGTAGTGGCCGAAAATTTTACACTGCTGGGCCGTCGTACGGACTTTGAAAACGAAAATGCCCAATCAAGACAAGTAACCAAGCCCGGCGATACCGTTGCCGAAGAAGCGGACGATATAGCTTATTGAACCAAATACTAAACCAAAATAGAAACGCCACCCGATTTTGAAAAGGGTGGCGTTCGCTTTTTAAAGTGGTCACTTGACCTATCTTCCTCCCGGCGGACAATGTTCCTTTAAGTATTTTGTATACAGTGTACGCAGGTAGGTGGTAGTTCCCGGGCCTTCAAATATGCCATGCGACCGGTTAGGGAACGACATTAACTCAAACTGCCTGTTGTATTTCACCAGCTCATTGATCAGCATTTCGGCATTTTTGTAATGCACGTTGTCATCGCCGGTGCCATGTATGTATAGCAAATTGCCTTTCAGGTTTTTTGCATAGGTAATGGGTGATCCTTTTATAAACACTTGTCTGCTGGCGTCGTCAATTGGCACACCCATATAACGCTCCTGGTAAATATTATCGTAGGTTAACTGCCATCCTACCGCTGCAATAGCGATACCTGTTTTATAAATCTCCGGGTGTTGAAACATCAGGTTTAAAGTACACGATCCGCCACCGCTCCAGCCCCAAACGGCTACACGTGTTGAATCTATAAACGGCCATTTTAAAACCTCTTTAGCGCCCATAGCCTGGTCCTCGATGTTTACCAGGCCGATGTTTTTGTAGATAGATTTACGCCAGTCGGCCCCTTTTGGCGCGGGAGTTCCGCGGTTATCCAGCGATACATAAATATATCCATCCTCGGCCATGTTGCCGGTGTAAAGGAAATTGCGGCCGCTGCCCCAGGAATCGGTAACCGTAGCACCTGCAGGTTCGCTGTAAACATAAAATACAACCGGGTATTTTTTATTGGGATCGAAATTGGTTGGTTTTACCATCCAGCCATCCATTTCAATACCGTCAACTGTTTTTACTTTAAAAAATTCAGGCTTATTTTTAGCGGTTTCGTTCAGTTTTATCAGCTTGCCGCTAATATGTTTGTTATCCGGAAGGCTCACAACTTCGCTAAGATGCTGGGTGTAAATGTTCGAGAAGGAGTGTAGCGCGATTTTGCCATTTGGCGAAATCTCATATTCATGCGTTCCCGGCTGATCCGCAGGAGTAACCCTTTCGGCATTGCCACCTTTTATTTTAATACGGTATAAGTATTTTTGAGTAGCATTATCCGGCGAAGCCATAAAATAAATATAACCTGCAGGTTCATCTATCAGCGTCAGATCGATCACATCATAATTGCCTTTGGTGATCAAGGTCTCTTTGCCATCCAGGTCAATTTTGTACATGTGCCGCCAGCCATCTTTTTCACTCAGCCATAAAAAGCTTTTTCCTTTGTTAAGCCAGTTCCAGCCTATCGGGTCGCGGCCGTCACCGGCATCAATCCAGGCCTTTGCCTGTTCGTCGTGTATCAAAGCAGCGGTACCATCTGATGCGTTGGCCAAAAATAGTTTGCTGTCGTTTTGTTCGCGGTTTAATTGCTGCAGGATAAGTTGATTGGCGTTTTTCGCCCATTCCATACGGGGAATATAATGCTGTATGGCATCACCGGGCACATTCATCCAGGTGGTTTTGGCTGTGCTCACATCAACCACGCCCAATTTGCATGAGCTTGGGTCTTCACCGGCTACCGGGTATTCAACAGGGACTACGTACGGGTAAATTGAATCCGTAGTATTCAGCATTTCGTAATTTTTAATCTTGCTTGCATCTATCTGCCAGTAGGCTATCGCCTTGCTGTCCGGCGACCAGCGGAAGCCGTCGCGGCAATCAAACTCTTCTTCGTAAACCCAATCAAAAGTTCCGTTAATAAGTTTTTTGGTGCCGTCAGTAGTTAATTGCTTTTCATTCCCGGTGGCAAGGTCCTGCATATAAACGTTATGCTCGCTTACGTAGGCGGCTTTGGAGCCATCCGGAGATAGTTTGGCAAACATCAGCGATGATGTTGGCCGGGCCGTACCCAATTGTTTTAAAGTTTTGCCGGCAAGGTCATATACCCAATAGTCGCCGCGGGTATTATAGCGCCATACGCGTTTACTATTTGTAAAAATCAATACTTTTTGCCCATCGTCCGATATGAAAAAATTCTCGACTCTCAGCGGTTGCTTGCCCGCCGGGGTAATCATGTCTTTTGTTAAAAGAACCGTTTTTTTGGCGCTGTCGCGGGTATCCAGTTCAACCAGCTGGTCGGCATCAATCCTGTAATATTGGTAACCATCAGTAGCCCAATGCGTTTTTGTAAATTGCGCATTAACGATTGATCGGGTTAATAGCAACAGCAAAAATAACAGGGTGGTACCTGCCATACGGTAAAATTTAATATTCATCAATTTTGAGTTTTATGTTGTTCAATTAATAATCGCCTAGTAAATTTTCCGTTAAATTAGGAATAATAACAAACAAGAACCAAATGTCACGAATTTGTTTGCTTTATGCCAATGGAGACATCGGATCAGGCAATACGAAATTATTGGTCAAATCTTAATAAACGATATAATATTGATGAAATTCGCATAAATTCGTGGCCATTCGGACCTAGAAAAAACATCAGCATAATGAAAAAAATATTCTCCCTTTTTACTGTGCTCCTTGCCGGCGTAACGCTAAGTTTAGGACAGCGGATCGATAGGAGCCACTTTGTAAAAGACAGCCTCGACTATTATATTAACCGGGCACTCACCAACTGGCGTATTCCCGGTGCGGCGGTATGTATAGTTAAAGATAATAAGGTTGTGTTGATGAACGGCTACGGAATTAAAGAACTTGGCCAGCCCGATAAAGTGGATATTAACACGCTTTTTATGATTGGCAGCAATACCAAGGCGTTCACAGCCACGGCGCTGGCCATGCTGCAGTCGCAAAACAAGCTATCGCTTGATGACAAGGTGACTAAATACCTGCCGAAATTTAGATTGGAAAACAAACCGGCCGGCGAAATGGCTACCGTGAGGGATCTTTTGTGCCATCGGCTGGGTTTCCGCACTTTCCAGGGCGATTTTACCTTTTACAATACTAATTTGAGCCGCGAGGATATTATTAAAAAACTTGGCGAAGAGAAAGCAACATACCCTTTCCGTACCAAATGGGGCTATACCAATGCGGCATTTTTAACAGCCGGACAAATTATTCCCGCTGTAACCGGCAAAAGCTGGGAAGACTATTTAAAGGAAAATATTTTTGCACCGCTGGGCATGATCAATACGTTGGCTTTAACCACCGATCTTCACCGGTCATATAATCGCACAGTGCCGCACACCCTTATCGACGGGCGGTTATCGCCTATACCTTATTGCCAGATAGACGGGCTTGCACCTGCCGGGGCAATCAGTTCGTCGGTGAATGATATGAGTAAATGGGTGCTGGCCTTGCTTAATGATGGTAAGGTTGGCCAGCGACAGGTAATACCGCTGGATGCCATAAAAGCCACGCGTGAGCCGCAGGATATCGTGGGTAGCGTGCATCACCTGAACGGCGAAAATAACTTCGAGCTTTATGGCCTGGGTTGGTTTATACAGGATTATGCCGGCCGCAGGCTTGTTATGCACGATGGCGGCGTAAATGGGTATTTGTCGTCGGTAACGCTGGTGCCACAGGATCACCTGGGCATTATTATACTTACCAATACCGACCAGAATGAATTTTTCGAAGCCCTGCGCTGGGAAATTATGGACGCCTATTTTAAACTGCAATATCGTGATTACAGCGAAGCTTACTTGTCCGAATTTAAGGCCCATCTGGCAACCGAAGACGCGGCCGATAAAAAGCTGAAGGATACCGTAACACAAAACCACCCCAGCGCACTTCCATTAAGCGCCTATACCGGCAAATATGTAAACGATTTGTATGGCCACCTGGAGATTACCACCGGCGAAACAAATGACCTGGAGATGCGCTTTGAGCACCATACCCATATGTTTGCCCATTTACAACCTCTTGGCGGCAACCGTTTTTATGTAACGTTTAGCGATCCCACATTCGGCAAAGCGGTTTTTCCTTTCACCGTACAAAATGGCCGGGTTACAGGCGTAAAGGTTAAAGTAGCCGACTTTGTGGAGTATAATCCCTATGAGTTTAAGAAGGAGTGACGGTCTGAAGCAGAATTTACAGAATTTACTGATTTTCAGAATAAAAAAGAACATCATCGAATTTTCAATTTTGTAAATTCTAAGCCGAACATTACAGTAATTATTATTTCTTTGCAATAAAAAAATCTATGTCATTACAACCAGGTCAACAAGCTCCGCAATTCACGTTAATATCTTCCGAAAAAAAGGAAGTTTCCCTGTCCGATTTTAAAGGGAAAAAAGTAGTGTTACACTTTTTCCCGATGGCGTTTACAGGCGTTTGTACTACGCAACTATGCACCATGCGCGATAATTTTGGCTATTACGATGGCTTAAATGCTGTTGTTTTGGGCATATCGGTTGATTCGCCATTCACCCTGGCAAAGTTTAAGGCCGACAATAATTACCAGTTTGAACTTCTTTCGGATTTTAACAAAACCGTTTCGCCCGCTTATGGCGCATTTTATGAAGACTGGATTTTGGGATTGAAAGGTGTTGCAAAACGCGCTGCTTTTGTGATAGACGAAGACCAGAACATTGTTTACGCAGAGGTACTTGAATCAGCTGGCGACTTGCCGGATTTTGCTAAAATTGCCGAAGCCGTAAAGTAATTTAAAAAAATATTATAACGGATTGAAAAGAAATCCTATTTTTGCAGTCCGTTTCAAAAACGGACTCAAATATTGCACTTGTAGCTCAATTGGATAGAGCACCTGACTACGGATCAGGAGGTTAGGGGTTCGACTCCCTTCAAGTGCACATAATAGGTACTGAATAGCTCAATTGGATAGAGCATCCCGATTGCAAATCGGGAAGGTTAGGGGTTCGACTCCCTTCAAGTGCACATAATAGGTACTGAATAGCTCAATTGGATAGAGCATCCCGATTGCAAATCGGGAAGGTTAGGGGTTCGACTCCCTTCAAGTGCACATAATAGGTACTGAATAGCTCAATTGGATAGAGCATCCCGATTGCAAATCGGGAAGGTTAGGGGTTCGACTCCCTTCAAGTGCACAGGATCAAGTCCGAAGCCTTCAGTTGAAAGTCCGCAGTGACTTAACACTGAGGCTCCGGAATCAAGACTAAAACAAGCCTTTCTGTGTAGTACCGGAAGGCTTTTAATTTGTTTAGAGCATGCTTAACCTGGTATTGTTTGGCCCTCCCGGAGCTGGGAAAGGTACACAGTCACAATTACTTATCGAGAAATATGGTTTGATCCATCTTTCAACCGGCGACTTATTACGCAGCGAAATTGCAAACGGAACAGAACTCGGTTTAGAAGCCAAGAAGCTGATGGATCAGGGTATTTTGGTGCCTGATGCTGTTGTTATCGGGATGATAAGTCATAAACTGGATGCCAATAAGGATGCAAAAGGGTTTATATTTGACGGCTTTCCGCGCACAGTAGCGCAGGCCGAAGCATTAGATCAGCTGCTGGAAAGCAAAAATGCGCCAATATCGGGCATGATAGCCCTTGAGGTGAGTGATGAGGAACTTGAACGCAGGTTGTTGTTACGGGGTAAAGATTCGGGCAGGCCTGATGATGCAAATCCGGAAGTGATCCGCAAGCGCATTAAAGAGTACAATGATAAAACCGCACCTGTTGCAGGTTTTTATAAACAACAAAATAAATTTACAAGCATAAACGGTATAGGCACCGTTGATGAAATATTTGCTGCAATTTGTGCGGTGATAGATCGGTATTAATTTCGGACTTCGGAATTTCGATTTGGGATTTAAAATTGAAGGTTATTTTGGATTAATTTATGTCTAAAAACAATCGTTCGTTATCCTGGTCAAAAAACTAATTCCGAAATCGAAATTCCGCAATCCGAAATAAAAATGTCCCAGGGATCCAACTTCGTTGATTATGTTAAGATATGTTGCCGCTCGGGCCATGGTGGTGCGGGATCGTCGCATTTGCACCGTGATAAGTTTACGGCCAAGGGCGGCCCGGATGGCGGTGATGGCGGGCGTGGCGGACATGTAATTGTTAAAGGCAATGCCCAGCTTTGGACGCTATTACACCTTAAGTTTCGTAAACACGTTATCGCTGGTGACGGCGAAAGTGGCGGAAGCTCACTCAAAAGCGGAAAAACAGGCCGCGACGAAATACTGGAGGTACCCCTGGGCACCATCGCCAAAAACTCAGAAACCGGTGAAACTTTATTTGAAATAACCACCGACGGCGAAACCCGGATATTAACCGATGGCGGTCGCGGTGGCCTGGGAAACTGGCATTTTAAAACGCCAACCCTGCAAACGCCGCGCTTTGCCCAACCCGGCGAAGACGGCAAAGAAGAATGGAACGTACTGGAGCTTAAAATACTGGCCGATGTTGGATTGGTGGGTTTCCCCAATGCGGGTAAATCGACACTATTATCGGTTGTATCAGCTGCCAAGCCTGAGATTGCCGACTATGCCTTTACCACCATTGTGCCCAACCTGGGTATAGTAGCTTACAGGGGCGGAAAATCATTTGTGATGGCTGATATCCCCGGGATTATTGAAGGTGCCTCGCAGGGAAAAGGATTAGGCTTCAGGTTTTTGAGGCATATCGAGCGTAACTCCGTGTTGCTGTTTATGGTGCCGGCCGACACAACACGAACCATTAAAGAAGAATACCAGATATTACTCCACGAGTTACAGGAATACAATCCCGAACTGATTCATAAGCCAAGAGTACTGGCGGTAACCAAATCGGACATGCTGGATGATGAGTTACAGGAGGAAATGAAGGCGGAATTGCCGGCAGATATCCCAACGATATTTATTTCGTCGGTGGCGCAAAAAAATATCGATGAATTGAAGGATATGTTGTGGCGGGAAATTGTGCGGGAACGTTAACCTTCGGATATATCGATCAACTATTTCTTCACTGACACTCTCTTCATTGTAGCTGAGTAAAGTACATAATCATTGCTCAGCATCGATTCATTAAAACCCGTATAGCCAGGGAATGATTTCATGATCATTTTTTCCTTCGGTCCATTATAAGTTTCGGGTAGTACAATATAAAGCGGTCCGGCGAAACCTTCATAAGCATATTCATCCATATCAATCTTCAGGTTATCGCCAATAGGGGGTAGGGTGATGATACGGTTATGGCTTATCTCGAGGCCTATATCGTTACTGATAAAGACAAAAATCGCATCCTTGTTTTCCCTATCCAGCTGCATGATTTTGTTTAAGGCTGTTTGATCTATATTGGGTTGGGCTATCCCGGTTGGTCCTTTTGCACTGATATGATGGTTGAAGTAATATCCCTTAAAAAGATAGTGAACGGAGAATCCCGCGATAGCCAGGCTAATAAAGGCAAACGAAGCCTTGTAAATGATCTTCGAGCCGGCTAAAAGACTTATCATCCCCGGAATAATTAATATGCCAAGCACCCGGTAGTGGCGTGCCTCGTAGGATATATTGAGTTGCCTCAGATAAGCAAACCCAAAGAAGAACAAGGCGACCACGTAAAAAACAATGATGAATAAACGGTAGTTATTATTGCGTGACCGGCGCACAATCGCCATAATTAATAGCACGCTCATCAGCGCAAGCAAAAGCAAAATACCCAGCGCTAAGCCCGGGCTGAACAACGGCGGCCCAAAATGATAAAAAAGCCCGTGGGCAAAATCATCTATCGAAAAATCCGATAGAAGCGGCGACGCCAGCGGGAAGCCAAAGGTTTCGGCAGTGAGCTTAAGGCCACTTGCTCCGCTTGCCGGGCTGCGCCCTTTTGAAAGGAAAACTACGTAAATGGTAACCAGTGATACGAGTGCCGGGATGCCAACCCATAAACCTTTTTTAATGATATCCCACATGTTTCGCCGGTTTGCTACCAACCGGAGCCAGAGGCAGCAAAGCCCTGCGATGTACATCCAAACAAATGATGATTTAAAGAAGAAGCCAATCCAGCCGGAAAGCAATACAAAAAGGACGAGTTTTACCCCTGTTTTATTGATAGCCAAACAGCCATATAAAAACCATCCCATAAAGGCAAAAAGCAATATTTCGCCGCCGTTGTAGTAAACAAATGGTACAAAAAATGCCACCTGGCAAAGGATAAAAAGCAGGCTTAACGAAGTGATCATTTCGTCGAAGCCAAGCTTCCTGAAAAAATAATAAAATCCTATCAGTCCGAATAAAGTACAAAACGTAACCGTAATTGCAATACCCTGGCCAAGGGTTATGCCTAATATCAGTTTAAAAAAGTAAGGAATTAAATATTGGCCCGGTGACCACCACGTTAGGAATTCGCTATAATCCTGTGAAATGTCGCTTTGGTCGGGTGCTACCATATTATTGAAACCGCCGCCCAGTTGTGCACTGCGCAATACCTGGAATCCATTCGCCGGATCGGGAAACAGGGCTGGCGGAATAATAAATAGCACGATACCCATAACCAATATGGCTATGCCGGTTAATACAATTATAATTTTAGGTAGGTTACTTTGGGACGAACGCATTGATGAATTTAAAACAAGATTCTAAAATTAATTAATTGGAATTAAAACCAATCATAGTAGGAAACAAGAAGCAGAGGGAGTTTTGACCTTCAGATGATCAAGCAATCACTCTATCGCGGATCTTGACCGCAGGATTGCCCTGGTAAATGCTATAGGCATCGAGGCTATGATTAGCTACAGAACACGCGGTCAGCACCGCGTGCGAAGCGGCAGTGACTCCAGGGCCAACCATTGCACCGGCGCCAATCCACACACCGTCTTCCAGCACAATGCCTGATACAATCAGGTCAAACGAGGTTTTTTTATAGTTATGATTACCGGTTAGCAAAAATGCTCCCTGCGAAATGCAGACGTTACTGCCAATGCTGACAGCTACCAGGCAGTCAATCCAAACGTTTTCGCCTATCCAGGTATTATCACCAATGGTTAAGTGCCATGGATATTTGATATTAACGCCTGGTTTTATCACCACATTTTTGCCGACAACGGCGCCGAACGAACGCAGTAGAAACGATTTAAAACTGTTTGACGGCAACAGGCTTGTTTTTAAAAACAAGGCATTAAGATAGTACCAAAAAAACCTTTTTAACACATGGCCACCGGGGTGATAGGGTGCATTGTTATAGGTTGAAAGATCAGTTTTTTGCATCGGCTGTGCTCAATTCATCATCGTGCTTAACCCAAAAATACAATGAAATTGCAATAACCAGGTACATAAAAATATTAAACACGGTGTGGTGGTCCAAAATATGGCCCTCGTGCTTGTTCCAAAAGATGGCAAGGAGCACAAAGCGCAGCATATTTAATAACTCGATGCCGATAATACCGGCAACCAAAAAAAAGATTTTCTTTTTCCGCTTTTTAGGGTAAGCTATTACAAAGGCGGCAAAAAAGCTGATGAGCCCCAAACCCAGGCACGAGTATACTACCTGCAGTGTCCCGTGGCCGGCAACCAATAGTTCATAATCATTGGTAATGGCGCCAAAGCCCATCAGGTTAAGTATCAATGCACTGCTTTTTAACAATAGCCGGCGTAACGCGCCAATGTAATTTAAATGGGTGGCTAAAAATGCACTATAGTGATTCCCTGAAGAGGTGATGCCGAAGAAACATATGTTGAAATAATAAAAAGCCAGAAACAGGATTATAAAAATAAGCGCGAAACGCACCGGGTCGGCGTTTGTCCTTTTAGGTAATAATTCAGGGTGATCCTGCTGTATCAGTTCATCAATTTTAACATCCACAATAAGCCGAAACCAAAAGGCCTGCAAAAAGTGAAATATTACGCCCGTGCGGCCATCCAATATACCCAGCTGAAAAAACATACGGTAAATAAAGTACAGCATTGGTCGCACGTAGCGGGGTAGCTGCCACCACAGTTGTTTTAGCCAGGCGGTACGTTCATCGGGCGATCCCCAAAAATGGGGTTTTAAGGTTTGCGATCGCAGCTGCAGCATACGTTCAACTTCTTCATGAGCTACCAGGTCGCTGTAGCGGTTGTGCTTGGCTATCCAAAAGCTGATGTTATTTTCCTTCAGATTTTCCTCCAGCAGGCAACCGTCCTTCCAGATAATAGTATTGCCGGGGACGATGAAACGATGATCCATGTTTTCATTCAGGTCGGAATAACCTACACCAAAACGGAACATTTTAAGCAGGTAAAACGGCGAATATCCGCCATGTTTGATCCATCGGCCTTTAAAGAAATTTTTACGATTGAAATAAATGCCGTTAACCGCAGTATAATCCTCCTCATTAAATTCACTGAGGCGTTTCTTCAACTCCGGGGTTACTGTTTGGTCGGCATCAAGGCAAATTACCCAGGGCGTTTTTATATAAAAGTTTTTTAAGGCGAAGTCCCATTGTTTGGGATGATTTTCAAAGGCATTTTGTAATACCGTCGCGCCAAAATCGCGGGAGATCTGTACGGTAGCATCCGTACTGTCTGAATCTAAAACAAAAACGGGGGCTTCCAATTCCCTGATGGATGCAAGGAGACGCGGAAGATGAACTTCTTCGTTATAAGTAATGATGATGAACGAAAACGGCCTTGTCAAGATATCCTTGCTTTAATGATCATCGATTTCCAAAAATAGGGAAAACGCCCGCAGCCTTTAAAATCGGTAACAGTAAAGCCGGCATCGGTCAACAAACGGCTCAATGTCGCCTTCGACCAAAATTTAATATGCCCGCCATGCCAGCCGGGTCCGTGGTGACTATCCCATTTATTAAATATACTTAGCATCAAGTTTTTCAGGTAACCATGGTAAGGCGTGGTTAGGATCAATTCGCCACCGTTGTTCAACACCTTTTTGCAGAAGTTGATAAAACCTGCCGGATCATAAAGATGTTCAATAACTTCAGTTGAAATAACGGTATCGAAAACTAAGCTCTGCAGCTCTGCCGGCAGACCACCGGTCGAAAGGTCCTGGATAAAAAAACGATCGGGATTTGCATGCTTCGCAATGGCGATACCATCTGCCGAAGCGTCGGTTCCGTAAGCATTGTATCCCTGCGAAATGAGGTAATTGGCCAGGTAGCCATTACCGCAGCCCAAATCCAATATGCACCTGTTTACCTCTTTGCCAACTAATGACAGCATCGGTTCCAGTAAGTATTGAAAGGTATGTGCCGGCTGATCTGTATGAAAGCCATAGTCTTTGTATTCACTCATCGTTTAATATTTCATGATACATATTGATATACCTTTTAACCAGGTTATCGTCGTTAAAGTCACGGTAAATTGTATCCGGAGCCGAAGCCCTGATTTTTAAAAGCTGTTCCCGCTGATTAATGGCAATATTATTAATTTCCCAAGCTACCGACGAAGGATTTGTATGGCAAATCCAGCCCAGATCGTTTTCTTTAACATAGTCGGCCAAGCCAACGCCTCCACTTATCAATACCGGGGTGCCAACGCTCAAGCTTTCAATTACCGCGTTGCCAAAGTTTTCGTCGTACGATGGTAATACAAATAGGTCGTGTTGCTGCAATACATCAAACTTATTTTCATGCTGAAAACCTATCCAATTTACGTATTCTCCAACGCCATTGTCAGAAGTTATTGCTTTCAGAGTTTCGATATAATCATGATCACCATCACCGGCAATGGTGAGGCTATATGGAATGGTTACCGTTTCAAGCGCATGGAGTAAAATATCAAGCCCCTTTTTTTCTTCAATCCTCGATAAAAAAAGCAATTTTAATATTGAATCGGGCTCATTTTCTGGATACATTTTACGCCCGGGTAGCTTCACAAAATTGGGCAGTATCGTGATGCTTTTTGGTTTGAAAAGCTGTTGTATGGCTTCGCTTTCCCTTTGTGAAGTAGCATGAATGTGGCATTTTTTTAATAACCGCTTGCCCAGCAGTTGATGCATCAGCCATTTTACACCTATACTTTTATGTTGAAAAGAATAGGGACTCAAAGTGCCGCGTGGTGAGAGCAGTACCGGCACATTTCGCCGCAGGGCAATTAAGCAGGAAAATATAGAAACCAAGTTCCACCAGGCATGGATGTGTACGAGATTAAAGTTGCCGGCATCTTTCCGCAACCGGGCGGATAGCGCAGGCGAAAAATGACTATGGTCTTTGGTTATTCTTTTAAAATAGGTAACAGGTACGCCATCCACATCAATAACTTCCCCTGGTATTACAGGTAATTCTTCCTTTCCATTGGCTGTAGTGGCATAAACAGCGGTTTCTACGCCGGCTTTTGCCAGGTTCTCGCTCAGCATGGATACGGACATGGTGGGGCCGCCGTAAATATAAGCGGGTTTATAGGCGGCGCATATCTGTAATATCTTCAAATCTCTTTTAATACTTTGTATTGCCGTAATACCCTGAAAATAACATACATACTCACGTAACTCCAGAATACCGAATTGATGATAAATTCGAAGCTGAGGCCCCGCCAGAAGATCTGGAACAGGCCGCTAAAAATGAGGGCCGTGCCCAGCGTATAGCCACCAAAAAGGTATTCGGCTTTCATGGATATCAGTTGTGCCGCTGCGCCATATAAAAATAGGGCGATGATAATACCCGGTACCCCGCCAGAAAGATAGGCGTCGACAATAAATGCCGGTTTGGCCGATACATTCGATCCACGCCGGATTACGCCGGCATCATAAACGCGTTCCATCACCAGTTCCTCGGTACTGGGTTTGCTTGGCCAAAACGCCCGCGGTACAATAGCAATTGCCGATTGTTTTACCAGTTGCAGTCCGTAATAATCGACATTTTGGGGTGTCGACTGAATAAAATCTGTAAACATATCAACCTCGCTGAGCCGGTAAACCAAAAAGCCCCAGTTGCTGTCATCTCCTGTTTTCTGGCTTTCAATGGTGGCATCAAGCGCGAGCTTGTATGCATCATCGGCACCAACATCGCCGGCCCAGTTATTTTCGCGGAATACAGTGTTATAAGTCGGCAAAAACACAAACAACAGTAATAATACAGGCACAAAAGTTAAAAAAACAAGCTTTTTATAACTGGGGTATAAAAATATACCCAAAACCATCACGCTGATGATAATGGGCTCCTTAAAACCCGATGTGAGCGCCTGGTAAAAGTTTGATGCATATAGCAGGGAGCAAAAAACCGTGTTCCATAACTTTTTTAGGGGGATGGCAAACGCGAGCGCAAGCGTACACGCAATAAAGCTTAACGCACTAAATTGAAAGTAAAATTGAGATAGACCGGGTATCCTGACGAATAGAACTGATACCGGTAACGAAACGATGGCTGTAACGAACAGGATATTGGCCAGTTTTTCTTTTTCGTAATAATATTTTTGCTTGATCGGGTATTTCATAAAAACCGAAATTCCGGTAACAAAGGCAGCGTGCCCCAATACGTAATAACGCTGACACATCGCCGTTAATTCCACTTTTTGCTGGTCAATTACAAAGAAAGCATTATCAGCTTTGTGGAAATCCTCGTACCCATGCAGGTTCATGAAATAAAAGATGGAGCTGAACGACATATAGCCCGCAAATATTACCTGCACCAAAAAAATGGGCCGCATAATTTGCTCGGCTATGCTACGGTCGGTTGGCAATGGCTTTAACCAACCGCTCAAACTCAGCGCGAAAATCATGATGGTACCCAGCCAGGCGATGGAATAGGATAGAACCGGGTCCGACTGAAACAGCATAGAGAGTCCCCACGGTATAAATAGCACGAGGTAGCGTTCAATGGGTTGGTTTTTAGTCATGGTTTACTGCGTCCTCAATAGCTTTTACCTGGTTTTCGAAACTCCACTCCCCGATCAATTTTTTGGATATTGTGCCCATCACGGCTAATTCCGTTTTACTAACGGTGATTAATTTATCCAGTTTTTCAAGCAAGCCGGCCAAATTATTCGCCTTAAATATAGCTCCATTTTGGCCAGGTTTTACCAAATCGATGGCCGCGCCTGCTTTATCAGATACTAAAACCGCTTTCCCAGAGGCCATGGCCTCGTTTATGGCAAGTCCCCAGGTTTCGCCGGGGCCTTTTGATGGCAGGCAAAAAATATCGCAGGCCCGGTACACCACCGGCATTTGCAACTGGTTTTGGAAATCGATAAAATGAACGTTATTCATATTTGCCGATCTTGTTTTTAATTGCTCCTCCAGCGGACCGTTGCCAACGAAAATCAAATGGACATCGGATTTGTTTAAATTTAAAAAGGCCTCCAGTAATATCATCGGGTCTTTTTTGTCCTCAAATTTTCCGGCAAACAAAACCACTTTTTCGTCGGGGGCGATGGCTAATCG
>Ga0206898_10058_pt1 | contig 34601 bp, 30 predicted proteins | sample Alteio_BWOrgHeat_50_FD_153237 | JGI IMG/M metagenome (GOLD analysis project Ga0206898, IMG submission 153237) | Enriched cells from forest soil in Barre Woods Harvard Forest LTER site, Petersham, Massachusetts, United States -... | ecosystem: Environmental > Terrestrial > Soil > Temperate forest >...
CCCAAAAAGAAGAAAAAATTGGCATTGGTTTAATGTCGGGCACTTCGCTGGATGGGCTGGATATCGCCTTGTGCAGTTTTACCGGCAGCGGGCTAAATACACGGTTTAAACTGCTTAAGTTTATCACTATTCCTTACCAGGATTATTTTAAGACGGATGTACAATCTGTATTTGCCAAAAAGGAAGCCAGTCTTGAAAAGGTTTGCTTACTGAATGCACAGATCGGGACGTTTCACGGCGAACTGGTTTTGCAGGCGCTTGAAGAGTGGGGTATTAAACCGGCTGAAGTAGATTTTATTGCCAGCCATGGGCAAACCATTTATCATGCGCCCAAAAGGCTGCACGGGTATACGAATTATCCAAACGCCACACTGCAAATAGGCGATGGGGATCACCTGGCCGTAAAAACAGGCATTTTAACCATCAGCGATTTTCGTCAGAAACATATTGCTGCGGGCGACGAGGGTGCACCCCTGGCTTTATATGGCGACGTATTGTTAGGCAGCAAACCGGGCGAAAACAGGATATTGCTAAACATCGGCGGCATTGCCAACCTTACCTTTTTGCCTGCCGACGGCAATTATAATCGTGTTTTATGTACCGACATTGGCCCCGGAAATACGTTAATTGATGCCGCCTGCCGCCAATATTTTAATTTGCCTTATGACGAGGATTCAAAAATTGCCTATTCGGGAAACGTAAATGAAGAGTTGCTGACCTCCTTGCTTGATCATCCCTTTTTTAAAGAACCCGCGCCAAAAACCACCGGGCCCGAATTGTTCAGCATGGAATACATCACTTGGGCGCAAAAGCAATCGAACCATATCATTATCAGCGGCGAGGACCTTATTTGCACGCTAAGCGCCTTTACCGCAAAAAGTATTGCTGATTTTATCACAGCAAATTTTAAGGTTGATGATTTAAAAATTTACACCAGCGGAGGCGGCGCAAACAACATTTATATTATTGATTATTTGATGAGGGCCTTACCTGGCGCGATGATTACCGATACCAGCGAATTAGGCATTAACCCCGATGCCAAAGAAGCCATATTATTTGCATTGCTGGGCAACGAGACGCTATGTGGCGAACCGATTAAGATAGGAGATAACCCGGCCGTTTTGATGGGGAAAATTAGTTTCGCTTAATAAACCAGCGACCATGACAGATACGGTTTTTGGACTTCTTCATCTGCTTTTGGCCCCACTAAACGTTAACCACTGTGTTAAAGTTAGTTTCCTTTATCATCGATACCAACAGTTCCATTTTTACGGGTTTGGCTATGTAATTATTCATACCGGCTTTTAGGCACACTTCCCGGTCCTCCACCATGGCGTTGGCTGTCATGGCTATAATTACCGGTTGTTTAGCATAATGTTTCCTGATGTAACGGGTACATTCAAGCCCATCCATTTCGGGCATTTGCACGTCCATAAAAATAAGGTCGTAGTATTGCTTGTCCAGCATCCGGATAGCTTCCACGCCGTTGTTGGCGAGGGCGGCATTGTAGCCAAGTTTTTCCAAAACCTTAAGGATCATTTTTTGGTTGATGAGGTTATCCTCGGCAACAAGTATATCCAGGGGCTTTTCAAGTGCAAGGCCTTTGTCAAGGATATGCTGTGCGGCTGGTGCCGGATCGGCTTTGGCAGGCCTGGCCTGGAATTGTGACCGAATTGTTTTTTCCAGGTGACTGGGTTTAACCGGTTTGGTTAATACCGACGAAAACAATCCAGGATACGTTTTCTGGCTTTCGTCACCAATGGAACTTAATAAAATTATGGGGACGTTGTGATATTGTTTTTTTTATCAGCGAACTGAGCATTACGCCATCCATATCCGGCATTTGCATGTCGGTAACTACCAGGTCAACGGCCTGGCCGCCCTTAAGGATGTTTAAGGCTTCGTAGCCACCGCTAACCATTATCGGGATCAACTGCAACTGTTCCAATTGCAACTGCAGGATACGCCTGTTGGTAACGTTATCATCAACAACCAATACCTTTTTGCCTTTTATTGAACTATGATCAACAACTTCACGAATCGCTGTTTGTGCCTGGCTGACATGGCATTTTATCGAGAAATTGAAGACTGTGCCTTCGTCGGGCGTGCTGTTAACCGAAATATCGCCCCCCATTAATTTTATCAGGCGGGTGCAAATAGCCAGGCCCAGGCCCGAGCCGCCGTATTTTCGGGTGGTGGACGAATCGACCTGCGAAAAGGCTTCAAATAAATCCGGCAGTTTTTCTGGTGGTATACCTATACCCGTATCCCTCACCTCAAAGCCAACCTCAATTTCCCCCTTTGATGAGTTCACCATGGTTACGCCAAGGTATATTTCGCCGGCGTGCGTAAACTTCATGGCATTGCCCAATAAGTTAATCAACACCTGGCGCAGCCGCATGCCATCGCCATTTACAACGGTTGGCAAATTGGGTTCCATATAATAAATCAGGTCGATGCCCATTTCGGCCGCTTTTCCGGCAAAAAGGTCCAGCACCTCCTCCACGCAATTTCTTAGTTCAAAGTCATGCGGATCAAGTTCCATTTTACCCGACTCGATTTTTGAAAAGTCGAGCACATCATTAATTACATTCAACAGCGCTTCGCCACTGTGCAAAATAGTTTGCGAGTATTCGCGCTGTTCGCTGTTAAGTTCGGTCTGGTTCAGCAGGGTGGCCATGCCCAGCACGCCGTTCATTGGCGTGCGGATCTCGTGGCTCATGGTAGCCAGGAAAATACTTTTCGCCTGGTTGGCTTTTTCGGCATCCTCACGTGCTCTTGATGCTTCATTGCGGGCTTTTTCGGCCAATTCCAATGATCTTTCCGCTTCTTCACGGGCCTTGCGCTCGTCTTCCGTCATTTTTTCCAAAAGTTCGGTACGCTCTTTTACCTGTTTTTCCAGCACCAGTTGCTGCTTCTGTATCGCCCGGACCCTCAACTTAAAAATGCCGTAAATTATGCCACCAATAAGTAAAACCGTCATCAGTTCAAACCACCAGGTGAGCCAAAAAGGTGGCACAATTATCACACGCAAACAATCCGTAGCCCCCGACCATATCCCTGCACTGTTACGGTATTTTACCTTAAAGATATACTCGCCGGGAGAAAGATTTGTATAGGCTGCGCTGTTTTTACTGCCTACATAATTCCAGTCATTATCGAAATTTTCGAGTTTGTAGGCATATTGTTTTTTATCGGCCGATCCAAAATCAAGCGCTGCAAACTCCAGCGTAATACCCGATTGTTTGTACGATAAGGTGATTGATTTGGTATCGGCAATATCCTGTTTCAGCGGCGATGGATCGTTGCTGTCTTTTGCTACAGCCAATGGTTTATTAAGTACCTGTATGGAAGTGATCACCAGTGGCGAAATGGGTATGGGCTTTAATATTTGCCCCGGCGAGAACATATTAAATCCGTTTATCCCGCCAAAATATAACTTGCCGTCGCTGGCTACAAGCGCCGAGTGCGGTTTAAACTCGTCGCCCTGAACACCGTCTTCGGTAGTAAAATTTTTAAATTTTTGTGTGCCCGGGTCCATCATCGAAAGGCCCGCATTGGTGCTTACCCAAAGCTTGCCTCTGCTATCCTCCTTAATTGCATAAGTGATATCGCTTGGCAGGCCATCCGTTTTGGTGAAGGTTTTAAAGTGCCTGGTTTCGGGGTCGAAAATATCCAATCCGGCCAGGGTGCATAGCCATAACTGGCCTTTGCTGTCCTCAAAAATATCGGTTACCCCGTTGTTGCTGATTGAGTTTCTTTTTTCATCGTGCAAAAAATGCGTAAATGTGCCCGTTTTACGATCCAGAAGGTCAAGGCCGGCATCCGAGGTGCCAATCCACATCCGCCCCTTACTATCTTCAAATATGGAGTAGATATAATTGCTGCTGATACTTTTTGGGTCTTTTATATTTAATTGATAATGGGCAAGGGTGTTTTTTGCCTTATCATAACAATCAAGGCCGCCGCCAAATACGCTTATCCAAATTTTGTGGTCGCGGGTTATCCGTAAATTATAAACATTATTGCCACTTATTTTGTGGGCCCCGGCCGCGTCTTTATTAAAAAAGGTACAGATGCCGGTTTTAGGGTTCATAACGGTTATGCCGTTGCCCCAGGTGCCAACCCACAAGTCGCCGTCGTTGTCCTGGTTTACGTTTAAAACGAAATTACCTGCAAGGCTGTTTTTGTTGTTCTCCTGGTGCCTGTAGTTGTTAAAGGTGCCGTTTTTTGGGTTAAACTTGTTTAGTCCGCCGCCATCGGTACCTACCCAAATGTCTTTGTCGCGGTCTTCAAACAGTGCCAATACAAAGTTATTGGACAAGCTGGCGGGCTGTGAATTGTGCCTGTAAAGCGTGAAGCTCGACGAGGTTTTTTTATAAAGATTTAACCCGCCACTAAAGGCGCCCAGCCACATGTTGCCCAGTTTATCGCGGCATATAGCATATATCGAGTTGCCGTTGATACTGTTATCATCAACTTCATCATGCTGGTAATGATAAAATTGTTTGGTTTTTGCATTTAAAATGGAAAGGCCCCCGTTTTCAGTACCCACCCACAGATTCCCGGCTTCATCTTTATTTAAACTGTAAATGGTGTTTGCCGATAGCGAATTCTCGTCTTTATCATCGTGTTTGAAATTGATAAAACTGCCATTAATGGTATTTAATAAATAAAGCCCGTCCTCCTGTGTACCTACCCATAACTGGTGATCATTTTCGGAAGCCATGCAAATAATATTGCTGCCCGTAACTCTTTTTCCGTCATTTTCGGTAAAAAGGAATTTCCTGAAGGTGTTATTTTTAGGATTAAATAAATTTAAACCGGTATTTGATGTTCCTACCCACAAATTATTTTGCGGGTCCATAAATACGGTGCGGATATTATCGCCGCTGATGCTGCCGGCAACGGCTGTGTTGTGCAAATAGTGTTTAAATACTTTTTTGCCGATGTCGAAACGATCGAGGCCGCCGTTTTGCGTGCCGATAGACAAAATTCCGTTGGCATCTATGGCAATCCGGTTAATGATGTTGTTTAAAAGGCTATTGGTGTTATGCGGATCATGAAAATAACGGATAAAAACGCCCGTTTTACGATCGTACATATTAAGGCCGTTTTGGGTAGCTACCCAAATATTGCCCCAGCTATCCTCAACAACATCCGTAATCATGTTATTGCTCAGGCTACTGTCGTTTTTGGCGTCATGGCGGTAGGTAATAAACTTATAGCCATCGTAACGGTTAAGCCCGTTGCGCGTGCCTATCCACATAAAACCGCGGCTATCCTGGATAATACAATTAATGTTTATTTGCGACAGCCCTTCACGCGTACCAAAATGCTCGAATTTGAGGCTTTGTTTTTGCGCAAAACACAGCCCAGGTATAGCTAACATCAGCAGGAAGATGGTCACCACCTGCATCATCGTTCTCAAAATCTTACTCATCCACTAAAAAACTAACCTGTTTATAATCTGTTGGGGTCAAACTCTTTATACGTATAAAAATACGAAATGTTAGGGTGATGGAAGTGAATAATTTGATGTTAATATGTGGAGATAGTTCATCGCAGCAAAATGGCCCTGGCGTTATTTTAAAGGCTGTTAGTCTGTTTACCGGTTTCAATGAAGGCTGTAATTTTTGCAACAAACTTGTTACGTGTATTAATTTAAAAGCAGCAGGGGATTCGTATTTTTGATGTAAATACTAAGCCGATATGACCCCTGAAACCTTTCCTCCTAAAACCTTTAGCCGAAACAACGGATCTGTAAAAAATGTATCTGACGAAAACAAATCTTACCGCCACCAACGCTGGCTTGTTGCGCACAACGGCTGGAATACCGAACAACGTATAAACCCCAACCAACGCTGGAGCATAACCCAAATGCTCGATTATGGCGTTCGAGGATTTGCGCTGGATATTGAGGGCGACGACCAGCAAGATCTGGAGCTGAAACACGATATATTAGTTGATTCGGTAAAGGGATGGCTGGGAATAAGGGATGAACTGAAAACCTGGATGGAAAAGCCAGAAAACGGCCGCGAGATTGTTACACTTTTCTTCGAGAGCCGTGTATCCGGTCCCGAGCGCGGTAAGCAAACCAGCCCGCTGCACGCACTCGATGAGTCATTAAAAGCGATAAGCTGTTACCGGTCAGGCAGGCAGGTTCAGGAAGACGCCATAAGGTACAGAAAATTGAAAGAAATGATTGACGGCGATGCCGACCACCCATCGCACCGCCTTTTTGTATTTATTGAAAAGGAACCCGATGAAGGCTGGCAAAGGGTGTTCCCTGTCATGAGGAAATCTTTCAGCGAAAACATATACGGAAACCCTTCTCTTAAAGAAAAAACATGGACCGATTTACGCGATGGGTCGTCTATTTCGGAGCTTTCGCCGATGTTTATGAATCATTTTGGGCTTGTACCTGATGGCGACGAATTCGACCGCAATACTACGCGGTTAATCGTAAAACATTCCATCGCTTTTGCGTTCGCGTTTAGCGGGTGTTTTCCTGCTTTTATATCCCTGGATTATATCAACTGGAAGCCGGGCGACGTTGGCCCTATGGATGCTATTGGGGCTCTGCAAGCCGCCAGAACGCTGTCTGTTTCTCCTTTTCAGTTTCGTAAAGTAAATGATTTCGACTCGGTACACGTAGCCTTTGATGTTGACGCGGATTACAACATTAAGGACACCAGGATCACTGGTTTTGATGTAGACATTGATGATAAAGGGATTACAGATATAAAGCCGATATGGGGCGATAAAAATAGTGTGGGTGTTTCCGGTGTTCAACTGGTAAGTGTAGGCAAACGCGGCCTGGTGAACATGCGTTATAAAACAGGTACCAATGGCTGGCCCGAAAAGTGGCTAACCAAATACGAAAAATTTGGCGACAGTAACAATAACAAAGAGGCGACCTATGAATTTTACCAGTCGGTAATTGTTGGGGTATGCGTGCGTCAGCAACAAGGATATGGCGCTACTGATTTTGCTACTGCAGCCATCCGTTGGCCCGACGAGAATGTTTAATGGTAATTCATCAATCGCCCCAGTCCATTAAAAATAATGACGGAAGCATTGAAATAAGTTGTCGGACGTAGACAAAATAACAAGTTTTAAGGCTGATAAAGCTTATAACCCGTTATGCGTCACTTAGCGTTTTCATCATTCAAAAAAATTACAGCTGCATTTTTTTGTACCTGTCTGTATACTTCGGCTGCGTTTTGCCAGGATGATCAGCATACTGATTTTGTGGTAAATACCGCACAACCTGCCGTATTTACGCCTGGTGTTGTTTCAACAGATGCCGATGAATTTGCGCCATCCTTTACACCCGATGGCAAAAGCGTCTATTTTTCGGCCGATGACGAAATATATTTCTCAAAAAAAATAAAGGGGAAATGGCAGAAGCGGGTTGTCGCCGGTTTTTCGGGGCGGTGGCATGATATGGATCCCTTTGTAAGCCCCGATGGCAAAAAGCTTTTCTTTTCATCGTATCGCCCGCTTGACGGCGCCGACCAAAGTGCGCCGCAAAAATTTGCGCATATCTGGTATGTCGAACATATTTCGGGTGATGAATGGTCCACCCCGCATCACCTGGGTGCTCCTGTAAATATGGATGGCATTAATAATTATGCGCCATCAGTTAGCAAATCAGGCACGCTTTGTTTCTTTTCGCCCCGTCGCGATGCCCGTTATGCCAGGAAAAGTTATTATGCAAGGCTAATAAACGACAGCTATGAAGAGCCAAAGCCACTCCTTTTAAATGATGCTGACGTTAAGGATACCTACATAGCCCCGGATGAAAGTTACCTGCTGTTTACCTGCGGTGCGGATATTTATATCAGCTATCGCAACAATACCGGTTGGTCGCGAGGCAAAAAACTGGGTGCTAATATAAACAATGGCAAATCCAATGCCGCGCCTTACGTGTCGCCGGATGGTAAAACGCTTTATTACTGCAGTGAAGGGACGCATGGAATTTTGATGATACCGGTTAATAGGTGAGATTTTTGATGTGATATTGGCAGTGGGGTAGCCTTTTTTATCTGCGGCCGACGCCAAATGGGTAAACGGATAGCGTATTGAAGTATCGGGTAGTATAAACTTGTAATTGCAGGCGTATCCTGATTTAATTAAACAAAAAGAGGCTGCCACCTGGCAACCTCTTTTTGTTTTTGTTTAATAGCGAATTAAATGGGCTTAAACTGTTTCACCGCCGTGGTGTCCTTTTTCTTCTTTGTTGAATCCCGTTTGGCTTTTTTCTTTTTAGTAGTGTCGGTCTGCATTGAAGCCTTAACAGTTGGTTTAGGACCGTACGCATAAGCGCTTCCGAATGTGATCGCTGCTAAAGCAATCATACAAAATAGTTTTTTCATTTCTTTTAAATTTGATTTAACTAATGTTGATTAACCATTGATTAATTTCAATAATCAATGGTAGTAACGACTGTTTTTAAGGTTTATTTTAATTCTTTTTGATTAAGGTTGATTGCCAGCGTTTTAAATTTCGAATAAACTCAAGTGTGCAGGCGTTAGCTGATGCAGGCTGATATATTTAAAACGACAAAAGCCCGGTAGGCCGGGCTTTTGTCGTTTATACTAACTCTTTTTGGTTGTATCTTTTATTTTTTGTTTGATTTTTGAATGCGGCGTCTTCGTTTTCAATTTCATGTTGCCGTGCTTCATTTTATTTTTGACTTTTACGGTATCCGTTGCCGATTTTGTTATTGGCGATGCCGAAACAGTAGTTAAACAGATTGCTGCTAAAGCAACCATGCAAAATGCTTTTTTCATAAGTTTGTTTTTTTTTGGTTTTAAAGTTTAACAAACTATGCCGTAAAAGGTTGGCAGTATTTTTGATTTTGCAACAATCTGTTTTTATACAACCAGATTAAATCACCGTTCCGTTTGGAATAACCGCTCTCTTTTTAACGATTACAATTCCATCCTGAACGGTATAGGCGCCATAATCGCCGTTGTCCAGTGTTTCACCAACGTTTATCTTAACATCATCGCCAATATAGGTGTTCTTGTCAATAATGGCGTTCCGGATATGGCAACGGTCACCAATACCCATCAGCGGGGTCTGGCTTTGGTGCGATTCTTCTATCTGCTCCAAATTCTGATAATTATCGCTACCCATTACATAGCAATTTTCAATAATGGTATCAAAACCTACGCGGGTACGAATGCCTATAATGGACCGGGTAATATGGCTGGCGTTAATGATACAACCATCAGCAATAATACCTTTATCAATGTGTGTGCCCGATAGTTTCGACGGCGGCAACATGCGCGCCCTGGTGTAAATAGGGTGTTTATCAAACAGGTTAAATTGCGGGATATCATCGGTTAAGCCCAGGTTGGCATCAAAAAATGAAGGGATGGTACCAATATCGGTCCAATAGCCTTCGTATTGATAGCTCACCACTTTATGTTCAGTGATGGATTGCGGGATGATCTCCTTACCAAAATCGGTGCGCTCATTGCCCTGTAACAGATCATACAACAGTTTGCGGTTAAACAGGTAAATACCCATCGATGCCAGATAAATCCTGCCCTCGGCTTCCATTTGCGGACTAACGTCCGACACCCAGTTTTCGAAGCCGGTTTTTGGCTTTTCAATAAACGAAGTGATCAGGTTGGTTTCATCGGTTTTAAGGATACCAAAGCCCGGTACATCGTTAACGTGTACTGGTATGGTGGCTATGGAGATATCCGCACTGGCCTTGATGTGTTTATCAATCATGTCCTCAAAATCCATCTGGTATAACTGGTCGCCCGATAGGATCAAAACATAGTCAAATTCATGCACGGCCAGGTGATGAAGGCTTTGCCTCACGGCATCGGCTGTGCCCTGGAACCAGGCCACGCTTGAAGGCGTTTGCTCAGCCGCCAAAATATCAACAAAAGCCTCGCTGAAGCTGCTGAAATGATAGGTGTTTTTGATGTGTTTATTTAACGACGCCGAGTTAAATTGGGTTAAAACGTAAATCCTGTGGATACCCGAGTTAAGGCAATTCGAAATGGGGATGTCAACCAGGCGATATTTACCTGCAATAGGTACGGCCGGTTTTGAACGTGTTGCGGTTAACGGAGATAACCGGCTTCCCTGGCCACCGCCAAGTACAATGCAAATTACTTTTGAGGTCATATTGTTGGATTTAAACTTTCATAAAGGTTTATATATTCTTTTGCCGACCGATCCCATGAAAAATCGAGCGCCATCATTAATTTACGCAAAAATTGCAGGTGTTTTTCATTTTGATAAAGGGTTACAGCACGACTTATGGCACCGCAAATATCCTCCACACTGGCGTGGTTGTAACGGATGCCGTAGCCGCCTTCCTCGCCAAAATCAATAACGGTATCAATAAGGCCGCCGGTGCTCCTCACCATGGGCATAGTGCCGTAACGCAGGGCATAAAGCTGGTTAAGCCCGCAAGGTTCAACCCGCGACGGCATCAGCAAAAAGTCGGACCCGGCATAAATAAGGTGTGCCAGGCTTTCGTCATACCCTATGAAAACATTGCATTGCTCGGGATAGAAATCCTTAAGCTGCTGCAGTTCCTGTTCCACGCCTTTTTCGCCGGCGCCTAAAAACAGCATGTTAAAGCCACCGGGATATTCGTTAAAACTTTGTTCCAAAGCGGCAGGCAGCAAATCGGCGCCTTTTTCAAACACCAGGCGGCCAATAAACGAAATAAGCGGCTTATCAGGCGAAAAGCCAAACCGGGTACATAAGTCCGCTTTATTAGCCTGTTTGCCTTTTACTGGCTGCTTTATGGAAAACTTGTGGGGTACCATCGGGTCTTTCGCCGGATCCCAAACGTCAGTATCTATGCCGTTCAGTATGCCGGTTCCTTTTGCGCCTTCAAGGTAAAAAAGGTACTCGAGCCCGTTGGAACTTCTTGAAAGTTCCTGTAAATAGGTTGGTGAAACGGTGGTGTATTTCCAGCAGCATTTTACCGCAGCCGCAAGCGGGTTTATCGATCCGCCCCAACCCAGTAAACCGGTTTTCCATTGGTCAATTTCGGGCAGGTAGTGCAATTTATCCCAGCCGAATGCGCCATGATACTGTCCGTTGTGGATGGTTAGCACAGTAGGCGTGTGGGCAAGCCGGGTATATAATCGTGAATGTTGTAATAAAAATGGCACCAGTCCCGAATGGTGATCATGGCAATGAATTACATCTGGCGTTTGCTGTGTGTAGCTTATCCAATCCAGGAAAGCAATCTGGAAGGCAATAAATTGCTCGGTTTCGTCGGGATATTGGTAAACCTCTTCGCGGTCAATCAGCCCCGGGATCCTGACCAGGTATAACTCGAAGCCCAGCTTATTGGTTTGCTCTTTTAATATCTCAAAAAAAAGGCGGCGCGTACCCAGCAGGGTCGAAGCGCGAAAAACAATATCAAATGTGTTTTCCTGTACAAATTTACGGTTATAATAAGGCATTACCACGGCAGCCTGCAAGCCTGCAAGACACTGGTATTTAGGCAATGCGCCAACAACATCGGCAAGGCCCCCGACCTTGGCCACAGGATAACATTCGGCGCTTAGATGAAAAACTCTCATAGGGATTATTATTGGCTCAATTTAAGCAAAGAAATATTTAAATAAACAAATGAAGCAAGATAATATCTTTTTAAAAATAACTTTTGTTATTTGTTCAGCCGCAAGGGCTGTTCATTTTTAAATTATAATTTTAATGCTGCTTTCGTTATCAAATCCTTATAAAAAGGCTATTTTTTGAATGGTTTTTTATGGAAATATTAACGGCGAACTCAAATTTAGAAAAAAAGCATCCTTGCCCAAGGCTGTAATGCAGTTCAAAATTTCCCTGTTCAACCGCAAGCTGCTACAATATATTTTATTGGCGGGGCCGTTGGCTGACCACCACGAGAAAAACTATCTCAATAAACACCCCGAACCCAGTCATAATCCTGTATTTTGCGAAATTCAATCGGTAGCTTATCAATCAGCTTACCCGATTGCAGGTTTTTCCGGTCGGTTAAATGCTGGTAAACGTGGTATTTATTAATCGAGGCTATTTTGGTTATGTATTCTTCGGTATCCACTTTTAAACCATCCCATTTATATTTATACAGGTCCACATCGCCGGGCTGACCATAATCAAAACCGCGGATGGCTTTTTGCGATGCCGAAAATGTTGGATTCATAAACCGGTATTTTGGGGTGAAGCCGCCGGTTTGTTCCTGGTATAGGTAAACAGCGTAAACATCGCGCAGGCAACAGCCCGAAGGGGAGTAGGTATGCACTAAAAAGTCTTTTGAGTGGTCGCCGTTTACATCTTTAACCATATCGCCGATGTAGGAATTGCTTTGCAAAGCCTGACTGCAAACCGGTTTAAATTTGCCGCTGTCGAGCAAGTAAATATCAACCGCCAGGGTTGTGCCCCACAGCATCCGCCGCACAATCAAATGCTCCCTCTTTTTGGCGAACAGGTGCCCAAAATCTAATTTAGCCTCTGCGGCATAAGGAAAGCGCCAGATTTTTAACTGTGTTTTAAACGCAGGTTTGTTTTTGTTTTTATTGGCATAATCCAATACGCCGGTCATCATCCTAACTAAGCGAAGACTATCTTGGCGACGGTAATTAACGTGCGGTTTCTTTTTTTGCAGGCTGTCTTTTGTCCTGGCTTGTTTAAGGCTATCGGCGTTCGGCGCAACATTTTTATTGGAATGATTGCAACCAAAAGCAACCAGGAGTATCAGCAGCAAAAATCTTCTCATTGGGTAAAACACGATGATTTCATCTTTTAACTCAATAACGGCGGATTTTGTTTTAAATGATAATGGGAGATAGCGACGGGAGATTTGACAACTTTTTAAAAGTTGTCAAATCTTTATCCAATTAACCAATCGGTGAAATCACCCCAAAATCTGTGAAATCCCAATCAATGTGCCTCCAGCCAGTTAAGCCCTGTGCCAATTTCTACCATGATGGGTACCGTGGTCTTTATGGCATTTTTCATTTTATCCATAATAATGGGTTTTACAATTTCCACTTCGTGGTGAGGTACATCAAAAACCAACTCATCATGCACTTGCATGGTCATGCGGGCATCTAATTTTTGGGCACAAAATTCTTTGTGGATATTGATCATCGCTATTTTGATCATATCGGCCGCCGAGCCCTGTATTGGGGCGTTGATGGCGTTTCGTTCGGCAAAGCCGCGTACGGTTTGGTTGGCCGAATTAATATCGCGCAGGTACCTGCGGCGCCCCATCAGCGTACAAACAAAACCATTTTCGCGGGCAAAGTTCATCGTATCGCTCATGTAGCTTTTTATGCCGGGATATTGGGCAAAGTAGTTGTCAATTATTTCCGCAGCTTCTTTACGTGGTATGCCCAAACTTTGCGATAAACCAAATGCCGATTGCCCGTAAATAATACCAAAGTTTACCGCCTTGGCATTGCGGCGCTGTGTGCTGCTTACTTCTTCCAGTGGTATGCCATAAACCTTGGCCGCCGTGGCGGTGTGAATATCCAGGTTGTTTACAAAGGCATCCATCATGTTGGCGTCCTTGCTGATCTCGGCAATGATGCGTAATTCTATCTGCGAATAATCCGCCGATACAATGGTGTGGCCACTATCACGGGGGATAAAAGCTTTGCGCACTTCGCGCCCGCGTTCGGTGCGGATAGGGATGTTCTGCAGGTTGGGGTTATTGGAACTTAAACGCCCGGTGGCCGCCACCGCCTGGTTGTAGGAGGTATGCACCCTGCCAGTTTTGCGGTTTACCATCAGTGGCAAGGCATCAACATAAGTCGATTTAAGCTTTTGCAGCTGGCGGAAATCAAGGATATCGCGCACAATGTCGCTTTTTGCCGCCAGTCCAAGTAAAACGTCTTCGCCGGTTTGGTATTGGCCTGTTTTGGTTTTTTTGGCTTTTGGATCGAGCATCAGTTTTTCAAAAAGCACTTCGCCCAGCTGTTTTGGCGAGGCGATATTGAAGCGCACGCCAGCTTTTTCGTAAACTACTTTTTCCAGTTTATTGATATCGGTTTCCAGTTCTTTCGAAAATTCCTTGAGGGTCTGGTGATCAATCAGAACGCCCTCGTATTCCATATCGGCCAATACATATATCAGCGGGTTTTCAATCTCGTGGATCAGTTTTTCGCTTTCAACTTCCTTCAGTTTCGGCTCAAAAATGGTTTTTAGCTGCAGGGTGATATCTGCATCCTCGGCGGCGTATTCCTTTATTTTTTCAATCTCCACATCGCGCATGCTGCCCTGGTTTTTGCCTTTTGCGCCAATCAGTTCGGTAATGGATACCGGCTTATAACCAAGGTAATTCTCGGAAAGTACATCCATGCCGTGGCGGGTGTCCGGATCAATCACATAATGCGCCATCATGGTATCAAACAGTTGCCCCCGCACCTCAACGCCGTACCATTTCAGGGTCAGGATATCATATTTTATATTCTGGCCAATTTTGCCGATCTCCGGATTTTCCAATACCGGTTTAAATTCATTTACGATGCCCTGAGTTACTTCCTGATCAGCCGGGACGGGGACATACCAGGCCTCGCCAGCTTTTACCGCGAAGGATAAACCAACCAGTTCGCAATCGTTGGCATCGGTGCCGGTAGTTTCGGTATCAAAACAAATACTTTTTTGCTTTAATAGTATGGCTATTAACTCGGCTCGTTTTTCAGGAGTATCAGCCAGGTGATATTCGTGCGGTACGGTGTTAATGTTTTTTGCATCGACAGCAGCAGGCGGTTCATAAATGTCCTGGACGTCTACCGTCATGATAGTGCGGCCTTCGGCAACAGGTTCGCCAAACAGGTCTGTCTGAATGCTGACGGCACGTGTTTCGGTAATACTGAAATCATCGCCAAAAACACGTTTGCCTAAAGTTCTAAATTCGAGCTCGGCAAACAAAGGCTCCAGCAGGTCCTTGCTTGGTGCGCACATTTCCAACCCGGCTTCATCCAGTTCAACAGGAACGTTCAGGTTTATGGTTGCCAGCTTTTTCGATAGCAAACCCTGCTCAGCAAATTGTTCCACGTTTTCGCGCTGTTTGCCTTTCAGTTCGTGACTATGGCTGATGATCTCTTCCATCGAGCCATATTGTTTAATGAGCGACTTAGCCGTTTTTTCGCCAATGCCGGGTATGCCGGGTATGTTATCAACCGCATCGCCCCATAAACCTAAAATGTCAATCACCTGTTCTACGCGCTCAATTTCCCATTTCTCCAATACTTCCTTCACGCCCAATATTTCCATCTCGTTACCTAAACGGGCGGGTTTATAAATGAAGATATTGTCGGAAACCAGCTGCGCAAAATCCTTATCAGGCGTCATGCAAAAAACGGTATAGCCCTGGGCTTCGGCCTTTTTGGCCAGGGTGCCGATGATATCATCAGCCTCGTAGCCATCCGAAGTAATTACCGGGATATTAAATCCCAGGATCACCTTAAAAATATAGGGAAGGGCTGTTGAAAGGTCCTCGGGCATCGACTCACGGTGCGCTTTGTATTCGGCAAAATCAATATGGCGTTCGGTTGGCGCTTCTGTGTCGAAAACCACAGCCATGTGGGTTGGTTTTTCTTTACGTAAAACCTCCAGCAGGGTGTTGGTAAAACCCATTATGGCCGATGTATTTAAACCACCCGAGGTAAACCGGGGTGTTTTACTCAAAGCAAAATGCGCCCGGTAAATAAGGGCCATGCCATCCAATAGAAATAGTTTCTTCATTTTTTTTGTGATTACACCGATTGTTTTTTTATGATTTCACCGATTTTATACCAGGATTACACTGATTTTTTTTATGATTACACCGATTATGGCGGTCATAAAAAAAGCTTGTTTCAAAAATACAATTTATGTTGATGTGTGGTCTATCAAATTAAAAATCAACCCACATTCGGTACCATCATTTTTTCAATCGATGTAATCTAATAAAAGGCAATCGGTGAAATCGTTTTCAGTAATCTGTGCAATCCCCCCAAATAATCGGTGAAATCACAGTTATTTAAAAGAACAGTCAGCCAAATGATCGTTCACCATGCCGGTTGCCTGCATGTGGGCATAGCAAATGGTGGTGCCAAAAAAGGTGAAGCCGCGTTTTTTCATATCTTTTGCAATCGCATCGGATATAGGTGTGCTGGCGGGGATACTGCCGGGGTAATTAACAATAGGTTTGCTATCAGGCATAAAGCTGTACAGGTATTTGTCAAAAGAACCAAATTCCTTTTGCACCTCCATAAACAGCTTCGCGTTATTAATAGATGATTTCACTTTAAGGCGATTGCGGATGATACCTTCATCAGCTAACAAGCGGGCAACATCATCCTCATTAAATGCGGCCACTTTCTCCACATCAAAATCAGCGTAGGCTTTGCGATATCCTTCGCGCCGGCGCAAAATAGTGATCCAGCTTAAACCTGCCTGCGCCGATTCCAGGATCAGGAACTCAAATAGCTTTTTATCGTCATGAACCTCTTTGCCCCACTCATTGTCGTGGTAATCCATATACAGCGGGTCGGTGCCGCACCAGGTGCATCTTTTTAAGTCTTGAGTCCTGAGTCTTGAGTCTTGAGTCATTTTTATTTAAATTTATCAGGGTTGTTGATCATAAATATTAATAAACGGGTAACCTCATCACTTTGCTTATCAAGTTCATCATACTTTTCTTTATTGATGTACTTACATGCAAGTGATGCATCAAGCCATGCCTGGGTTTCGCCGTTTTCCATGTCAGCGTCTGTAAGTTTACTTATAAAATGGTTTGGATACTTTCTTTTTTTATAAGCTTCAGCAATTGAGGCAAAAACAGATCGTGATGAACGCCTGATCTGGTCAATTAAACTATATGTTTCTTCTTTAGGAAAAGTTTTGGTGATGACAAAAATTTCCATTGAAAGCGCGAAGGCCTTTTTGTATGCAATTAAATCCCGAAAAGAGCTCATAGATCAGGTATTGGAAATTTGTTAAATATAAGAAAAACTGACTCAGGACTACTGACTCAAGACTCAGGACTCAAACACAACTCATCCCAATACTCCACCGCCCGGCGATAATGCGGGATAACGATTGAGCCTCCCACCAAATTGGCTATCATGAATACCTCGTTTAATTCATCGTGGTTAACGCCTGCTTCGTGGCATTTGCCAAGGTGATATTTAATGCAATCATCGCAACGCAATACCATTGATGCTACCAGGCCCAGCATTTCTTTGGTTTTTACATCCAATGCGCCATCGGCGTAGGTAGTGGTATCCAGCGCAAAAAAACGTTTAATATTGGTATTGGCGGTTTCCATGATCCTGTCGTTCATTTTGGTACGATAGGATTCAAATTCTTCTATTAAGGCCATATGTCAATTGTTGAATTAGTGAATTAATGAGTGTTGTGTGTTGAATTGTTGAAACAGCGTGTTAGCGATTGACCAAATTTATATTTAATATTGAATCACCAAAAATAACTTAATCAACCCACCCGATAGCTATCGGGTCTAACTGAGTCTAACTTAATCAACTAACACCTATGGAAAGTCTCTCCCCCAATATTTTTGTTGACGATATGAACGAAACCATCACTTTTTACAAGTCGATTGGTTTTCAGTTGGTCATGACAGTGCCCGAAGAAGGCAATGATTTTGTATGGGCCATGCTGAGCAATGGCGACGTGACGGTGATGTTTCAAACCTTTAGCAGCCTCGGCGAAGAATTGCCGCAGATCAGCCGGAAAAACGGCGGTTCGCTGCTGTTTTACATCAAACTGAAAAAAATAACAGAGTATTTTGAGCTTATAAAAGATAAAGTAACCGTACTTAAAGGCCTGGAAACTACTTTTTACGGAGCAACCGAATTCTCCATCCTCGACAATAACAACTACGTGCTCACCTTTGCCGAAGACGAATAATGATAGAGTTTATCCGCGCCAACCATATCCATATATGTGTGCCGCCCGAACGGTTAGAAGAGGCAAGGGCGTTTTATACTGATATTATCGGACTGCATGAAATTGAGCGCCCAAACCACCTGTTTTCGTCCGCGGGCCACTGGTTCGCTATTGGCGATATTGAATTGCATATTGGCGTTGAGCCGGCTTTAAAAAGATCTATCAGGCATACTGCTTTTGAAGTTGCTGATGTTGCTGCAGCCAGGGCGCTGCTGGAAGCAAACAGTATTGAAATTGTTGAAGAACCCGTAATTCCCGGTCGTAAAAGATTTGCCTTTATTGATCCCTTTGGCAACCGGATGGAATTATTACAGATGATTGATTAATAGGATTTTAATTTATATATTTAAACAGTATTTTAGTTAAAAAAACGGCTTATGAAATTCATGTCCCCTAAAATTCATGGAATAATTGATTACCTGGTGGTGTTGGTGCTATTGCTTTCGCCCACAATTTTAGGGTTTACGGGGACGCTCGCCATGTTTACCTATGCGCTGGGGATAGTACATTTGCTGTTAACTGTTTTAACGGATTATCCGTTGGGACTCATGAAGGCAATCCCGGTAACGATACACGCGTCTGTTGAACTTTTGGTGGGTATCGCGCTTATAGTAGTGGCATACACCCTTTTTAAAGACAATGCTGATGGCAAGCTTTTTTATGTAATTTTTGGCACTGTCGTATTGTTAACGTGGCTGGTAACCGACTATAAAGGCATTAAACAACCTACGCCCGCACAATCATAAAGCCAGTTCAACGGATGGGTCCCAGAATACGGTTTTAAAATCCTGCACCTGGTCGTCCTCAACTTTTACACCTTCGCTTTCCAATAATTGCTCCATCAGGTTACCGCCAAAATGGAACTTTGCAGTTAACAAGCCCTGCCGGTTTACTACCCGGTGCGCCGGTACCGGCGGAATGGCCTTGCCGCAAGCCAGCATAGCATAACCCACCATGCGCGATGATCCTTTTGTGCCCAGGTAATTGGCAATGGCCCCGTAGGATGTTACCCGGCCGGTTGGTATAAGCCGCACCACCTGGTAAACCCGGTCAAAAAAGTTATCGTCCTTCATGGGTTATCAAAATGAAAACTTAAGGTAATTAATGTTTTTGTTGCTGAGCAAATATTTCTTTTCGTAATAGGTTTTAATAGACAGCACTTCGTCGGCATATTCCGAGTGGTAAAGGTCCTCGGTTTTAACGTGCAGATTTAAACCGTTTTCGCCTATTTTTTCAAAGGTGTAAGCGTGCAGTGCATCATTATCTGTTTTTAGGTTGATAAAACCGCCGGGCTTTAATATCACCTTATATTTTTCGAGGAAACGTGGCGAAGTAAGCCTTTTCTTTTCGCGACTAACCTGCGGCTGCGGATCGGGGAACGTTATCCATATTTCATCAACTTCGCCGGGGGCAAAATAATCGAACAGGTTTTCTATCTGTATGCGCAAAAACGCAACGTTATTAACGCCATCTTCCAGTGCTGTTTTGGCGCCGCGCCATATACGGTTGCCCTTATAGTCAATACCGATAAAGTTTTTATCCGGAAATAGCCGGGCTAAATTAACCGTGTATTCGCCTTTGCCGCAGGCCAGTTCCAATACTACCGGGTTACTGTTTTTAAAAACACCGGCCGCCCAATCGCCTTTAAACGGTTTGCCGGCATCCAGTTGTAACACATTGCTAAATTGGTTTACTTCGGCAAAGCGCCTTAATTTATCTTTTCCCACTTAAAAAATTTAAAATGCAAAAATAGGTTTTTGGGTGGATTATCGATTGGGATTATAAAATAGGAGTGCTGGCAAGATGCCTGCCACCCTTTTCCGGCCCCGCCGGGTAGGGATGCTGGCGCAGCGATGGCAGGGTTAGTCAGGACGCGTGCAAAGCAATGGCGCTAATGTCCTGCGGAGTAGACTCACCCGGACTTTGCTTCGCTCGTCCACCCTCTCTTTTGCAAGCAAAAAAGAGGGTAAGAAATGGAAAATTGAAGCTTGCCCTCTTTACGACTTGTCGTAGAGAGGGCCGACCAGCGAAGCGAAGTCGGGGTGAGTAGACTCTCCGCCAAGCTGTTTGAATTGCACCATTTATACCCCCATTTCTATTATAGGATGAAAATTAATATTTGCCTGATAATTTCCATCCGGTACATTTGTATTGATATGTCCATCAACCTAATAATCCGCTCCATAACACAAAGCGATTACGCCCAATGGCTCCCCTTGTGGGAAGGCTATAACAACTTTTACGGCCGCTCAGGCGATACCGCACTCGTGCCGGAAATCACCGCCATGACCTGGTCGCGTTTTTTTGATGCTTATGAGCCGATGCACGCACTGGTAGCGGAAAGCGATGGGCAATTGCTTGGCCTTACACATTATATTTACCACCGCAGCACCATCATGATCAACCCTATTTGCTATCTGCAGGATTTGTTTACCCTGGAACAGGCGCGTGGCAAAGGGGTTGCGCGGGCGCTGATTAATGGGGTTTATGAACGCGCAAAGTTGGCGGGCTCTCCGCGGGTGTATTGGCAAACGCACGAAACCAACCACACCGCCATGCTGCTTTATGATAAAATGGCTGATAAGTCGGGTTTTTTAGTTTATCGGAAGCAGTTGTAAAAGACACTCCCAAATTGATGTGTTTGTTTCGATGGGTTTGCGGATAAATAATAGAAATCGCACTATATTTATATCCGTAGCGACTGCTTATTTATGGCAGCTTTTATTTAACGTTAAATATCTCACCTATGAAACGCCTCCTTTTGACACTTCTTTCCTTTGCATTAATAGTTGGTTTGGTAAAAGCCAACCCCGTTTTTATCCCTGCAAAACAAAGAGTAAATAAACGCACTCAAAAAACGCTGTCGAGGATTGCCATTGCCGGGCTCGGGATCGAATCGAGCACCTTTTCGCCGGCACTTACCGAGGAAGCAGCGTTTCATGCCAAATATAATGCTGATGTTTTTAATACCTACCCGTTTTTAGCTATCGATTCGCCGCTCAGGCACCGGGTCGATTGGGTGCCCACTATTGTTGGGCATGCACTTCCGGGCGGTACGGTTACCCGCGAAGCCTATGAATCGCTGGTGAACAAAACGCTGGATATGCTGAAAAAAAACCTGCCTTATGACGGTCTTTATTTTGATATCCATGGCGCCATGAGCGTGGTTGGCCTGGATGATCCCGAGGGTGATTTTATTATTCGGATCAGAAAAATCGTCGGCCCTAAAACAATCATTTCTACCTCGATGGATTTGCATGGCAATGTGTCCTGGCGACTTGCCGAAAATACCGACCTGATCACCTGTTACCGCCTGGCGCCCCATGAGGATGCCATGGCCACCAAAAAGCGCGCAGTGGAGAATTTGATAGCGCGGATAGAAAACGGGAAAGGAAAACCCGCCTATAAAGCCTACATAAAAGTGCCCATATTGCTACCCGGCGAAAAAACAAGTACCCGTATTGAACCGGCAAAAAGTGTTTATGCTGCCGTGGCGCCGGCATCGGTACAACCGGGCATTGTTGATGCCGCTATTTGGGTAGGTTATGCCTGGGCCGATGAACCGCGCAACCATGCCGTGGTTATGGTTACCGGCGATGATAAAGAAAAGGTAACCAGCGAAGCCGAAGCCCTGGCCCGTGGCTTTTGGGATGCCCGAGCCGGCTTTGCGTTTGTATCGCCGGTTGGCGATCTTAAAGAATGCCTTGCCAAAGCGATTGCCAGTTCGGTACATCCGTTTTTCATCAGCGATTCGGGTGATAACCCAACGGCCGGAGGGGCTGGCGATGTTACCTGGACATTGCAGCAAATACTTGCGCGGCCCGAGTTTAAAACGGACAACGGCCCCTCGCTTATTTATGCTTCTATTCCCGGGCCGAACCTGGTTAAAAATGCTATTGCCGCAGGCATAGGCAAGCAGGTCGAAGGCTACGCTGGCGCTGCTGTTGATGCACGTTTTGCCCCGCCATTAAAAATAGCCGGAACGGTAGAATCAATAAAATATGGCGATGTGGATGCCGAGGTTGAAGTGTCGGTAAAAGTTGGCAGTGTGCATGTTATCGTCACAAAAAAACGCAAACCCTATCACCACGAACATGATTTTACTGATTTGGGCCTGAACCCGCGCAAAACTGACATTGTTGTGGTGAAAATAGGTTACCTGGAACCTGAGCTGTACGCCATGCTTGCCGATTGGATAATGGCCCTAACACCCGGCGGCGTCGACCAGGATATTGAACATTTGCCTTACAAACGAATTGAACGACCCATGTTCCCCTTTGATAAAAATATGAGCGAACCGGATTTGAAGGCTAAATTGGTGCCGCTATCGGGAACGAAATAAAAAGCAAACAACGCCTTAATAAAAAAGGGCGGGGTTACAAAACCACGCCCTTTTTTATATCTTGATTCTTGAATCTTAGTAACGATAGTACTCAGGTTTAAACGGACCTTCAACGGTTACGCCGATATATTCAGCCTGATCCTGGTCTAAAACTTCCAGTTCAACACCAATTTTGGCAAGGTGCAAACGGGCAACTTTTTCGTCAAGATGTTTTGGCAGGGTATAAACCTTGTTTTCGTATTGGTCGCTATTGGTCCAAAGTTCAATTTGGGCAAGCGTTTGGTTAGTGAACGAGTTGCTCATTACAAAGCTTGGGTGACCGGTTGCGCAGCCTAAGTTTACCAAACGGCCTTCAGCCAATATAATCAGGTCCTTGCCATCAATGGTATATTTATCAACCTGTGGTTTAATTTCAATTTTGGTTTTGCCATAAGCGCCGTTTAACCAGGCCATGTCAATCTCGTTATCAAAGTGGCCAATGTTACAAACAATAGCTTTGTCCTTTAAAGCGCGGAAATGCTTTTCGCGAACAATGTTTTTGTTACCAGTAGCAGTAACTACGATATCAGCCTCGGCAATGGCGGTCGAAAGTTTTTTAACTTCAAAGCCTTCCATAGCAGCCTGTAAAGCGCAAATAGGGTCAATTTCGGTAACGATAACACGTACACCAGCGTTGCGCAATGAATCAGCAGAGCCTTTGCCCACATCGCCATAACCGCAAACAACAGCCACTTTACCGGCCATCATTACGTCGGTAGCACGACGGATAGCGTCAACCAGTGATTCGCGGCAGCCATATTTATTATCAAATTTTGATTTTGTAACAGAATCGTTTACGTTAATGGCAGGCATTGGTAATGTACCGGCTTTCATACGCTCATACAGACGGTGTACGCCTGTAGTAGTTTCTTCTGATAAACCTTTAATATTAGGGATCAGTTCAGGATATTTATCCAAAACCATATTGGTTAAGTCGCCACCATCATCCAAAATCATGTTTAATGGCTGGCGGTCTTCGCCAAAAAATAAAGTTTGTTCAATACACCAGTCAAATTCTTCGGCGTTCATGCCTTTCCAGGCGTAAACAGATCCGCCATTAGCAGCAATAGCAGCAGCGGCGTGATCCTGGGTGGAGAATATATTACATGACGACCAGGTTACCTCGGCACCCAATGCAACCAGCGTTTCGATTAAAACGGCGGTTTGTATGGTCATGTGTAAACAGCCAGCTATGCGGGCTCCTTTCAGGATTTGAAGCGGACCAAATTCCTTGCGCAGCGCCATCAAACCCGGCATCTCAGCTTCAGCTAATTCAATTTCTTTGCGGCCCCACTCAGCCAGCGAAAAGTCTTTCACTTTAAACTTCACATATGTAGTTTCTGTTGTTGACATAAGTATTTATCCTTTTTCGGCAAATTTATGCAATAACATTGTGAAAAGCAATTTTGATTGATAATGAGAAGATTATTCAGGAAAATTAATGATAAAATGATAAAAAAATCATTAAATTATTGAAACTCCTGCAACTAATAAAGCGATAGAAAAGCGTATTGCTAAACTAAACCTCAATCATTTTTTGCTGGGGCTTGGTTAATTTATGACTTTGGGCAAGCTTGTTATTCTGTGTCATGGACAGGCTGCCGTTGTAAACAGCCCCGTTTTCAACGGCTAAGGTTTGGGTCCTTATTTCGCCGGTAACTTTACCGGTTGATTTAATTTCGAGTGAATTTGTTTGGATATTACCTGTGACGGCGCCGTAAACCACCATTTCTTTGGTGATGATATTACCCAGGATCGATCCCTTTTCGCCTAATATCAAGCCCTCATCTACCATCACATCGCCGGTTACCTGCCCGTCAATCCGCGCAAACGCGGGCGCCTTCAGGTTACCATCTAAAATACATCCTTCGCTGATGAGGGTGGAAATGGATTGCAGGTCGAGCGCAACCTTATCTTTTTTAGAAAAAATCGACATGGCTTTTAATTTATTATTTAACGCAGCTTTTGCAGCCTAATTGTTTAACGTAAGGAAACTTACCGGGTTAATGGCTTTGCCATTTTTGCGCACCTCGTAATGTAAATGGGTACCTGTTGAGCGGCCTGTTGAGCCAACTTCGCCAACCTTTTGGCCTGTAACCACTTCCTGCCCAACTTTAACGTTAATATGCGACAGGTGGCCGTACAGTGTTTCGTAGTTGTTCATGTGCGCTATGCGTACACAATTGCCGTAACCGCCGTACCATCCAGCAAAAACTACGCGGCCATTGGCAGTACAGCGGGCGGCATCGCCATAGGAACCTTTAAAATCAATACCGGGATGAAATTCCGCATGGGCGGAGTTGAAAGGGTCGCTCCGGTAACCGAAGTATGATGTTAACGAACTGATGTGCGGGTAGCCCATCGGTGTAAAGGCAACGGTATGTACCAGTCGGTCCAGGTATTCATCATACATGCCGTAGGTTTCACTATCGGTTAGTTTGGCCGACGATGCGTTGGCCTCGCCTCCAACTGCCTTTGTCGAAAAGCCTTTAAGCCCCCGTTTTTTTAGATAGTCGTTTATTTTTTGAAGCTTACCCTCAATAGACTGGATATAACTTTGGGCATCAATGGGCTTTTTTGTTTCGATAGCCGGCTGGGGAATAGCGCCCTTTAATTTAGTGATCTGGGCAATGAGTTGTTTCTTTTCCGCTTCCTGCTTGTTGTTTTGTGAGTTGAGGTAAATAATAATTCCTGATAATAATACAATTACCGAAAATATGCCTAACGCATAATGTTTAAGCCTGCTAATGTGCTTGGTTTTAACTTGTAAAGTTTTCGGCTCACTGTTTTTGTTAACAATAATTACCGTACTGATGTCAGAAGGTTTAGTCTTCATTTACATAATTTAAGCTAAAAGGGATTGCAAGGTAGTAATTACGGATTAAAAAGCAATATTAAATGTTAATAAAATTTGGGGAAGTCCGGAAGTCCGAAAGTCGGAAAGTCCGGAAGAAAAAAGATGTTAGTTTGAGGCTGCGGAGTGCGTTTTGTACGGGATGACTAAGCAGGTTTCCCTAAAAATCCGGTCTCTTATCGCCTGCAATTCATCTTTCGGACTTCCGGACTTTTCCGACTTTCGGACTAAAAAGCGTCAGCCCAATGTTATTATTCTGATTTATGGATGTTAACTGTTAATCATTTGTTATTTTTGTTGTTCAATTTTAGAAACATAAAAAAATGTATCCGGAATATTTAGTAGCCCCCATGCGGGAAGAACTTACCAGGGTTGGGTTTGAGGAGTTAAAAGACGCTGAAAGTGTTACCAAAGCTATTGAAAGCGAAGGTACAGTACTTGTTATGGTTAATTCGGTGTGCGGATGCGCGGCAGCTAATGCGCGCCCTGCTGCACGTTTTGCTGCACAGCACGAAAAACATCCTGATAAATTAGTAACTGTTTTTGCAGGAATGGAAACCGACGCGGTTAACAAGGCACGTGCTTACATGCTGCCTTATCCGCCGTCATCGCCGGCGATGGCTTTATTTAAAGATGGTAAACTGGTTCATATTATTGAGCGTTACCAGATTGAAGGCCGCCCTGCACAAATGATTGCCGATAACCTTATCGGTGCGTTTGAGCAATATTGTTAGTCCGAAAGTCGGGAAGACCGAAAGTCCGAAAGAAGGAAATAGAGGATTTTTTAGCCGGAAGTCCGGAAGGAGGAATAGAGGTTTTTTATTCCGTGAGGCCGAAAAAAGAAACAGAGGATTTTTAATACCTATAATTAACCCCGGTTTGCCAGGCGCATTCCGGGGTTTTGCTTTGGCCTCACCCCAAACCCCTCTCCAAGGGAGAGGGGCTTAACTTCGAGCTTTTTACAACCCTCTCCTTTGGAGAGGGCAGGGTGAGGCCAAAATGCCAAACGCCAGCTACCTGGCGCCATATTGCAGCCACAGGGGTATAGGGCTTGATCTTTTAAAGCTCATGGTAAAAGGTGTAATGTAGGTCAGATTCAAGCTACGCCCGCCGTCTTTCTGAAAATATGCTATGCGGATAGGATAAAAGCCCTTTTGCAAAGGCAGGATATAGCTTTTATAATCGCCGTCGCCATGTAAACCGTCATCGTCAATCAACAGTTGGTTGCCGATGTAAAATTTTGAACCATCATCGCTGTTTAGTAAAAATACATAATAACCGTCCTGTTTTACCTCAAGTTGCCCGGTTATCAGTAAGCCGAAATTATCCTGCCGGGGCATTTTATTTATATCAAAAGTAGAATCGGCAATGCCCGTTTTTACGGGACTTAATTTACTAAAGTCCGGCAATTTATCCCATGTGCCTTCGTAATAAGCGTAATTGAATCCTCCCTGTTTCATACCGCCGGCATCGGGCGCAGCGGGCAGGTAGGTGCCTTCTTTAAAAGTACCTGTGGCCGCTTTATTGTACCTGTCGCGGCTGGCGAACAGTTTTGCTTTGAAGGTGGTTGGTCCCGTTATGATATTGTTGGGTCTTATTAAGGGCGATGCAGCAGTAGGTTCGGTCCCATCAGTAGTATATCTCACTTTGGTGGTGTCCTCAAAATACCAAACTTTAATGGGCTTATCCTTCAGCACAATGCCGCTCATCGGGTGAAAGGATACGCCATTGGTCCGGTAGCCTGCATAACTGAATTTTAAACCATCGTACATACTTTTTAACCTTACGGAGCCGTGGGTTTCGTCCGGATAGGCTATTACTTTCCAGGTAAGCCCTTTTGGCGCCGCTTTTTTCAGCAAGTCTTCCATGGGCGGGATGCCCATGCCACTGAAGGCCTCACCCTCGCGGCCCGAAATATAAAACGTTTTATCCAGGTCAGCGAGGCTGGCCAGTTTGGCCGCCGTCATTTTTACCATTATGCCGCTGTCCCACCAGTAGCTGGGGTCGGCCGCTATGTATGATTTAAATAACTGCGGTTCGGTAATCAAGGCGTACGTTACAAACACACCGCCAAACGAATGCCCGAAAATGGTGTTATCGCCATTTGACGGGTAGGTTTTATTAACGTAGGGGATCAATTCGTCCTTAAAAAACTGCAGGAATTTATCGGCCCCGCCCGATGTTTTGGTATCAGCTACGTGGGTCGGTAAAAAATCGCGGTTACGGTCGGTGTTCAAAACACCCACGATAATGGTGGGCGGCATGTAGGCTTCGTCCTCAATAAACTGCTGAACGTTGTTGATGGTCCTGGTGTTCCCATCATCCAGTACATATAAAACATCATACTTCTCCTTCGAGCCGGGTTTATAATTCCTGGGCAAAACAACCTGGATGATCCGCTTCTCCTTTAAAACCGCCGATGTAATAGAGTCGCGTTTGCCCGGGAGGTCCTGCGCGGCAGCGCGATGATGTAATAAACTAAAAGCGAGGGTGACCAGGAGTGCTAAGGTAATGCGGGTATTGGTTTTCATTATAAAGGTTTTTTGGTGGTTGTTAGTATGACCATATCAAAGGTAAATGTGTGACAGCAAGATAATTGTTATTATTTATAAAAAATAATCGGGACGGTTAAAACGCTAAATCGCTAACCGTAATAAATATTATTAAAATAAACATAACTTTTTAGACCGATCGTGCGTAAAAGGACCCTCAACTGAAACTTGTTCAATTAGTTATGAAACAAACCTTACTTTTTATAGTAATTATTGCTTCAATATTACTTCACGAATCGTGTACAAAAAATAATGCTCCCAAACCGGTTGCCAACCTCACCATAAGCCCCTATGCCGCAGTTGATAAAATTTTAAATGACTCGGTGCCATTTAGTTTTGGTGGAAAGTGTTACGCCATAATTTGTGTAAATGGCAAAATGGTGTACAGCAAAAGTTATGGCGGTTACAAGGATAGTACAGTTGCGCGGGTTGCGTCCTGCTCCAAATGGCTGTCGGGCGCCGTGTTGATGAGCCTGGTTGACCAGGGCAAATTAAAGCTAACGGACACCGTAGGCTTGTTTTTGCCGGTTTTTAGCCAATACCATAAAGGGAACATCACTATAGCACAATTATTTTCCCATACATCGGGTTTTCCGGGTACTTCTCCGCAGAACTACGAACAAAATCCCAATATTACGCTGGCGCAATGCGTCGATTCTATCGCCAAAAATGTTAACCTGGCAGCCCAGCCCGGCCAGCAATTTGATTACGGCAACGTTAGCATGCAGGTGGCCGGCCGAATTTGCGAAGTAGTGTCGGGTAAAAGATGGCAGACCTTGTTTAATGAAAATATAGCGATACCCACCGGTATGGTAGCCAGTAATTATGGTTTTGGATTAAATCCGCCTATTGCCGTTGGCGCTTATAGCTGTGCCCGCGATTATTCGCGATTTTTGTTTATGCTGATGAATAACGGTATTTCAACAACCGGCCTGCGGGTTTTAAGTCCCGACGCAGTAGCGGCAATGGAACAGGGCGAAACCAACAATACCCCAATAGCTTACAGTCCGTATCCAAAGTCGCTGTTACCACTTAACAACTATTACGGTGTGGGCAGCTGGCGCGATATCACCAGCGCAGGCGACTCGCTGATTGAAGGCAGCAGCCCTGGCGCATTTGGCAGCCACCCCTGGATAAACCGGGATAAAAAGATCACTGGCATTATTTTTACCTATGTACCCAACAGCCAGGGAATCAACGGCGACGGGCCCACCATGCCAACCTGCATACAAATCAGGAAAATGGTTAGGGATATTGTGCAGTAGGGGACGCCTATTGTTCCCTGATTTTGAAGAATATTTGATTAACCTTGCCTCCCTGCCAGGCTTGAGTCGCGCCCACTGTTAGTAAAAAATCATCCTAAACCCCGCACCGGCCTCACAAAAGTTAAAATGTGTTAAATAAGGGCCTTACAACGCATCAGCTTAAAGTTTTCAGGCCAATAATGGTGATAATTGCACTGCTAATCTACACAATTGCACCTTTGGTCTACTATCCCAATCAGCAGTTCCAAAATGGGTTAGTTTAGCAGCTATGATAAAGCGTTTAAAGCCTGCTGTAATTATTGAGGGATTTATTCATGCGCTGTTTTGGGCGTTTATTACCATAACACCCGTCATGTCGGGCCCTTATGCCGATACGCCCCATTCCCTCTTTTTTGATGCCCGGCATTTTATTTTTATCAACCTGTTGCTGGCTATTCAGTTCTATGTCAACGCCTTTTTCCTGGTCCCGGTCATCCTCAATAAAAATAAAAAAATAGGCTTGTACTTTACGCTGTTATTTTTGCTGTTTATTTTGCTCAGCCTCATTATGGTTTATATAAGGCCGCATTTTCCGCTGCCACCAGCGTTTGCAGGCATGAGGCATCACGCGCCCCCCTTCGGCTTTAACGTTTTTCCGCTGGCGGCTATTACTGCGGCCAGTTTTGCCTACCGCTACCTTGCCGATCAGTTTAAAATAATAAATAATAAACGCGATATAACCAACGCCGCCCTGGTGTCCGAGCTGGCATTTTTGCGCTCGCAGATCAGCCCGCATTTTATTTTTAATGTAATTAACAGCGTGGTGGCGCTATCGCGTTTTAATCCCGGGGAAGTGGAGCCTACGCTGATCCAACTGTCTAAACTGATGCGTTACATGCTCTATATCAATGATCAGGAGCAGGTAACGCTGCTGCAAAAGGAAGATTATCTGCGCAGCTATATTGAGCTGCAGCAATTGCGTTTTCATAACACGGTAAAAGTTGATTGTAATTTTAGCATCACATCGCCCCAGAAAACAATTGAACCCATGCTGCTGATACCCTTTGTTGAAAATGCCTTTAAACACGGCACCGGCGATGTAGCCGAACCCTTTATTGATATTACCCTGCTTGCCGATGATGGTGTATTGATCTTCAGGGTTGAAAACATGTATAACCCTGCCGATTTAAATAAGGATGAAAGCCACGGCATTGGCTTAAACAATGTAAAAAGGCGGCTTCAGCTGCTATATCCCGGCATGCACCGGCTGGATATATTTAACCAGGATAATACCTATAAAGTGAACCTGCAAATCCGTTTAAAATGATGCGTTGTATAATTGTTGATGATGAGCAGCTTGCGCTCGACCTGCTGGAGGATAATTTAAAAAATGCAAACTACATACAGGTGGTTGGCTGTTGCCGTACTGCCGGCGAAGCCATGATACTTTTGCAAAAAGAGGATATCGACCTGATGTTTTGCGATATACAAATGCCCGGGCTTAATGGGCTGCAACTGGTTAAAAGCCTGGTTAAAAGGCCCATGATCATATTTGTAACTGCTTATGAAAAATTTGCCATTGATGGCTTTGAACTCGATGTTATTGACTACCTGGTAAAGCCGGTGCCGATGGAGCGTTTTTTAAAGGCCTGTTACAAGGCCAATACACTGTTTGAACTCCGCAAAAGAGCGCTCGAAGAGCATCCGCGTAAAAAGGACCACTTTTTTATACACTCGGAGTATAATCTGGTTAAGATAAATTTTAAAGATATTGAATACATTGAAGGGCTGAAGGATTATGTGAAGATTAACCTGGTTACGCAGGAAAAAGCTGTTTTTTCGCGTGTTAGTATTAAAGTGCTTGAACTGCAGTTGCCTGCCGATATGTTTTACCGGGTACACAAATCATACATTGTTAACGTTGATTATGTATCGCACATCAGGCGGGGCAAAATAAAAATGCAAAACGCTGAAGTGCCCCTGAGTGACAGCTACCGCGATATAATTAATAAAATGACAGGCAAAGAAGTGGAGTAGCCCGCTACAGATATGCCCTGGTTGACTACACTTAAAGGGCTTTCATCTCATTTATTTCTCAGCGTTATCCTGATGCTGCATTTTCGGCAAAAAGAAATCAACCGGGAATGAAGAGACTAATACTGCTTTTTATGATAACAGGGTTTGCACAGATTTCATTTGCACAGCAAACGCAAAAAATACTCGAAAAAACCAATGTAAACCATTTTTATACCTGTTCACTCGATCAGTTGCTGGATACCGTATCCATGACATACCACCTCAATATCGTATTCGAGCGCGATTCGGTAAGCAAATTCGATGTAGCCGAACACTTTTTTAACGAGACCTTAAAATTTGTGCTGAATAAGGTTTGTGCCGACAATAGATTACATTACTGGGTAGAATCGGACGGTACCATTTACATCCTGCAAAACACGGACGACCTGGGGCGGCTTAAAACGCTCAACCAACTTAAACATACCTTGCTGGGGCAGGTAAAGTTACAGGTTGAGGAGCCTAAGGCGCCACCTATGCATTTTAAGTTTAGCATAACGGGAAAGGTGGTCGACCAAAACTCCGGCGAGCCGCTACCATCGGCAACTGTTAAAATCAGGAACAGCAATTTATCAACTACCAGCGGCATCGATGGCAACTTTATCCTTTTTGATATCCCTTCGGATACGTGCGTGGTGCAGGTTTTTTATTCGGGTTACCAGCCCGATTATGTTCGCCTGGATGCTTCGAAAATTAAAAAGCCGGTGGTCTTGGAAATGTTTAAAGCCCTGAATACACTAAACGAGGTAACTATTACCGGCAAAAAAAGCGGTGTAATGAATACCGATACCAAAAAAGTGGGCGTACTGGAACTAAACCCAACCAGCCTGGATAAACTGCCCAATGTAGGCGAAAAAGATATATTAAGGGCCTTTCAGCTGATGCCAGGCGTATCGGCTACTAATGAATCCTCATCTGGCGCGTATGTAAGGGGCGGCACACCCGATCAAAACCTGGTGGTATTTGATGGTTTCACCGTTTACCAGGTTGATCACCTATATGGTTTCTTCAGCGCTTTTAACAGCAATGCGGTAAAGGATGTGCAAATGTATAAAGGCGGTTTCTCGGCGCTGTATGGCGGGCGCCTGTCGAGCGTTACCGAAATAAACGGCCGCGACGGCAATAAAAATGAGGCAAATTATGGCGTCGATCTTAGCTTATTAAGCCTGAACGCGTTTGCTGAGATACCGGTTAACGACAAATCCAACCTGGTGCTTGCCGTACGCCGATCATACCAGGGGCCTTTTTATGATAAAATATTCAACCAGTTCAATACCTCAACGGTGAAAAGCGGCGGAGGTCCGGGTGGCGGCCCTGGCGGAGGCGGCTTCGGTGGACCCGGCGGTCCCGAACAAACCACACCGGCCTCTCATTTTTACGATGCCGATCTGCGCTATACCTACCACCTGGATAAAAACGACCTGGTAACCTGGAGCCTGTACAACGGCGAAGACAAAACGGATAATAGCCGCGCCTTGCAGATTCCATCGTTCCTCAGCTCCAGCGTGGGCAATATCAATATTACCGACTACACCAAATACGGCAACCTGGGCAGTAGTGTTAAGTGGTTCCGCAAATGGGATAAAAACATCTACTCGAACACCTACATCACTTATTCCTCATATTTTAATGATCGTAACCGCTCCACATCAGGCACCACCGACGATAGCAACGGCGATCCGCAAAGCTTTGAGAACGGCACCGTGGAGAACAACAGCCTGCACGATGTTGGCATAAAATCCGAATGGAATTGGGTATTCAGCAACCGGCTAAAATTACTGTTCGGCGGCTTTGCCACACGGCAAAACACCAGCTACCAATATATTCAAAACGATACCAGCAAACTCATTGATCAGCATAACACGGCATTTTCGGGCGGTGGTTATGCCGAACTGGAAATTGACCCCAATAGCAAACTCCACCTGCAGCCCGGGCTGCGCACAACCTGGTACGGCCCTACAGGTAAACTATATGCCGAGCCGCGTTTTTCCGCCAGCTACGTGCTGGACGATCATTACACGCTCAAGGCGGCTACCGGGCAGTTTTACCAGTTTATTAACCAGGTTACGCGCGAGGATATTGTAAACGGCAACCGCAATTTTTGGGTGTTATCTAACAACAGCAGCATCCCGGTGGGGATGGCCACGCATTTTATGGGCGGGGTGAGTTATGAAAACGACCAGTTTTTGATTGACGTTGAAGGATATTACAAAATATTATCGGGATTGACACAATACACCATAAGCCAGGCCGGCTTTGCCCCGGGCAATACCACAAGCTCCATTACCCAGGATTTTTATAATGGAAGCGGCCGCGCTGAAGGTATAGAGGTGCTGCTGCAAAAAAAGCTGGGCAATTATACCGGCTGGATAAGCTATACCCTGGGCAATGCACAAAATAAGTTTGCCGTGTACGGCAACAGCTATTACCCCGCCGACCAGGACATCAGGCACGAGTTTAAATCCATTAATATGTACCATTATGACCGCTGGAATTTTTCGGCAGTATGGATTTTTAGTACAGGGCATCCTTATACGGCGCCGCTTTCAACCTATACCATTAACACGCCTGATGGCAACGTAGCCAGCGCCTTTACCGTGAGCGGCAAAAATGCCGAACGCATGCCAGACTATCACCGGCTTGATCTTTCTGCTACTTATGACTTGCTTAAGATAAACGGCAATAAAACCGGGAGCATCGGTTTGTCGCTTTTTAACGTGTACAATCATACCAACACCTGGTATAAGGAATACCAGTTACAAGGCTACCAGGCCATTACTACCGATGTGAGTTACCTTGGCTTTACACCAAACATTACTTTAAGTTTACGATGGAAATAAAAACATTTACAATAAAATGTCTGGCGCCACTGTTGGTGTCGGCAATGCTGATATCCGCCTGCAAAAAAGATACGACAAGCAATGTGACCAATCTGCCCGTTGTTGAAGCTTACCTGGTGGCAGGCAAACAACTTATGGTAAAACTGTACGGTCAAAAAGCACTCACTGATACGGCAAAATTCGGCAGTCCGTTAAAAGGCTTGCAGCTCAGCGTGTCCGATGGCAGCAAAACTGTCCAATTAAGCGAATCGCCGGCAGGTACTTATATTTATGCGGATACCGCTTTCCTGGCTACGGGTAAAACATACACACTGCAGTTTAATTATTTAAACACGGCGGTTTCGGCAACAACGGTTATGCCCGGCAAACCCATAAACTTTGCCACCGTTCATAGCGGGATCACCATTCCCACTACTACAACCAACAATATTATTGATACACTGGATGTGCTCAGCTGGCAAAACCCCGATTCGCTTAATCATGTGCTTGAATTTAACAACCTGAATGGTACCTCTTTTGGTATAAATGGGTTCGGTTTGAGCCGCTCCGCCAGTTTTGAGTTAAACACCAACCGGGCATCTAAGTATTTTGTTACCCGGCAGCCCTTTAGCTATTACGGCCATTACCAGGTAGTGCTGTTACGGGTAAACCAGGAATACATTAACCTGTTAACCAGCAACAGCTCCAATTCAACATCGCAAACCTTAAAAAGCCAAC
>Ga0206898_10038_pt2 | contig 34402 bp, 35 predicted proteins | sample Alteio_BWOrgHeat_50_FD_153237 | JGI IMG/M metagenome (GOLD analysis project Ga0206898, IMG submission 153237) | Enriched cells from forest soil in Barre Woods Harvard Forest LTER site, Petersham, Massachusetts, United States -... | ecosystem: Environmental > Terrestrial > Soil > Temperate forest >...
AAAAAAAACACAGCAGCGCTGCGGTGTTTTTTTTTGAGAAACCGTTCCAAACTAAAACCAGTCATTCAGGTTTATCCCGTCCGGATATACGGCATGGCATTGTATTGTTGTGTCGGTAGGTACAAGTTTGTGGGTATGTCTTGTGTATGGGCACGTGTGTATGGCTGACTCATTGACACCACAAGTGCCAAAAAAAACACAGCAGCGCTGCGGTGTTTTTTTTTGAGAAACCGTTCCAAACTAAAACCAGTCATTCAGGTTTATCCCGTCCGGATATACGGCATGGCATTGTATTGTTGTGTCGGTAGGTACAAGTTTGTGGGTATGTCTTGTGTATGGGCACGTGTGTATGGCTGACTCATTGACACCACAAGTGCCAAAAAAAACACAGCAGCGCTGCGGTGTTTTTTTTTGAGAAACCGTTCCAAACTAAAACCAGTCATTCAGGTTTATCCCGTTCGTAGACACGGCATTGTATTTGGGTTCGGTGTTTCAAGTTTGGTTGTAGGTGAAGGTATGGGCGGTGTGTTTTGGAGAAACGGTTGCTATTCCAAAGTTGGAATAAGCACAAGATGGCATGGCGGAGGTCTTGCAGTTCCATAGTCGGAATAACGATACGAAGTGTCTCGACATTTGCAAACTACAAAAGTGCCATTCAGGTTTGGGGCTTTGTGGGTGTGTCGGAGCATATGGATGCATGGGCGATTCAACCACACCCACGGATGCACGGGCGACTTACTAAAGGACACTGCCGTGAAATACAGCGGGACACACCTGTCTGACCAATAAGACGAGAATTTTTCAAATTGTCCACAACTTTTAGTTTTCTGATGACGTCATGGTTTTTATTCTTGTCCTGTTCAATCACTGATGTCTTCTTCACCTTCCGATCCTGTTGTCTCTGCTCCCAGCCGATCAACTCGCAAACTATCAACTCGCAAGCGATCCAAACCTGGTACTGCAAGTACTCTCAGTACAAGCACCACAACCACGAAGCGCACCAGCAAGAGCAACAGCAAGAGCAGCAAACGTTATCGTCGGCGTCGTCGTGGAAGTGCCACTGGCCCTTTATCATCCTCCTCCTCTTCGTCATCATCATCATCATCCTCCTCCTCGTCTTCTTCTGCAGAACCAACACAACAATATGGCGATGACAATGATGATGACGACGACAATCCGCCAACACGAGACGATGCTGACAATGACGGTGACGGTGACGACGCTAGTCATGATCATGGTTCGTCTTCTTCTTCATCCTTTTCCTCTTCTTCAACCACCTCCTCCACTTCCTCCGCCTGCAACAACAATAACATTCTGCCAGCCGTGCACCTGTGTGGAATCATCCGTGGCAGTGACAGCAGTACGTATTCCGATAGTGTTGATGAAGATGACGATGATTACGATCAGGCTGTAGGTTCTTCTTCTTCTTCTTCATCTTCGGCTTCGGATTCGGTTTCAGATTCATCTTCGTCTTTGTCTGCATCTTTGTCTTCTGCTTCGTCTTTGTCTTCGTCTGGCTCTCACTCTCGTTCTCGCCCTCGTCGTCTGCGTCTCTCCTTGCCCAGGCGTTTGCAATTGCTTCGTCATCGACTCAGGCTGTTGAATCGCAGGCACCTGAAAGTGGCAATCATGATAGCGTTGAAGAGCACTGGCATGGTGCTAAAACGCGCAGCGCACTGTGATGAAAAGGAGGGTCGGATTGCAAGATTCGATGATAGGAACAGCACGATCCATTACAAACTTGCATATCACGATCATCGCAGTGTTGCAAAGATTATTCACGATGCTCTAGACTTTGTTGCTCACAACCCAACTTGGTACCAGCCCATGCTGTGGGCTGTCTCCTTTATGCAACGTGCTGCTGTTGGTGTGCTGGACGTTGCTGTTGGTCAGCGCATTCATTTAATCAGTATGGATGAGTGGCTTGCAGGACCACCATGCAGTCACAGTCACAGTTACGTGTATCACCTACAATGGCAGGTTGCCCGTCTGTGCAGTGCAGAGGGTGAAATTGGCCTCGTGTCGGTTGCTGAGGCACATAAAGGAAGTAATGTTCATGCAGCAGAATCTGAATCCTCCTCCTTCTCCTCGTCTTCGTCTTCTTCTTCTTCTTCTTCTTCTTCTTCTTCTTCTTCATCATCATCATCATCATCATCATCCTCCTCCTCCTCCGTATCTTATGAAAACGCCGAAAGCGTAGTGGGAAACGATGAGTCTGATGATGATGATGATGATGATTGTGAGGGCGATGGGGATGATGATGCTGCTGCTGCTGAAGAAGAAGATGATGAAGATGAGCGTGAGGAGTACGACAGTGAGGACGAGTTTGCCAGCACCAAAGGTTACACCGACACTTTCGCTGGCATCGATGACACAACCGACAACGTGGATGAAGATGGTGCGAAACACTGCACTCTCGCGTTTTACCCAACCAGAACTTTCGAATGCCATGGCAAAGTGACCGAGTGGAGCAGCATGCAGTGCTGTCATTGCATTGACTTTGTCTCGTCGTTTGATGTGCCCGTCAGCGTGATGCACATGGGTCTAACAGACGTTGCAGACGTGATGCACGATGTTTTCCTGTTGTCCCACGTAGCGATCATTGTCGCCTCATATTTGTAAACGGTTTTTTTTTCTCGCCTGCATGATGCGCCCCCGATTTCAGATTGAATGTCGTTATGCAAAAGTCGGAATTCAAGACCGTCATATCCGGAAAGTGTGTCCCCACATCAAAACAAAGCCCAACCAAATGTGTGCCCAAGACGACAACCAAAAACGAACACCGTCTTCACGTTGACACACTTGGCCAGACGGGACACACATGTCTGACCAACAAGACGAGAATTTTCAAACCGGTCCACAATTAAAATCCACAACTGTAATTTTTCTGCACCTGGGTGCAAAAGTGGCAATCATGATAGCGTTGAAGAGCACTGACTTGGTTCGTAAACGCGCAGCACACTGTGACGAAAAGGAGTGTCGGATTGCAAGGTTCGATGATAGGACCAGGACTATCCATTACAAACTTGCATATCACTATCATCGTGCCGTTGCAAAGATTATTCATGATGATGTTTTCCTGTTGTCCCACCTAGCGATCATTGTCGCTTCGTACTTGTAAAGGTTATTTTTCCTCCCTGCTGCACGATGCGCATCCCGCTTTCAGAGCGAAAGTCGTTATGCCAAAGTCGGAATTCAAGTCCGTCATACCCGCCAAACAAATCGAACGCCGTCCTTACGTTGAGACGCTTGACATCAAACAGACGGGACAAACATGTCTGACCAACAAGACGAGAATTTTCAAACACGTCCACAATTAAAATCCACAACTTCTGATGACGTCATACATACGTCAACAACGCCGTGTTTATTCAATTTCCATTTGTCACACAATTCAACTCTGTTCCATCCGCGCGTCTTTCTGTCTCCTTTACAATGTACCAAAGCACCGTCTGATTGCACATGTGCATGTGTGTGTGTGCATGTGTGTGCATGGTGTTTCGTGTCTCGCATGCCTCGTATGCCTCGTATGTCTTGTATGTGTACCAGTTGGATGTGCCCTTGCTTGTGTGTGTATGTGTGTGTGTGTGTGTGTGTTTGTCTTTTCCAGTTTTCCTTTTTCCGAAAAACAAATGTCAATGAGCAAAAGCATCCTGAACTCGAACGCGAACAACCGCACCATCAACAACCGCAACGCAAGTCATCACGGTTACCCTAGTAACGCAAGTCACGCCAAAGTTAGTGACGGTACTGACTCTATCCTTGACTGCAACAGCGTCTGCGCCGGTTTAGTTCCCGACTTCGTTCCTCGTTTATCCGTCAAGACATTGCAAAAGTATTTTGGTGAAGTGAAGCATCGATTCTTTATGCTTCGCGATTCACCCCACGGCAAACAAAACAGCGTACCGGATGCGAAACTGCATGATTTACCAAAGGTGTTGAGTGCTCCTTCCAAAATGCACAAGAATGATCTGTTGGCTGTCATTAACGAATTCAAACTGCAGGAATCGGTTGTAGCCTATGTCATGATGACGGAAGAACCAACCAATACGGTAGCCGTTGCTCGTTCGTTGGCGCTGATGGATTCATACATTATCTACATGTGCAAGACTGGTGTCATTGCAACTGGTCGTGGTACTCGTCGTGGCAATGGAGGTGCTGGTGGTGTTGGTGCTAACGGTAACGTCAGTGAGTCGGGTCGTGTATGTGCTCGCTCTCTGACCGATTTGCTACAACCAAACAATCCTGCTGGCACTTGTGTTGGCACTTGTGTTGGTTCGAGTACCAAACCCGTAAACCACGTCAACCACATCAATCACGTCGCACCCGTCACATCCGTCAAACCCACCAAGAACAATTCGGCAGTCAACTCGGCAGTCAACTCAGCAGTCACGCAAACCACTGTGTCGCACTCGAATAGTCATACTTCCAACGGTCATACTTCCAACCGACATGCTGCTGCTGGTGCGTCTTCATCATCACTGTATGGTATGATTGGATACCATGATGCGCCCACTGCTTCATCATTTCCAGCATCATCATCTTCTTCGTCTCCCTCGTCGTCTTCCTCGTCTGTATTGTCTTTGTCATCTTTTCTGTCTCGCGTCGGCTCTAACGTCGGCTCCAACTTCGGATCATCCTCTCCATCGCAGCCGAGCAGCACCGCAGCGTCCGTTACTCCGACGTCACTTGTAACGACATGGTCGTGCCCCGCCTGCACTTTCATCAATGGTTATCGGGCCACACATTGTTCCATGTGTTCCACACTAAAATCTGCATCTTCGATTACGCATAGTGTCGCGGCTGTCGCTGCTTCTGCTGCTCACAACACCAACAACAACAACACGTACGTAAATACTACATTCCCCGAAGGTTCGTACAATACTCCACCTCGGCCGACAAGACCCGCCTCTGTCAATGCTCCGCCAAGACTCTCTCATAACAACAAACTTATTACGGACGTGAACATGAACATGATGAACACAAACGTGAACACTCCAAACGTGAACACTCCAAGCACTTCATCGTCCTCGCCGTCCTCGTTCTCGGCTTCCTCCTCGTCTCCAGCACCGCCACCATCATCGTCTTCTGCTGCTTCTGCTTCGGCATCATCGTCAATCTTTGCTGGCTGGTGGAGAAGGAATCCCGTAACCCCTCCCAGCCCTCCCAGATCTACCAGACCACCTGGACCCACTGCAGGACCCATTGCACCCCCTGTGTCCTCACCCACGTCGGCACCTAGTTCGGCACTCAGTGTCCAATCGGATTCATCATCTTCATCATCCTCCTCTTCGTCGTCATCTTCGTTGTCATCTTCGCTGTGGTCTGATCCTTCCTATGATGATGATCATGATGATGATGCTGCAGACAATGACGATGATCATCATCACGCAGACGCACACACATCAAATTCCGAATCAGACTTTGAACAAGCAGACGGCGCCGATGACACCCACAACACAAAGAACGAGTCTGATTCACAAGTACTCGAGAAACTAGCAAACCAGGCGGGCATTGCTCTTTGTAGTGGATCGGCAACGGGGCCGGATGGGACACATGGATGGAACCCGAATGGCAAGTGTCGCGTCAAGGTCAAGGGCAGGAATGCCAGTGGAAACGGCAACAGCAAGACCTTGAAACAATGCTCCAACAAGGCCGTTCAAGGCGGGGCATGCGGCATGCACTGGAAGCGCATTGTCACTTCATGACATTGGTGGCATTTTTTTTTTAGGTAACACTACCCGACAACAAACACGGGTAGAGTCTGGATCAGCATAATTCGTTCACCCAACCCCCATGTAGTATTGTCTTTTGGAGCAGTAGAGCCCAGTAAATTCATTTTTGCATTTTACATCATCTTCATTTTCAATTTGCCTCACACAGACTTGCCTCACGCAGTTTCCCTGACGCAGTTTGCCTCGCGCACCGCATTTGCACGGTAACGAATGTACAGGCGGCATCAAAACACCTTGCCATGAACTTTACCTGTGACACCTTGAACCCCGAAAAAAAACACACACACACACACACCCCCATACATACAACCACCAATGCTGAATGATATCATTCAAACCGAACATACTGGTGGCAAAAAACGCCGCCGCGCTGTCGTTTTAAAAGTTCTCAAAACGGTCCGACGCTTGTACTTCCAAAGTCGGAATAACAATGGTTGTGCAGGTGTTTCAGTTTCGGAAACAAGGAATGTTTGTGTGGTGTCGGTGTCACTTTCAGCGTCAGGGTGCGTGGGTGTGTGTGCATGTGTCATTCAATCACTCACAACACAAACTTGAAAAAAAAATTGCCACAGACAAGGCCGAAAGTAAAATTTCTAAAACATGACAACACCAACCCAACGACAATGCCGCCTGGTCTCGCATGCACCTGAGACTTGACCACTTTTTCAGAATAAGTGTACGGTACCTGCCCAGTTGTCTGTTCACAGCACAATTGTTTGCTTGGCATCACTCCAGCATGACGGAACACAGACAGACGCACAACACCACAACCGTCACAACTCACCTTCGGTTTCCACATCCGGATGAGTACAAGGTGATGTTTCGCAACATGCATGTTGGCACTATTCGCGTGCTGCACTTACTGGAACAGGAACAAGAGCCCTTCCTGACCTACTGTCCATGGCGAATCGTTCACCACCAAAATGATTTGCCAAGTAGTATTCGTCGGGAGTTGCGTTACATTCTCGGTGGCAAGTTGGTCGTCTTACCATCCCGACAGCAGTGTGTCGCCGCCCACACGTCTTTACAAACTCGAGATCTCCAAGAGGCATGGAATCGTGCCATCACTCCATACATTCGTTTTCATCAGAGGCCCACTCCTCCCGTCACCACTTCCATAAGGGAGGCGGGAAGATGGTTCGGCATCAAGGTGCTTCACGCAGAGGATGTCGTACACGCAGACGGCGAGGGCACGCTTGCAGATACACTGAAACGAATAAAACAATTATCATCGAGGGAATGTTCCGAATCTGTCGGTATTCAACTCGTGCAGGTATCGCCTGGATACATGCACCATCAGGATGAGGTATGGCTTCTTTGTCAATGGAGGCGCGGCCATACACACTTTCAACGCTGGGAGAGTTTACATGTGCTGTCTGCGCTTCATGCGACGCAGCAGGCAGTCACCAACTGGATGGCCTATCCTGGACCGACTGCTCTACCTTTTCGCAATGTCAACGCAGTCAGCCGTCAAATGGACAGCCACGAAAACGATGACAAACATGTCGATGCTCAAGTGTCGTTTGACGGAGGAACAACTTTCGAAAGTCAGAATGCCACATGGACGACGGACTTTTGCAAAACGAAGGCACTGTCTCAACTTGCCATGACAGGCAACCTCCAGTTAGCCATCAACAAACTATTGGACATAGAAGCAGCGATAGCCTGAAAAACGTCCAATAATGGAAGATGGATATTTCAACTTAGCAACATGCATTACCCCCCAATGCCTGCGTAATCAAAACACCTAACCCTCCTTCCCTCCTTCCTTCCCTCCCTCCATCCCGAAAAGACGTCCGTGAAAGATGTTCGTGAAAGACGTTCGACTTGTTGCACGGCCGCAGGCGTGTTTCTCGAGCGTCCGGCTTGTCAATGTTAAAATCAATTTATTTGAGACGGTCACGTTTCACAGTTAAGCGACGGAATAGACCTGCCTCAAACTCGTCACGGTCCCGCCCAACCAATGCATTTGGTTTTGTGAAACAATACGCGTCGCTGTTGCACGAAGAATGGTCTGCACCTCGTATTGTGGCAGTACGAACAGCAGCCATGGCGCTGGCAAGCCGAACAATTGGGCACTGACCGCCATAATCGTTCGCTGCTTCGGGTTGCTTGCATTCAACTGGACGCGATACTGCGCACTGAACGCGCCGCCCACAGACAGCGTGCCCGTCGTGTCCGTCCATGAAATATCCTGCCATGAAATGTCCGCAGATGAAATACCCGTCCATGAAGAAATGATCGCTTCCGTGCTTGCTCCAGTGACAAAGTTTAAGAATGCGGCCAACAATGGCATGGATTCCACACGCAGCGTGGATTCAAACTGCGTATGGAATTGCTTACCATTGTAGGAGTGCCAAAGCGACGTCGGCATCGTGACCGGTGCTGTTACGGCTTTCTTTTTTTTTTCCTTTTCCTTTCCTTTCCAGTTGTGGTAAACACGGGGACACAACTTCGGTAACGTAACCAAGAAGACGTTTGGAACCAATCAAAACACCCAGTCACACACCCAGTCACACCCAGTCACAAATGCTTACCTCCCTCCGTGCTGCCCGTCAGTCACCCTGCCATCCATACCGCCATCCCGAAAAGGTACCCGCCATGTGTGCCCAACCGCCATGTACGTCCAACCGCTCAATGCAAACACTTTACACATTCCAAGGTGGGCCATCCTTACGCTTCGGCTTCCGCTTCAAAACAAGTTATGGTAAGCGTCAAGCAAGCAATGCAAACCATTCAACACAGCAAGGACAGCATTCGTGAAGCAAAAGAGTACATAGATAAGCAAGTTGCGAAAGCCGCCAAAACATTACAAAAGGTGGTGGGCGATGCCATCGTCGTGGAGAACAGCAAGCACCTGCTCGTTTACTTTTGTCCAAACGATTTCGCCCGGGCATTTCTTACGGACAAGGCGTACCTCGTAACGGTGATTGAACGACAAGGTGCATGCAAGTGTGAAGACTACTGTAGTGCGTATGATTTCGCCGCGCTTGATGACGATGAAGAATTTCAGTGCGGTTTTCATGGCTTTTATCGTGATCCGAAGGACCCCGTAAGAGACGAGTGGTTAAGTGGTATCTCCGCAAGTAGCACGTCTGCAACGTACGCAAAGGATCGTAATTGGGTTCCGGTGGGTCATCTAGACTGCAAAGAGGTTTCCAATTCTGACAGCATGGAGCACATCATGAACAACATTACTGTATCATCAAGCCGACATGGACGTGGGCGTAGACAAGGAGATGGACATGAAGATGATGATGAAAAAGGGGCCGTACGTCTGACAGATGCTGAAAAGCACCGGATGATCGTGCAGTTTTAAGTTTTTAGTACTTGTGCACGACGGCATGTGTAGGTCGACAACAGAACCGTTGCGTCGTCGGCACTTTATAGCATTGGAAAAACACACGACCGATGGCCGTCGGCCTGCCGTTTTGTTTTTTCATAATTGGTTGCGGGGCTTTAGTGTGGCACGACCCGCAGCAAGACTCGCAGCAACGGCACGAACAGCAGCAACAGCAGCAGCGTCATCTGCAGCACAACAGACGGACCAAGAAGAAGAAGAAGAAGAAGACATGTGATGTGTATGTAGGAATTGACAACAGAATGCTGACACACACACAACGACAACAAGCCAAACAGCAAGTCAAACCACGAAGGCAAACCAAGTCACGTCAACAGCACAAGTGCAAACCCCAGACAAGACGAGGGTTGCCAAAACACGTGCCTGTACCTTTTGGATTTGGGGATTTGAAAAGTGGGAAGTGGGAATTTGAGATTTTTGAAGGAGAATTGAGATTGAGATTTTTTGAGAATTGAGAATTGAGAATTGAGATTGAGAATTTGAGAACGAGATTTCGCGAGAATTGAGACTTGAGAATTGCACTTTTCTCAACTTTACTTTTCGAAACACCTTTTTTCCCATTCGCATCGCATCCTCAATGTCTTTCTCCTCGTCATCAAAGGCAAAGTCCTCTCCTTCCTGCAGTTCATGCACTACCTCGCGTTCCCCCTGTTCCTCCAGTTCGTCAACTGCGCATCCAAGACAGCCTTGTAACTGCCACTGCACGCCACAACAACACCAATACACCGACCAACGATACCTTACTGACCCTCACGCCCTACCATTGCGGCATGCATTAGCGGCAAAAAAGTCGTCTGATAATCATCATGATGCCGAGACTGCGTCTTCTTCTTCATCATCCACGTCGTCTTCGTCCACCTCGGCCACTCTGTCAACATCATTGTCCACTTCTGGTTTCGCTTCTACTTCAAATTCAGCCTGCGCTTCTTCCAAACCGTGCTCTAAACCGTGCTCGAAACCATACACATGGACCGTTTCGGTTGTGCAGGTATCTTTAAAGGCAGATGATCCACACCGTCTATGTGAAGAATACACGTTGAACGTCGCATGTGAGCCTGCAATGATTCGTGATCGCTCCGTGTATGAAGCATTGGACCTTGCCGTTTTCAATTATCGCAAACTCTTTGTTCCCGCGTTACACCCATGCGTCAAGAATGCCACATTTCTCTTTTCCCGTCACACCTTTGGCAAATTGACCGGGTATCCAAACCATGCAACGCATCCAAATCATTCAAGTTCAAACCAACCAAACCAACCAAACCATGCAACGCATCCAAATCACGGCCTCAAGTCCTCCTCATTGAAGCCTCACATTATCATCACCCGGCTGGCGGCACAACAAGAGACCGGCTCCAAGGCTGGCGCTGCAAAGGCTGGCGCTGCAAAGGCCGACGCTCCAACGGCTGACGCTCCAGGAGCCCGAATCAATTACGTTCAAATCAGTTACGTTCGACCGGTAAGTTGGTCCGACTCGGTTCAAAGTCAGTTCTTTGGTGTTGTAAAGTATGCACGCTTCTAGCCTGTGGAGCGGGCGCGGACGAGGGAGAGGGACGCTTTCTCGTGTCGTATCGTGTCGTGTCTTGTCTGCACACAAAGTCAAACAAAGTTAAACAAAGTCAAACGCACCCAGCGACCCTTGCAATTTTAGCAGCGTAAAACCCAAGTTGCGCACAAAAAGGTCAAGTTCGCATTTTTAAAAACGCACTCGTTGTTGAACTTCGCTCCCGATCGTTTCGCACATGTCGTCTCCCCCATCTTGTTCGCCTTCTCCTTGTGCGTCATTCACGACTCAAATCGCCACGACCAAAATTCATCATACACCACAACAACACGAGAGCGATCACGGTAATGATGACGATGAACATGCCAAAGACGACACGTCTTGCCGGGGTGTGAAACGCAAACGCAAAGCACAGACATTTCTCAATTGTTCTGACTGTCAACCGGCAACCTTGTTGTTACAACCCTTTACTCATCGTGTTGCAGATGTGGCACAAGAACTGAACATTACGGAGGCAGGTGTGGTCGACATTGTCCGTGCTTACATCACTGCCTGCCGCGCTTGGACAACGAGATGTAATGATTGTGATGGTGTCTTGTGTGAGAAATGTGCATCCGAGTGCTTGACGTGTGGAAAGTCTCTGTGTTCGGAATGCAGGCAACATTGTTCCCGCTGCTTCAATTGGGTATGCATGCAAACGTGTGGTACGCATTGTGATGGTTGTCTTTCGTTACAGTTTTGTCCAGACTGTATTACAGTGGATGGTGATGGCAAATGGTGTGGGATTTGTTTGGACGAGAAGGAAGATGACAATGATGACGATGCGGACGCACAACAGACAGAGAATGGGGCGCATATCCCCGTAGAAGAGCGCTTGGACGACGATTGAATACAAGTGCTTTATCCTTGTTCTCGTTGTCGAGCAAACACGAACAAAACACGAATGGAGAATTAACCCAACCCAACCCAACCCGTGCATGTACATTTGTAGGCGCTGGTCAATGTTGACAATTGTCGTTGTAAAAGGCACGGCACCAGACGCGGAATTTTACGCGAAGGTCTCGTGTCCGTTTTTCTTTTGCATGCGGAAAACCGTCGAACGCTGGATATCTATATCCCGCCATCCAACTTCCAAGACGTTCCACAACTCAAAGATCTTCCGGCTTCCACAAGTTCAAGTCGTACCTCCTGACGTCATTTTTCGAGCAACTCATTTCACCCCCTTGTTGGTTGATGGCTGCTGTTTGCCCGTTCCCGTATGTATCTTTGTTTGTTTAACTATTTGCTGTTGTGGCTTTTTGTGGCACAGGCAAAACATGTCTTTGGTAACTTCACCACACTTTGGCCTTCCTGATCAGTCTGAACCGATTCCTCCTGATTCTGATTCGGATTTGGACAATCATGATCATGACCATAATGTATGTCGTTCTGCGTGTTTGTCCGAATCGTCACTTTCGGCTGCTGCTGTACCGAATGATGATAATGATGCTGCATGGGTCATACAGCAACGCATCAAACAGGAAGCGGATCAAGAAGACACGGAATCTGATGAAGACTTGCTAAGCCGAAAATTCAGGAAAAAGCGAGGACTGCTTCGCAGCAACACCGTCCGTCTAAGTACTGCCCGCAAGAGACCGCGTAGAGTGCATGCAAGCATGCTTCCTGCTCGCTTTATCGATTCGGCTGGTTTTATCGATTCGGCTCGTTTTATCGATTCGGATGAAGAGGATGATGCCATGTCTGCTGCCCATAGAAACATTGCTTACGTAAACCACAGGCGGAAATATTGTCAGCAGCAGTATGTCGGCGGTCCCTCTTTTCAGCCTGTCAACACTCTTGGTATTGTGTCGTCATCATCGTCCGCTGCATCTGCTGTGTCAGCAACCAACATTGCACTCTCAGTGTTTGCTGCCTCGGCATCATCATCATCATCATCATCATCTTTTGATGCCGCTATTGGGTTACCGGCAACTTGGTTGACACGACCACGCTTACTGCTGCTACCCCTACCCCTACCCCTTCTTCCAACAACAACTTGTACCCCATCAGCGTCATTATCGGCTTCTTCGGCTACTTTGGCTTCTTCAGTAACACCAACAACCATGCCTCTGCTAGGCCTACCCGTTCCTGCAGTGACACCAACAAACCTATTAGTGGCAACAACAACACCTTTTACCCCATCAACATCATTATCGGCTTCTTCAGTTACGGCTGCTTCAGTAACCATACCTCCACCAGTCCTACCCGTTGACTCAACAACACCTTTTACCCCATCAACATCATTATCGGCTTCTTCAGTTACGGCTGCTTCAGTAACCATACCTCCACCAGTCCTACCCGTCCCCACAACAACGACTTTTACCTCATTAACATCATTATCGGCTGCTTCAGTAACCATACCTCCACCAGTCCTACCTGTCCCAACAACAACGACTTTTACCTCATTAACATCATTATCAGATTCTTCAGTTACGGCTGCTTTAGCGACACCGACAAACGTACCTGTACAAGTCCTGCACGTTCCTCCGACTGCTTGCACTCCTTCAACATCATTATCGGATTCTTCAGTAACCATACCTCCACCAGTCCTACCTGTTCCCTTCACAACTTTCACTTTGTCAACATCAACATCATTGTCGGCCAATGTAGTAATACCAACAACCGTACCGAGACCGGTCCTATCCGCTCTTCCCACAACAACTTGTACCGCGTCAACATCATTATCGGCTGCTGCAATGACACCATCTCAACGACAACCTACCACAACAACAATTAACAAGTCGACAACAAACACGCTAACACACTCTTCTCGAACGCACTCTCCAACACACACTCGAACATTATCGCGAACGAGTCGGTGCATGAATCCTTCTTTATCGTCAGCGACCGAAGTTTCCCGTCCCAACACCAGCCAACCAACAAAATCCACATTATCCATCCGACATGGCCCACGGCGTCAGGCAGCACTACGGCATCCACGGTACAACGACGATTCAGACGACGATGCAGACGACAATTTAGCAGAAAACGCATCTGAAAACAAAGACAAACACTCAGGCAGACACGCAGACAAACATACAGACGAAAACTCAGACGAAGATTACATTAACGACATTGACTACAAGCCTTGCACTCTTCTGACCAAAACTACGGCATGCGAATCTCACCGGCGCTCCTGTTCTGTTTTACCTTTGCCTGCTGCTGCCTCTGTTGGTGCAACGCTCTGGATTGACTTGTCCGTTCGCCTCTGCGCCATTGTCAAGCCATTCTCGTACCATTCACGAAACTTTCTGCTGTCCAAAAGTCTGCAAAATGCGGCAACACGTATTATCTCTGAACTTGCATTTGACGTTCGCAGTCTGTTCAACTATGACACGTGGCACGGATACAATTCGTTGCGGCCCGTCCGGTTCACTCGTCCGTCAGGTATGGCCCACTCACCTTGTTTGTTTGTGGTTCGTTTACGTGTTATGTTTACGGCAAAGTTTGCATGCGCGGTTGTGTTGTTTATGGCGTGTGTGACTTGTATGGCTGAATGGTCTGGAGGCTAGATGGAGGAGGTGTCGTCACTTCGTGTCCCGATGCCCTTGTCTCTACCGCCGCGGTGTGCCTTACAAAGATCATATTTGTCAATGCTGGTCATCCCTTCACCTCGTCACCACATTACGTTACCGTGGCACCCAAAAAACGCGTCAAAATGGTGAGGTACTTGCTTTCCAACCTGCCGTTGCATGCCAACGAATACGTGGAAACGCACATTCCCAAGTAACATGCAGACATCAACGTGCGTCTTGTTGATACATCATTTGTTCGTCCGCCAGTGGCTATGGGGTTGGCGACAAAAAAAACCTTTGTATAACTTGTAAACAATCCGTCCAATGACGTCATCAATGTCCTTGTTCGGACAGACAAAAGGAGAAATCATAAATTACTGGACAGTGTCTGTACCAAACAAACATGTCCGCATCTTCTGATCAATCCACGTTTACAGTCATGGAAGCCGAACTAGCACAGGCTCTATTGGAGAGGAATCTAGAAATTGTCCCAATACCCATCGTTTCAGGGACGACGGCGCAGGAGGCAAGCCTCCATCATTTCTGCTGCGTTTGTAACGAAGAGTTTCTCGATCAGTATATCGAACTGGTCCAAGTGCATTCCGCATTCGAGGACAAATCCATTGGTTGGGTGTTACGAGACGCGGTGACAGGGAAACAGTCCGGTGTGGTTATCGTTAGTCGGCCTGAAACGGCATACGCGAGAGAATTTTTCAAGAAAAATATGATCACATTCAATTCCGATCAAAATTACGACAAATGGATTCAAGTCCAGATACTGTGTGTCTCCGACAGTATGCGAACTGGAGAAGGAGCACTCTTACTGGTGTACGCGCTATGGTATGTAACGTCGCATTTCGGCTGGACGCAGTCTTTTCTCAACGTTGCAAGCCCCGCGAAGAACTTCAAGGCTATGAAGTTTTACGACAGCATGTTGTACTACCCATTGGATGCAAACATCCCGCAAAGCAGGTGGAACACGAACCACATGACATTACTGGAGCAATCCTTGCATTCCATTCGGCTGCGCGCAAAAACATCATCGAAACAATAATGTACCAATGCGCAAAAATGTTAACATCCTGCGTCATCAAAACACATTCACAAACCTGACTTGAACACTCTATCGGCCATCCGTTTGTCGGCACAAAAACAAAAATGTTTACGCCGCGGTCCTTTACACGCTACGCAATCTACACAATCCACACGCCGGCAGTGCTGAGCGCCTCAAAGCGACACCGAACACGCATTTTGTATTCTTCACCATACTCTCCACGTCGTACGACTTTGCTTCCGTTGCTGCGCAACTGAAACCCAACCACGACGGATGTTCACATGCAGACGTTGTTTCATGTTTCTTCGGATACTTTGCTTGCGCAAACTCAACTGCCTTTAGTATCGATCCATGGTGTCTCACATCGGACGTAAACGCAAACTGACAGTCACCACGACCATTGTTCAACTGATACATGACCAGGCAGGACGGACGAGATTGCTGCCGCCCAGCCGCATTCGCAATGTGCTGAAAGCATCTTTCTCTCCACTGACGAATGTTCATTTGATTGCACAAATCCGAAACAGATGCTCTTGCATCATGCATACCAAAGTTACTGCTCGCCAAGGTCCACCAAATGATGTAATCTGGCGATAATGTTGTTTCCGACAATGACGAACCAGACGACCCAGACGGGCCTGAGGGACCTGACGGACCTGACTCGTCAGCAAAACGCCCCTCGCACCACGGGTGAGTACTTTGTGAGTCACACAATCGAGCCTGGATAACGCTGGACGGTAAGGTAACGGTCTTGTAATTCCTGACGAATGAATTCCAACTATCCGGAGTCACGGATGATCTTGGAACCGTACCTTTACCTGCAGTTTCCTTTTCTTCGCACATCACCTCACTTTCATCTCCGCGTTTGGCTTTCTTTGTCTTCTTCTTCTTCTTCTTGGCATTGTTGTTATCGGCCTGTGCGGTACCGTCAGTTTTAATAGTACCTTGACGTGGTTCGGCCACAAGTGAGTCCACGACACCTGCTTGTACATACTTGGACGATGATGATGATGACGAGGAGGAAGATGAAGCAGTATTGGCGCTACCGCTGGCTGCTGCACGAATGGCTTCAAACAATGCATACGTTGGGGGAACATTCGAATACTTGCATGCCGTTCTGCAGCAAGGGCACATAATGCAGACGCCGTCTTCAAGTACCGGAAGCAGGTGCAGACAATGGTGACACACACTATGTCCACACACCAACGAACGAGGGCAATGAATCGATGTCACATTGTCCACGTACGGCTCCAAGCACACTGGGCACGAACACACGAACGCCAATGGCATCGTGGATGACGTTGTTGACACTGATGTTATTGATGTTGAAGATGATGTTGTCAACGTTAAAGACATCTGCGAGAAAAGAAGGAATTGACAGGTGAACAAGTACAGCGTAAGGAGAATGAAAAGTGAATTTCTCAAATTCCCAACTCCTCAAAATTCCCTATTCTCAACTTCTCAAAATTCTCAAAAAATCTCAAAAATCTCAAATCTCGTCACAAATTCCCATTTCCCACTTTTCAACTATCCATCTGAAAAGTACTTGGCGGTTTTGTCGCGCTTGTTGTGCATGCGTTTGCACTTGTAAATGTTTGTGTGTGTGTTGTTCGTTTTACCTGTGGTCTGCCAGTCTTCTCAAGGACAACACATGTCTGCCTCTTCTTCATCGTCATCGTCCTCGTTGTCATCATCTTCATCCTCTCCTCCTCCTGTACGTCGTACCATGTTGAAGCCTCGCAACCAATTGCACAAGAAAGTGGGGTGTCCTTACGCTTCTATTGTTAGCGTCAAGCAAGCGATGAAATCCATTCAACACGGCAAGGAAACTATGGCGAGAGCAGAAGAGTTTATAGACGATAAAGTCGAGAAAGTCGCCGAAACGTTACAAAACGTGGTCGGTAGAGCCGTGATTGTCGTGAACAGCAAGGGTCTTCTTGTGTATGTGCTGCCAGAAGACTTTGTCCGCTACTTTTTGACAGACAAGACATCCTTGCTTGTGGCGATTGAACGACAGGGGCCATGCAATTGTCACCAGTTAGACGATGATGATGTGGATGATGGTTTTCAGTGCCGTTTTCACGGATTTTATCGTGACAGTCCTCATTTTAGAAAACGCACGGGTCACTCATGGGCCAACTTGGACTGCCAAGACATTACCGAGTCTGCAACCATGAAAGACATTATGAACGAGATCAGTCCGGGCAGAGATGATGGCGATGCGCATAATTCGGCACTGCGCGGCCGCTTTTTGGGACCCTGCAATTTTCTTGAATTCGATTTTGAATGAAACCATACAAGTGTAAAACAAAACTGGCGCAAGTTTTTTTTTTCAAATGAATGCTTCGGCAAAATGACTCTACTTTGCTTTGGCGACGGACGGGGCAAGAACGAATGCCAACATCCACCAGCACACGACGAAAAGCGAGGAATACACTCCCCACTTTCTCAGTCTCAAAAGTTCTCAAAGTGGAGGTTGCGGCGTTGGATGTCAATTAAATACCGTTCGTTTGTCAAGTTCATCCGGCACCGTAGAGCATGATAATGCTGAAGAATTATAAAATTGACCATACGTTGTACCCACAATTTCTACGAGCATCCGAAAAAGGTTGTTGTTGCGCTGCTGGCAGACTTGATAAGTCCGCTGGATGCACTACTCCCGAAAGAGGCAGAGTTGTGCACGACACGGGTGATCACTGACGAGGCACCAAAAACGCCAGTGGCTGTAGAGGTGGCCACGTTTGAGACAAGTGTCACTGTAGTACTTGCTGCTTTCAGTATTGCGTCAGTAAAGGTGCAAACGCTCGATGTTGGCGCAACTGCTGTCGCAGACGTCGCAGCAAGAGACTCATTGGTCATGTTGGCGTTTCGGCTTAAACTTTGCCCGAAGAAAATCACATCGTGACCCGCTGCACTGTTGATGATCACCGTTCCGCTGGTAACATTAACGTCTGTGCTGGCTCCCAACGACAAGGCTACACCCCCGTTGCTCCACAATACGGAAATGCGAGGATTCAACGGTTCCGGATTTGCAATGATACTATTGTCAGTCGTCAACGACGTACCAGGGCTTGTCTGTCCGGCGCTCTGTAGACCGGTAATGGGAATGACGTAACCCGTGGTTGTGTTTTGTATAAAACTGCCTGTCTGTGAGGATGCCGAGAACGGCTGTACGTCTGTCACGTTGTACTCAATCGTAGCATTCACGGCTGACGCCTGGTTGAAGTGGCCACACAAAAATATGCGGTAAGAAACGGTTCCCAGCGTAAAGACTCCGGTGTACGTGCCTCCACCGTTACCACCACAGCAGTCGATGGGCGGCCCACTTAAGCCGTTGCACGCGCCTGGCGTCAGTGATGCGTTAACAAGGAGAATGGTGGAACTGCCTGCAATACTGATTGCATCGTTCAAGCCGATGGAGGAAAAGGTACAGGTGCCCAGCAGACACGACGCAACTGTGAAAGACGTACCAGTAAAATGAGGTGCCGTTTTCACGTTTGTGGCGCTGCCACTCGGAACCTGAGATGATACAGGGAATGTGCCAATATGCCCGCTAACACTTTCTGCAGTAATCATGGACCCACTCAGTGTGCCGAAAATTGTAAACGCGATGGTTGCATTCGGTAGAATAGGAGATGTCGAGGGAACCATGGCGGTATAACTCCAAGTGCATACGTTGCCCATGCTTTTTCGGTTTTGCGGTTTAAATGCGCCGTGTTTTTTTATTTCCGATGCGTTTGCACTTGGATTATCTCGTGTGGCCGCGTCTCGTCGATCGCACAACCGTCATCATCATTAGTCGTAAAAACCCAGCGACATACAATTGTCCTGCTGACGTCATGACTTTTACATTTCACAATTGTTTTGGTGAATAGCCGCGATGAATTTTTACGACTTTTGCAAATGGATGGTGGGAGCCTCTCCGTCTCCTCAGACAGGAGCAACTAACCAGCCTTTAGCCGTGCCTTTTACAGACGACAACAAGAACATGGAAAATCGTAACGGTAAAGAAACCGCATCCACGTTACGGAAGTTGCGTGATGCAGAGTTGTGCAAGTTGAGTGAGCAAGAGTGGAACAGTAACTGTAAGGAGCGGTATGGGATGTGGTGGTGGCTCTTCAACTACAGATCTCCTGAACAAGGAGGAGCAACTGCTCCTGTTGATGATGATGAGCACGTTATTGACTGATCTTTTGCGGTATGCCACTTGCCAGGAGATTGGTTCGAAACTGACCACGAGCACGCCGAAACCGAGTCCCTGACCACGATCAAGTAGAGGCAGTCTCCAGCAACGAAAGTGTTGATGTTAAACACCAATCCATTCCGTTTCATTCGATTCCACGCGTGTCCTTGCAGCCCACCTTCCAGCCCCGTCCATCCACAACTTTAATTTTCGATGACGTCATTTTGAATTTGCCACTGATCATTTTGTAAACTGCCCGTGCACTTGTCTCGGTACTGCACAACATGCTTGCACCTGTTTGTTTGAATTTTGGTATATGTTTGGTTAGTTTCCATCCGGTCATTCTCGTCTCTTTATTCGCGATCCCTTTGTGCTGTCCTTTGTCTTGAAACCGTCATGTCATCACCTGTTCCCACGTCATTTACTCTGTCCATACCGACAACCGGTACTGCGTATTTATCAACCAGCGCATCCGCTCCACCGTCAGTAACGACATACAGTGCTCGGAAACGCAAAGCCGAACTCATCAACCACGCACAATGTTCTACCGTATCGTGCAGCAATCCCGCATTCGTCTTGGATAAAAAGACGGCGGCTCTTTTCTCTGGGTTGTCTCTGCAAGACTTTATGGTGTTGCTGTCGTACTATCAGACGGATGAACCTGAAGAGGCTTCGAAAGATTTGAACAGATCGGTCTCGACGATCCATCTGATGAACACTTTCCTCGAGGATCACTTTGAATTGGATGGGGCAATCTTGCTTCGCATCGCCAGTAGATATCGCAGTGCAGTTTGCAAAGGTTCTTTCGATGCGGACAAGATCATTCACCATTTTATGACCTGCGGATACTTTGAAAAACCGACCGACAGCGACAAACGTGACGTATCATCGTTTGTTGCGTGTCTTGCACACTTCACATGCAACACCAGTCATGAAGACTTTGGTGACGAAAGTGACAGCGACGATAGTGACGATGATGATGTGTAATGCCGTACTGTCCGGCTCAGGCTGTTCGACTGTCAAACTATTGTACTGCCAGACTCGTAAAATTTGTTGACTTGAATGGCGCCGTTGGAGTGGGTGTCACACTCGCGAAGACGTTGTTAGCGCATCTGTGGTCATTACTGCGCTTCGGTATCCGTGCGACTGGAACGGCCAATACAACTGAAACACCCACGTCACATTACAACGAAACGCACACGCACACACAGTGAAAATGTCAGCGGCTGCGAAAAATACAGCAGTTTCGGCAGGAGTTGCGGTACAGAACGACGATTTGCAGAGCGAATTGCTGCGGGCGCTGGTTGAGAGAAACGAAGTGCTCGAAGAGATTCCGGTTCAGACAGATACGACAGCGCGACACATTAATGCCGTGACAACGCAGTACTGTTGTATATGCAACGAAAAGTGGCTCACACATTTGTACGAGGGAATTGCGGTAGCCGACGCATTGTCTGGCGACGCGATGGGATTTGTGATTCGTGACGCCGGCACTGGAAAGACAGCAGCGACGGTTATTGTTTCTGTTCCTTCTGCCGTAGAGTCGAAGGATTTTCTGATGAAGGCTGGGGCTCCAGAATTAGGCAGTACGGATTACGTCGGGTGGATCAAGATTGTGTTATTGTGCACCGCGGCAGGATTCCGAACTGGCGAAGGTACGTTGGCCTTGACGTATGCGATTTGGTGGATGTCCACAAAGCATGGATATGCAAAATCGTTCCTTGAGATTGGCAGCGGAATCAACAACATCAAGGCATACGGGTTTTACCGCAGAATGCTGTACAGTTCCATCGCAGATGCTAAGCCGTATATGATGTGGAACCTCAACCACACCATGCTGCTGTCACAGATGAGACAGAGCATTCGAAAAAGATCTCTACCGGCTGCAGTGCAAACGGTTAGTGAAAAGGGCCTGTACGCGCAGGACCCTGAAACTTTTGGGCATGGTACCGATATGTAACGTAGCATCCACTCAAATATCGAGCAATGACTCTGATGCTTGGTACCGATGCCTGCCCACTTTGTACCGAACACGGGATCAAATAATCAGACTGTCCGTCATAAATTGAATCGAACCAGAACCCGAACCCGATGACGTGACGTCATTTTTGTATTTCGTCATCATGACGTCATCTTTTTCTCCTTCATTTCTCTTTTGACGTTGTACCAAAGAGTCATGTCATCGTCATCATCATCATCTTCTTTAGCGTCATCGTTAACTTCTGCATCATCATCATCTTTATCTTCTTCGTCTTTATCTTCTTCTTCTTCTGCATCTTGTGCGTCACCTTCTTCATCATCTTCTTTGGCCGTTCGTACAGGTCTTCGATGCCGCCCTTCTGTAAATTACAATGAAAATGTGTGCGCTGGGTCAAGCAGTGCCGCGAAACGAATAAACACGATGGACTCTGCAGTTCATGACAATGTCGTGGACGGCTCGTTGGGGGACGACTCGTTAGGGGACGGCTCTTCTACGTCTGGGAATAATGAATCGGACAGTGATAAACACACACGACATGGTCGTAGCGGCAATGTTCCACGAATGGTGCGGACCAAAGGGCGATGTTCTTCGCGTCGCCAGGATGATGCCACGCAAACCACAGATCGTTGTACAGAGGACGAACTATCGTGTGACGAGTATGGTTCTGAAGTCCTGCTTCCACTGCCGGAAAACAATAAGGGCACCTACGTCAGTTGGTGGACGGACGTGGACAAGGTACGTGAGTTTCGTCAACCTGTTGATCAAGTTTGGCGGGATTGTTATCGAGACGAGGCAAATTATCCTACCGCGTCTTGCTCTTCTTCTTCATCATCCTCCTCCTCAACCCCATCTTTACCTTCCTGTCCGGCATTGCGCAAGTATCAGTGCCGTGTCATTGACGAATCAAGCGCGCGTTTAGCAGCACTGCTTGCTCTGCGAAAAGGCGAACTCCCGAAGCGACCAGCGCTGCACCCACTTGAAGAGAAATTTGGTACTGCCGGATCCGTTGAAGCCCCATGTGGTGCAGGCAAGACAAATATTGCTGCTGGTACGCTCCTGGACCCACGCAGTATTGCTGCCCTGCTTGCATCGGACCGAACCGTCAGCAAGGCTGCTGTAGTGATATCACCCAAGTTGGAAACGTTAGAAAGCCTCAAGAGTGCATTTAACGCTGTTAGTCTGGTGGCGTTTTTCGACATCAGCGTAGGTGCTGCTCAAAGGTTTTCGGACAGAGTGGTTGTACTGGACAGTGCAATGCGGGGTCACTTGAAGACCACGCCGGAAAAAGTGAAAGAGTGGCAGGACACGCACGACACTGCGAGCCTACATACGTGGGCCAATGCCGTTGGTACCTTTCTGTCGGCTACGGTCGTGGTTGTTTCTCTGCAATCCATGAGGAACATGTGGGCTGTTTTGCCCGACAATTATTTTGCTCTGGCAGTGATTGATGAATGTGATTATGGATGGACAGGGCGGGAGTACCAAAAGTGCGTCCTGGTTTATCTGCGATACACGCTCATGCTTGTCTACTCTGCCACAGATACAAAAGTGTTTCGGAAAATGTGCACCGACAATGGAATATCGGCCGTGGTGGATTATCACGTAACCTATGCTGATGCCCTGCTCGAAAAAGCAGTGAAAAGAATTGTATCAATCACCGTTAAGCCTCAGCAAAAGGACGACGAACACGCATCTGCAACGAATCTTGAAAATAAACGCAATGGTAAGAAAGCAGACGAAGGCGGAGGTGATAGTTCCGACACGGATGATACTGACGAGGAGATCGAGGACAGCAAGGACACCAAATGCAACGACCTTGAATTGGCATTAACCTTGGCCGTGCAGTTGCGGAAACGAATTTACTCAAAGTCGGGTGGATTGCATGTTGGTGTACAAGTTGCGGTGAGCGTCAATCGCAAACGCGATAATGATGCATTTCCAACCAACCAGTGCATGATGAGGGCGTTAAAGTGGGTGGAAAATTACGACAAGGACGTAGCGACATCCACCGACCACGTAACGGCATCCTTGTCTTTATCCTTGCCTTCGTCCTCGTCAACATCTTCATCCTCGTCATCATCTTCATCCTCGTCATCGTCATCATCTTTGCCCTCGTCCACGTCCTCGTCCTCGTCTTTGTGTTCAACAACTGCAAACAGCGTCGAGTCTCTGGCCAAATCCATCTTGGTTGTCTTTCCTCTGAGTCAAGATGTCGTGCGCGCATTTCCGGCGCTATCAGAAATCCTGAAAAACATACGCGACAAATACGCGAAGGCGAACGGCACACTCGACCGGAAGATGATTGAACAGGATATGAAGTTGGGAATCATCTCGTTCATGTTTGACAAGTACAAGGCGAACAGGGGATTCAGTCTTGCACCATTGACCATTATCGTCATGCTGCGGGGGTGTAGTCAAGCAACTCATCGGCAAAGTGGTGGACGAGTTCAGCGACCGTACAGTGACAGAGGTAGGACCGTATCAACGTCGTATTTTATTGATTTGGGTCGGTTTCGTCGTCATGAAAAGTACTGGGAGAGATTTGCTGCAGAGGAATGTGCGGGAATCGAACTGAATCGACTGTATGTTTCTGTGCGATCACAATCCTCCTCTTCGTCTTTGTCTTCTTCATTGGACTCGTCTTCATCATCTTCGTCTGTCTCGTCTTCATCTTCATCAGACTTTTCTTCGGACACATTTTGGGATCCGACGAGTCTTGCTCATATGGGACTCACATCGTCGGACATTGAAATATTAACACATGAACAGAGGTGTGAATTTGTTGGAAGGAGACGAGAAGAAGCGCAGAAGCGTTTGGATACACTTCTTCCACCAGACACTTGTTTCCCATTTGACGCGGTTTGTGGCGTGACGATTCCCATAAAGTTTGGTGGAGACGGATCGGTTTATGAGCATCCCGTGCGTATAACACGGGCTTATCTCCAATGTGACAACGGGAAACAGGCACGGTTTACTTTTGACGGATACTTTTATGACAAGAACGGCAACCCATGCTCGATAGAAAAGGATTGTTTGCTGCAGGTGAGAGTCAAGTTGATCGCGAGTCACTTGCAGAATGCGGCAGAGTTGATGGGTGAGTTGTCTCGCAATGAACAGCCTCACCACATGTTTGACGCCGTGTCTTACTTTGATGTCAACGAGCAGAAGCGACCCTTTTGTCACATTTTGGACCAGTCTACCCGAAACAATCTGATACAGGGCCTCCCAGTCACACTGGTTCGAGGCGTCTGTTTGCCTTTACAGGTCAATCCGTCTGTTCGTTTGAACAATCCGAAACTGGTAAGGGCGTCGAAAAAGGTATCTCCTACGACGGATGCGGACTCTCTGTCGTTCTTGTGGTCTGGCACGAGAACTTTGCCTCCTGCACCAAAATTACAACCTCTGTTTCCTGAAATGACGACGACGGCGACATTGACCAGCACGACAACTTGTCGCCCACCCCCACCAAAATTGCAATGTCTGTTTCCTGAAACAACGACGACGACGACGACAACCAACACGACAACTCACCCTCCTCCACCGAAATTGGCATCTCTTTTTGCTGAAACAACGTCGGCGCCCTCTTTCATTCCAGGTGTGGTAACTGTACCCGACAAGTCATTCGTTCCACTTGCGTCGTCAGAAACGCATGCTTCGTCTGGGTCGAAGAACCTTCCTGTGACGTTGGAAGACTCGGGCATGGTGTGTGAGGAATTTGAACCGTCCTTGTCGACGTCTTTACCGGACCATGACACCGTCCATCCTCCAACAGGTCGTTCTCTTCGTCATTCTCATCGCGGCAACACGAGTTCCCTTGCTGCTGCTTGGATGGCAGAAGTTGCTGCGGTAAGAAATGTCGGAAGTAATATTGGCAGTGATATCCTAAATCACGTCATTAACTTGCTCAACACAATGCCGTCGAGGCAAGCAAACCCACCCATTCCTCCGTGCATATTATCTGTAGGAACGCAGTTGTATCAGGTCCCAAAGGTGCCACAAAATGTGACAACGTACGCCATCTTTCATGTTCCCGACCATTGGATATTGGTATGCAACCTTGTTCCGGATTCTTCTTCTTCTTCTTCTTCTTCTTCATCGTCATCATCTTCTTCTTCATCGTCCCTTTTCGTATATGATTCTTTGGTCGTCGGCAGTGTCCACAATCATGAAAGTAAGGCCAGATTTCCAATGCGCACGTTTAATGACCGCTTAAGAGTAATGTATGGTGAGGACGCACCCAAAAGGTGTACGCGTCCGGTGGTGCAGCAGCAGCCATCGGGAAGCAATTTATGTGGATGTTTTGTGCTGGCGTGGTTGATTGAGTTGCTCTACAGTGACAACACGGTGATGCCTGGCACGGTTGAGTATGATCCTGACCAAATGAGAAGTTGCTTGGCTGATATTTTGGACAGCGGCAAGATAGCACGATTTCCACAATGTGCAGGTGCTCGTACGATCGACGTGGTTGCTCCTTCCCCTGGCGAAGAGACTGGATCAAAGAAACGTCCCCGACCAAAACCAACCAACAAAGATCATCCGCCGGACATCAAGGAACATCCGTCGCAGAAACGTCCTCGAACAAAACCCACAAACACAAAAACGCTGGAAGTGGAACAACCGAAAGCGACGCATCCGAAAGCGGAACGTCCGAAAGCGGAACACCCCAAACGTGCCAAAACACACGGCGACGGCAAAGATTCTGTGGAAGACGGAAACAGTACCGACACTGACAATGAACAAGACTCGACTGCGAAACCCACCAATCGAACTTCTGTTTCAAAGCGTCCTGCTCCTGCTCCTGTTCCTGTTCAGATTCAAAAACCCCGTTCCAGGAAACCAACTGATACACATGTTGTCGACACTGGTAAACGGCAGTCATCCCCCTCACCCTCCCCTTCACCCTCACCACCACCACCAACAACAAGGACACCCAAGAAACCAAAAACGCCGGCAGTTCCACGTTGGGTCAAGACTGTTCACGACACCACCACTACCAATAACGGTAATGGCAAAAACAATAAACTGCAAAACGACGACGATAATGATGATGATGATGATGACGACGACGACGATAATGACGACGACAGCGACGTGGATCCAATCAGCACTGTGAATTGCTACTTGGTTCAGAGAGACTTTCCATTAGTGAGGAGCGAAAACGACATTCACGTCAAACCTGTTGTGCATATTCCACACCAGGATGGCTTGGACGAGAAGCAGCGCAAAAAATTCAGCGACAGGCTGTTTCGAAACATTCCTGTTGGAACGTTCGCTGCAAGTGCGGAATGGGTTGCGCAGCATCTGCAGGATGATGCAAGTGGACAATTGTCTGACAGGGCATTTCTCGACACAGAGCACGATATCGCAAAGGGAATGACCCGTGCAGAGGCGGATGCTTTTGCATTAGGAAAGAAGGACAGCGTTGCTATTGTTCGCTATTTTCTGCAGCAACTGTTTCACAAGGGCATCACGTACCAGTCTGTAGGCGACGAGTCTTCTTCTTCTTCTTCGTCCTCGTCTTCTTCCTCATCCTCATCTTCTTCGTATGATACGGTCGTGATGGTGATTCATGATGATATTAGTGAGTGGCCAGAGTGGAAACAGCAACCACATGCCATGGAACAGATGATTGCCGATCCAGACGGCGGTGGCAAACATTTTTTACGCAATACAATCCAAACCATGCGACATGCACTGGGTTGTCCACCAAAAGAAGAGAGGTTGGTGATTGCCGCGGTTCCTCACAAGTGGTGTTGGAGGTGTTCATCGACAGCAGCAGACGCAGTAACACATCAGTGCAAACACCAACTCTCTCTCCTCATGCAGAAAACTTCTTCCGGACGCACTGGTCCGTACGCGTACGCTCTCGCTGTCGGCAGGGTACCCGCACACATACGTTGCGTTTACAAAACGACAAGCACAAGTGACAAACTTTACACACTTCCGAGCAAGGGCGTATTGCTTGTCAAAAGCAAGTAGTAAAAATTGACTTTATTTTCGAAAGGTGTGCAAACACAAGAAAAAATGTCGACAAGTTTCGACACATTCTTTGAGCGTCATTCTTCCTGTAATGCACACTGGTGTCGCATGCTTCGCCAGTTGTGGATGGTGAGGCCCACATGGTTCAAGAAGCAATGCACCATTTTTCTTGTTTGCACAGGCAAAGGAGGTACCGCAAAGAAGGCTACTGTTGGGCTTGGGTGCACCGATGGCATCACCGTTACTGCAGCGCCGCCTCAGCCAGGTGCTTCAGGGATGTGGTATGTGATTGAACGGCAGAAGTGTCGCGGAAGTGTATGTTACGACGCAGAACGTGACATGATAACACTGCTGCGTCGTTAGATGCAACGTGGACACGAGCATCCTTTGCAGCGTCACGCAAGATAAAACCGAGGGATGCCGGCACCTCGCGTTGGCCTTCAGGGCCGACTGCTTCTTCCCTCAAACTACATCCATGGCGGCCATGGTGAGAAAATTCACACACTTCCGAGCAAGATGTACAATTCGTTAATTGACCGACACAACACTTCAATGCTTTGTAACACGTAGTGTACGTCAGTTTGTGACTTTGCTCGCCCGAAGACGGATGCTGTCGAGCGACTCTTCCAACAGTGCCAAATGGTTGACGTGCATACGTCTCCCTGCATCCCCGTTAATGCGACTGTATCCCATGACGTCGTAAAACTTTACCGCCCGTGCGTTCTTTGTTGGGTTGCCGACAATTAGGAAGGAACGATGCCATCCGAACTGAGAGGTGATGTACCACAGCGCGTACACGAGCGCCAAAGTGCCTTCACCTCGACCGGAGGAACCTTGCTGTTTCGACCTCGGCAATTCTGCCTCGAAACTTTGTTCTACGCACAACACATGAATCAACGCGTACTTGTCTGCATCCTCCGTCGGTAACTGCATGTTGCTTTTCTGGAAAAATAAAGCGGGATGTGCCTCCTTCTTGTTCACGACGATGACTGCCGCATTTTCTAATGAAGTAGCGTCACGCAAAATAAACCCGAGGGATGCTGGCATCCCGAGTTGGCCTTTAGGCCCTACTGCTTCGCCGCCAAACACATCCATAATCGCCATCTCCTCAATCCGCTGCTGCACAAACTCTTCGTCGCACAGACAGCAAAATTTCTTCAACTCCTCATTGTACAATGTGGCATCAGCGACCACGGGAATTGGCACAACTTCTAGTCCCCTCTCGGATAGTGCTGCATGCAGCGCCACATCCATACGGCGCAGCGTTTGTTGGGCGGCAACAGCAAACACGGGTTCATGTACAGATGCAGACGACATTTAAAAACTTTCTCGATGACCCGTAAACTGTACGCTTCTTGTCTTTGACGCTCTACGCGTCAATCAGTCCCTTGTGTATGTGTTCTGAGTCACACGTTACGAGCCTTTGTATTCCCGACTAAAAGAGTACTCCGAAGGATGCAGTTTGCGCTGGGTGTACAGACAGAATAGCCGTTATTACCACGCCATATCAGCAAAGCGTTTCGGACGCATTGTAGTAATTGAAACATAATGATGGTGCCGGATGCCCTGAGACGCAGAATGTGACGTCACATATCCCTGATGCATCGTTGTATTCATGTCCACACTTGTTTAACACTGTGCAACATCAGTGCCAAAATCAATCCGCTTGCATTTCTTGGCGGCATGTCAGTAGATAGCGCATTTGCTGCGTTGGCCGTTAACGGTAGAATCGAGTACTCTAAATACGGTTCCTTTTGCAAGTTTATAGGTTGCGGAGAAGATGATGCTGAGGCACTGCGAGGCGAGTTCGGCTGCGCCGGCTTCACGCGTGCACAATTTGAGGCGTTTGAGTTGTATGGGGGTGAGGACGATAGCGTATTGCAAAAACAGCCTCCAATAGGTTTCAAAGACGTCGGTGGTGGTTGGATGCAGAGCAATGTTACTGGGGTGCGATATCCCAAATAAAACAACTGTTAACGAGTACCCGTGACGCAAACAAAAACGTGACGACGAAAAAGCGGAAGAAGAGACAATGTCTCCTTGTTTGTAGTCGTTTGCTACATCCGTCGCACGAACAGTTTGGGAGTTTGGCAGTTTGACCGTGTCTGGCAAAATGTTTCACAGTAATGACGTCGTTCGATAATGTAGTCAAACTTGTGTAAGCGGGACTCTGTTCTTTTTGCGCAGTGATTATTGTCCGTACGTTGTGTGTCGCATGTTCGAATGCTGAAACATGTTCGGACGAAGATGCTTTATTTCACACATACCGCATGGGAACGTGTATTGACTTGGTTGCTTCTGTGCGTCTTTTGATGGCAGCAAACAGCGTCATGTCTTTATCTTTAACCATAACGAATGCCGAGGACGGCAGAGACGCTGCAGACGATAACGACGTTAACAATGAACCTGGCTGGTATTGTTCTTCTTCCTGTTGTTTATGTACATTTTCGTCTCCGTCTTTATCTTTTCCTTCTCCTCTGTCGTCTTTCACGTCCAGCGGTACAAGTACTACTACTGTTTCCGCTGGCTCTCCTGGTGACGGCATGCAGCGCTTCATGTTTCAGTCTCAACAACGCCTGGCTTCGTTGAAAACGTTACTTGACAGTTTGTCTCCGTCTTCATCTTTTCCTTCTCCCCTTTCGTCTTTCACGTCCAGCATTGCCAGTAAAACTACTGTTTCCGCTGGATCTCCTGGCAATGGCCTGCAACAGTTCATGTTTCAGTCGGAACAACGCCTGGCTTCGTTGAAAACATTGCTTGGCAGTTTGTCTCACCCATGTGTCTTTATCTCGTACATGCTGGCGTTGCGAGGATTAGGTCTGGCAGTACAGTCGCCCGCACCCTCCCGATACAGTAGCAGTGTGGTATGGAGGCCCCCTCCTGGTTCAGGCGTGGTGAACCGAGCAGTCCGTTTCAAAAGCGAAACCCACTGTACTCTGAGTAGCAAACAGCAACTTATCGAAAACTTGGTTGCGTTTCTGAGGCCGCACGTTTACGCATGGAACTGGATGAGATGGTCCGTCTCGACTGTGCAAAAGGTATGCGAAGGGAATTTGTCGGATTTTGTAGGACATCCGGTCCACTTTATTAGCATTGTCGCATGGCATGCTTCAAGCAGGGCACCCGCTGGGTACGTTCTGCATTTTGATGCGGCCGCAAAGTTGCTGCACTTTAACGTTCCTCTTCTCGTTACCACTGCTAGCGCTCCTGGCGCCGCTGTGAAACTGACTTATCGTGTTCAGCAGTATACGTTAGAATACCGTGGCGTTGATCCAGTCAGTACAGAAGGCATTTTTGTCCAGTCTGACGCAAGACTACCATGCTGGGAATCGGCAGGTCATGGATGCATTGACTTGGTTTCCACAGTGGTCCTTCCACAGCAGTCGACGCTTCCCGATTTTGATCTTGTTTGCCATGAACTAGCGGAAGCGGTCCATGCTTGCCTACACCAAACACTGCTGCTGATGGACCAATGCAAGATTGTTGCGTTGTACGTGTAGTAAACTTTACTTACTTTTGGACATTCTTAACCGCTCTGTAGGAACCTCGGCTGACGCCGCAACGGCTAGAAACGGTTTGCACTGCGACCGCGGCTACAATTCGTAACACGCAAACCCACCTATATGGACAGAATTAGGCTCTGTTTGACCTCGATGGCAGATTCTTCCACTTTTGCACAATTCCTGAACTGCTTCTCGAATGCGGTCGTGCTCAAATATTGCAAGCGCTGGCGCTTCTGTCAGCCTGCGAAAAGAAACAGCCTTATTGCGTCTTGTTGGTCCAGTGCAATGTCTCAAATAATTGACGACGGCGTCATTGACATTTTGTTCGTGTTGCGTTTGTTGGCAAAGGTTGTCGGAAGCGCCACAACCATCCTCGCGGCTGCCAAGCATGAATAATGTTGTTGATGTCTGTTTTAAAACCTGCAACTGTTTTTGTTTCGCTCGTTGTTTGTTGCGCGTCGTCCGAGGTACGTGCCAGGAACCGCAATGCTGGTACGGAAAAACGACAAAAAAAACGACATGGCCGGCCGTGTTATTTATTGAACGGAATAATTTATTTCACGTACTTACAGTGCCTTTCCGGAACGCACACTTGCGCACCATCCAGCAAAATTGATGTTGTTCTCATCCATCCATGCTTGCCGCATCTTGACAAGTTGGTTGTGATAATCGTTTTCACTCGCCCAGTTTACGGAGTGATGGCAAGAAACCGGATAGCATCGAAAGAATGGCAACATTTCCAGACGACTAATGTTTTGCATGTCGGTCTCTACCCACTTCTTCACAGTCGTCTCCAAACCATTTGAAGTGAAGCGATTATCCGCGTTGAAGCACAGAAAAGGAACTGATGGAGGTGCAGGAACAACGGGTAATTGACAATCCGTCTGGTTTGGACTATCTGCCACACAAACGGAAGCAGTGACGGACAGACGTAAAGGTGCACTGTTCATCGTGAATGAATATGAACAACGTCAAGCACACGCAGGATGGTTGCGCGGCGAGTATGCCTCTTGTGAGCATCAGAATGACGTCAACCGAATAATGTCTCGAATACAGCACCGTCTTTTGCATGTTTGTCTTGCAACAGAGCGGATGCGCTTATATTGTTACGTCACATGTTTGTTAATGCCATTTGTGGAAGGAAACGCAATGTGGTGTTTCAAGCGGCTCTTGTCGGCATTGTTTCAAACAAGGTCAACTTCACCTACCCACACTCTAGCAGTTCGAAGAGCGTCAGGCTCAACGGTTTGCTTTCCTCTTTGTGAACAATGGGTAGGTGAACCCGTGGATAACTTTGCCGGCATTTGTGATTTGATCAGCCTCCACGACATTCAGACGTGCCGTCAGCAATTGCGGACATTGGCGTCATGCGGCATATGCAACATTGACGATCAGTACTTTCACAATTTTGAGATGGACTATGCGAAGGAAAACGACCGCATAGTACGAGGACTGGAAGTTGTACGTCAAATTGCAAAGTGTGGCCAGATAAACGTTCCTCCCGTGTCGTTTCACGAGTTCGAAGACAGGTTAAAGATTACAAAGGGACATGCCTTTTTCCGCATCGCGGGGAGGAAAGGAAATCATCTGTTCTTGTCGTCGATTGAATTACGACAAAGTTCGCCTACAAGTGCTACCGACGTTACCGTCTTTGCGTGCCACCTGTACGTTATCCACAACGACACCACGCGTTTGTTAAAGGACGCAAACGTGTAAGTTAACGACAAAAAAGATACGAGCAAAAGTGTTCTGTAAGCCGTTTTGATTTGCATTCCGTTTATGCATGCATGCATGAACTGCAAATATAATATTTCACCGTCTTGGAAGTGCGTGCATGTTTTGTATGTGGAGGTGTACCCAACTTGAGCAAAAACCTAGAAGAATGTGCCATGACCAAATTGGAATTGGTGCTGGTCCTGGTTGCCGTCTTTGTCACGCGGGGGAGGTTTGGTCGACTTGACAGCATCGTTGTTGTGAGTGATTTGTTTTACGTGCAGGCGTATTGTGTTAAGCGAGGCAGCCAAAAGAGCACCGTGATTCACGTTCCACATCATGTATGGTTTGGCGTCATTGATGGAGGTGTACGACATGGCACGGTAGAATGAATAGGCCTTGATGTTGGTAATGCCGCTGCCGATTTCAAGAAAAGACTTATTTAGGCCATGCTTGGTTGTAACGAACCACAGCGCATACGTCAGAGCGAGTGTCCCTTCCCCTCTGCGGAACGAAGACGCAGTGCACAACAGTATAACCTTTAGCCAACCATCGTACGCAGAGTCTTCGACAAAATCGCGGGCGCCTGCACTCTGTAGGAACTGCCGTGCTTCTGCAGCACTAGGCATCGACACAATAACGGTTGCGGCAATTTTTCCGGACGCTTTGTCTCGCACAATAAAGTTTATGGCGTCACCAGACAGTGCGTCCGCTACGGCAATCTGTTCGTATATGTGTGCTAAGTACTGTTCATCGCAAATACAGCAGTACCGTAACGTCGTCGCGTTAATATTTCTAGCGGTGGTGTCCGTCTGCACGGGAATTGCTTCAATGTATTGGCCGCGCTCTTGGAACGAAGCGTATAGTTCAGCCTCAATCGACTGCGGAATTTGAAAGCCGGTTGATGACAAAGAACCCGCGCTACATGAAGAAGCAGACGACATGGTAGGTTTGATAAAAGAAGTATGCATAACGCAAACACGCACTTCACGAACAATTCTGGCAACGGTACTGACGTCGGCGACAAACGTGTGCGCAAGTTGTGTATCCTTGCCGTCTGGTCACTCAGTTTTCAGAATACAGCAGTCCCATCCACATTGGCATACCAAATTAACTGAGAAAACGATTTTCCGGCGATTTGTTCCGTTAAAGCCCACACATACATAATGACGTGTGAAAGTCTTGCAGAAACAGTCACACTACAAGGAATGTCTTTGGTTGATTGGGCAGCGTCACTAGTGCAACATGCACCTTCTGCCGTTTCTGTGGAAGAACTGAGAAAGTTTGTGTCTGGCGCTGTTGACATTGGATGTGTCGCAACGAATGCAAAAACACTTGCAGAACTAAAGGAACGATTATTCCGAGAGGCATTGACGCGCGGTGTGCCTGCTATTCGGTTTCAAACTGTGTTCACGGAAAGCAGCGAGGTCGTCGGTATGGGTAGTGGAAACGACATTAAAATTCATTGGACCATTCACAACTTGCTCTTAGGCATCACAATTTCCGAACCATCCGAACCAACACCTCCTCCTGCGGGCAAAGTGCAATTGTCCCTTGCGTGCTCGGACATGCTGTATTTTCAAGATACATCTGCCGATGCAAATCACGAAACTTTGGCTTCCTTGTCTTCTTCGTTGGCTTCGTCATCGTCTTCTTCTTCCTTGTCGTCATCGTCATCCTCATCCTCATCCTCATCGTCATCATTGTGCTCGACCATGGCATTTGAACCTCCCATTATGGCATGCGCCATTCCGTACAATACACTTGAACCCCTGATCAACGGCTCCAAAAACGTCGGTACTTGCAAAATGAAAGTAGACGCTGTTTTTATTGCAGAC
>Ga0206898_10059_pt1 | contig 34143 bp, 24 predicted proteins | sample Alteio_BWOrgHeat_50_FD_153237 | JGI IMG/M metagenome (GOLD analysis project Ga0206898, IMG submission 153237) | Enriched cells from forest soil in Barre Woods Harvard Forest LTER site, Petersham, Massachusetts, United States -... | ecosystem: Environmental > Terrestrial > Soil > Temperate forest >...
ACCGATCTGCTGACCGAGCAGATCAGTGAGCGATTTTCGGCGATGAATATTGAGGTTATCCATTATCAGGTGGATGGTTCTGGCAGCGGGATACTGGAGCGCGATCTCGAAGGCAACTTTGGCGAATTCGGCGCCGGAGCGATCCGGAGTGGCAAAGGTGAAGTGGCGTCCCGCCTTCGGTTCTACGGCGCAGAAGATGTTAGCGGTGCCGCGGCGCTCATACTCGTTGTCCTGTCTGGCCTCGCGGCCCGGTTTGGCGGGCGATGCAGGCCTGACGTCGGCATGCAGCGTGACTGGCTTTTCATCCAGACAGATGACCGGTTCCTGCGGATCATAAGGCCGCTCATAGGTTTTCAGAACGTCCTCCATCTTGGCGATGTAGCTCTCATTGAGTTCAGCCACGCACCACATTTTTTTCCCGCCACGGCTTGAGGTCGTGGCTGAGAAGCAGAATGCGGATGGTTTCCCTGCCCACGCGCGGCACCAGTCGCCTTTTGACGGCTTCCTCGGTCACCAGTCGTACCGTCCAACGTGCGAAACCTTCGGGCGGATCGCTGCAGACCATGGCGATAATCCGCTGTTTCTCGCTGTCTTCCAGCAGAGTGTCGGCTCCCGGTCGCTGTTTCTCGTAGAGTGCCCGTTCCAGTCCGCCTTCTTCGTAGCGATGGCCGATCTTCCGGATCGCCTGCGCCGTCAGCGGCACCATACCCGCAATCCGCGGCGCACTTACCCCTTTGGCGAGTTGCAGAAGAGCCACCGCCCGCAGAACAACCCGAACCTGCTGAACACCGCCGCTCAGCAGCTTCTGTAATTCCTTCCTGTCCTTGGTTGTCACCTCGATGCGTAATGCAGCGCGCGCCATGCCTCAAGTATGGAGCAAAACATTTCTGATTGGAATTGTTTAATTAGAAATTCTTCAGGCGGTCAAAGGCCAGTGCTTTACGCATTAGGCAGGTTGCAAGCAGACGGCGATCGGATGATTACATTCAACAAAATCGAGGCCCCGCTTACGCGACTACTAGAGGAGTTTGGGCCGCCCCGCAAATTGCCCCATCCGGAGGCGCCATTTTATTACCTTCAAAGCGACGGTGTGTGGGAGATCGTTGAGAAGACTCCACTGGTTCGCTCTAAAGGCAGCAGTAGTACTATGCTGAGCAAAATGCGTAAGCATCGCACTGAGGGCGGATTCAAAAAAGACATTCATGCGGACCTAGCAAGGCGTCCAGAGTTGGTTCGTGAAATTGCCCGCGAGATGCTGCGCGCACATTTTCCGGAGTCTTTGCATAACAATATTGCTTCGGCGGTAGGCTTGGAACTTGACGGAACCTCGAGGCGCCGTGAGCGGGATGTGGGCTTTCGATCAACGGTCATTTCGGCTTGGGGGCATCAGTGCGCATTCTGCGGGTTTAGCGTCCAGATTGGGAACGTTGACCTCGGGTTGGAGGCCGCGCACATTCGATGGTGTCAGGCTGGGGGCCCCGACTCGGTTAATAATGGGCTGGCGGGCTGCAGTATTCACCATCAAGCATTCGACCGCGGAGCAATTACTATTTCCGACGAGTTGACGATCCTCGTATCTTCTCACTTGCATGGCAGTGGTCGACTCGATGATCTGTTTGTGTCTTTGCATCGTTCCGGCCTACGGTCGCCCAACCGACGTAGTGCTTTGCCGAAACGCGATTTTCTCGCTTGGCATCGCGATCAAGTCTTCCGCGGTGAGGCTCGGGATTAGTTTCGTGTTCGAGTACGACCCTTAGGTTCCTTTGGGTCCGAGAGACCAGACGCAGGGGATTTACAGGAGCCGATTTCGCAGAGGGTGTCTGCGAAATTTCATGCCACGTCGCCCGGATAGAAAGGTCGGATATTGTGTATACTATCCGTAGTATTTATCCGTGATCGCCACTGATACAGGAATCGCAAAAGCACGGGAGGTGTTCACTGAACACGGAGGCATGCTTCGCACCAGCCAAGCTATCCAACTCAGTATTCACCCGCGCACCCTGTACGCTCTTCGGGATGCTGGAGAAATCGAACGGGTCGGCCGCGGCCTCTATAGGCTCTCCAGTGCGCCGGCCCTTTCAAGCCCCGATCTGGTTCCAATCGCGATTCGCATCCCACGCGCCGTCGTCTGCCTTATTTCCGCGCTCGCGCACCACAGACTAACTACCCAGATTCCGCATGCGATCGATATCGCACTTCCCAGTCACGCGAAAGTTCCAAAAGTCGATGGCGCACCGCTTCGAGTTTTCTGGTATCCCAGCCCGTCTTTCCGTGCGGGCGTTGAGGTCACTGCAATCGACGATGTGTCGGTGAGGATTTACTCGGCCGAGAAGACTATCGCTGACTGTTTCAAATATAGGAACAAGATTGGACTGGACGTTGCCATCGAGGCTCTACGAGCGTACGGGGAACGTACCCCAAAGCCAAACCGAGCAGCCCTCACAGAGTTTGCGCAGATCAATCGCGTCCAGAAAATCATGCGCCCATACCTGGAGGCTGTACTGTGAGCGGCCCTGACCTCGGCGCATCCGTGAGGCAACGCCTCCTCAACCAATCCCGCGCACAAAACCGGCCATTTCAGGAACTACTCCAATATTTTGCTATGGAGCGATTTCTATACCGGCTCGCAAACTCCCCGTACGCAGATCGCTTCATTCTGAAAGGTGCCCTGTTGCTGACGGCTTGGCGCGCACCCGCGTCCCGGCCGACGATGGATATCGATCTCGCCGGCCGAACCAACAATCAACTCGATCACATCAAAGAGGTGGTCACCGCGGTGTGCGACGTGGCCACGGACCCTGACGGCATCGAATTCAACCGCGACTCAATCGAGGTCAGTCGAATCAAAGAGGACGCCGATTACGAAGGTGTCCGAGTCCGCTTCCACGCCACCCTTGCGAGAGCCCGCGTTCCGATGCAACTCGACATCGGGTTCGGCGACATCATTACTCCCGGGCCGATGGAGATTGAGTATCCCACCATGCTCGATTTCCCCGCTCCCATACTCCGCGCCTACCCAAAAGAGACCGTCGTCGCGGAGAAACTGGAGGCGCTTACAGCACTCGGCCTCCTCAATAGCAGGGTCAAAGATTACTACGATCTCGCCCTTCTATCACGAATGTACCCGTTCAACGGCCAGCATCTGACGGATGCGATCGTCGCGACGTTTCGCCACCGAGGAACGGCAATTGGAGCCGAACCCATCGGCCTTACCCAAGCGTATTGCGATGACCCTGCACGTGCTCTCCAGTGGCGTGCATTCGTGCGGCGGAGCCGGTTCGCAGAAGAGGCCGGTGACCTGACGCGTCTTTTAGACGAAATCAAACCCTTCGTGCTGCCGGTCTTATCCAAAATCGCGGACAACAGTCCATTCAATGCCCGCTGGAATCCGGGCGGACCGTGGGAATGAGAAGCTACTTCATCCGCCAGATGGGTTTCGGGAAGCGAAATGGTGGATCAGCCTTCTGATAGCCATAGTAGGTCGTGTGGGATGGAACAGTTTCCGCTTTGCGATCGATGATCGAGGGAGGGCTTTCCTTAAGCGGGTCTAGCCGGTCAGCCTGTTGCTGCGCCCATACGACCCAATCGCCAAACGGAGAACCGGGCTCGATTGATCGGCCGTTCTGCACCGCCGCATCACGTGCTACAGAAACGAAGGATCGGATCTGCTCCGCGCGCAGCCATCGCCCTGTGGCGCTCCGATGGGCCTTCTTGTATTCGATGTACGGACGAAGCGCGGTTCGCACCTTCTCTTCGCACCTTCTCGCGGAAAGCTGAGGCGAACAGTGCGCCCGTGACTACATCTGCTCCATGATCCAGAAAGAAGCCAATCATCCGCGGCTCCCACGTAAGAAATACCTCGAAGAGTGGAACAGACCGTATCTCCGCGCCGTAGGAAGCCAGCAACTCCACGAGATCGATGCGCTTTCGCTCAACCGCTTGGGCGAGGAACCTATTCTTGACCTCCAGCCTCTCTTCGTTCCGGATCAGCAGCTCGACGAGGCTATGAAATCCAATCTCAATGGCGACCTGAAGCGGTGTCTTCTTGATCTGGACCGACGTGCGGGTCGACTTCCCGGACGTGATCCATTTCTCGACTTCGTAGAGCTTCCCGGCACGACAGAGATCGATGAGAACTCTGCTATCCTCTGGCGAGAGCGTGTCCGACATTGAATCAGAATCGCACGGTGAGGCCCCCTATCTGGACCACGCGGGCCGGTACGGAGTGGAGCATTTCCGACACCAACTGGACTCGGGTCCAAAGAGATTATTCGAGGAAGGCTTTGGACCTTATTTGGACCTTATGCCCCCGCCCGCCGTGGCCCGCGTCCGACCGGCCCCATATACGAAATCAACAACATGGACCGACGCAGACCGCTCCGGAATGGGCCAGATCAGCTTGAGGTGCCAGCGGGAGCAATCTGGTGGAGGTTCAAGTCCCCCTCTCCGCACCGCATTTTCTAAAGCTCTACCGGCCAGCGAGGCGCTGAGCAACGAGGCCTTTGCCGGGCTGCTGCACCCATCCGGTTCAAAGGAACGCCAGTCCTACCTTTGGCCTTTCTCGAGCCTGTCCGCTTCCTTCGTATGCAGAGCGGCGCGAGCCGGATCTCCCTTTTGCAGATAGAGTTCTGCCAGACGCCGGTGGATGACGGCGCGGCGCGGATCGAAATCGAGCGCGCGAGTATACTCCTCGATCGCCTGAGCGAACATTTTCTTGTCCGTGTACGCGGCGCCGCGCTCCACCGCAACATCCGCCTCCAGACCCTGGTAATATTCAGACACGGAGAACGCCTTGCCCTCCGGAAGCGCGGCGCGCAAAGCCTCCAGCGCCTTGTCACTCGCGTGCCGGGCGTTATAGACTCGCGCCAGATTCAGATATGCGTCGGGCCGCGAGGGGTCGAGCGCGATGGCCTTCCGGCAGTAGTCTTCCGCTTCCCCGAACTGCTGATTCCTGATGTCCAGCGACGCCATCGTGTTGTACATCTCCGGCGTGACGGAGAGCGAATGAACAGCTTTTTCGAACTCGGCCATTGCGGCTTGTTCCTGTTTCAGGTCCAGATAAGCAAGCCCCAGAAAATAATGCGCCGGCGTCATTGCAGGTTCCGCCTCGAGAGCCTTACGGTTCAACTCCAGAGAAGCGCCAGGATCTCCTAGTTTGCGCCGGACTTCACCCAGTAGTGAAAGAAAGACAGGTAAACCGGGGCTTTGCCTCAGACCGCGCTCCAGTTGCTCCTGGGCCTTTTCGCTCAGGCCCTGATCGAGATAGAGCCGGGCCAGGTAGAAGCGCGCCTGGAGCAGCTCCGGATCGAGATCGAGCGCCTGCTGCAGTTCCGCTTTGGCTTCGGCGACCATGGCGGTCGACCTCTGCGCGAGATACGCCAGTCCCAGAAGCATGTGTGCGGGCGCTGAGCGCGGATCGCTCGCCAGCACGCTCTTGCACTCGCGGATCGCCTGTTCGACTTTCCCCTGTTGCAGGTGTTGCGCGGCGGCGCCCAGTGGTCCGCCTTGCACATCCCCGCGAGGAGCCTGCGCCCAAATCGTGGCCGAAGCGAGGAGGACAAAGACAATCCTGAGCCACGGCACGGTCAGATGGTAACTGAGGCTCTCAGCGCTTCGCATCGGCCTCATCCAGCAGCAACATCTGGCCGGCACGAACGCCGTCGAGCGCCTGCTTCTTCCCGCTGGGCCACTCGACCTCGATGCGAGCCAGGGTTGCATTGCCCAGCCCGAAATACAAGCGCGCGTCGCTGGTGCTGAGGTAACTTCCGTAGGGATTGATTTCCCGCAACTGGGTCCGGCCGCCGCTGGTTATTCGCACCTTCGCTCCGATCCCGAAATAATTGCTCTCGCGGCCGCGGGCGCGGAGCCCGATCCAATGATTGCGATTGCCCCCGTCGTTACGCAGCAGCAGCGGGCTCCCGCCGGAGTCGCTCACTACGATGTCCAGGTCCCCATCGTTGTCGAAATCCGCCACCGCCAGACCGCGGCCCACGTGCCTGATTCGAAATGCCGGACCGCTTTCGGCAGAGACTTCGCGAAAATGGCCGCCGCCAAGATTCCGGTAAAGCAGGTCGGCCTCGCGGTAAGAAAGCTGCGGGTCGTAGAGCGCCACGTTGTCGGTGACGTGTCCGTTGGTGACATAGATGTCCGGATAACCGTCGTTGTCGTAGTCGAAGACCTTGGTCCCGAAGGCGAGTGTCTTGACGCTGGATGGCAGTCCGGCCTTGACCGTGCCGTCTTCAAAAAGCAGCTTTCCGAGGTTATGGAAGAGCGGGTTGTATTGGCCCGAATAGGCTGTAAAAAAGATATCCGGCAGGCCATCTCCATCGAGATCCACGACCTCCGCACCCATGCCGGCCAGGGTTTTGCCGTTCATGTCGAAGCCTACCCCGGCGCCGTAGGTAATGTCGTCAAAAGTGCCGTCGCCTTTATTGCGATAGAGAAAATTGCGGACGCCGTCGTTGGCCACGAAGATATCGGGCCACCCATCGCCATCGATATCGCCGATAGCGACCCCCAGACTCTTTCCCGCCGGGTTCGCCACGCCGGCTATTCGAGAAACCTCCGTGAACGTGCCGTCCCGATTGTTGTGGTACAGCAATGCCGGTGTCCCGTCGAACGGCTGCGGATCGCAATACATCCGGTAGCCCGGCTTTCGATACCCGCAGTAAGGCGCCTTTCGCATATCGAAATCCAGGTAGCGTCCCACAAACAGATCGAGATACCCGTCGCGATCGTAATCCACCCAGGCGGCGCTCGTGCTCCACCCACCAGCGCCCACTCCGGCCCTGGCCGTCACTTCCCTGAAGGTCCCGTCGCCATTGTTGCGAAAGAGCTGATTACCGCCGTAGCCCGTGATGTAGATATCCAGGTAGCCGTCGTTATCGTAGTCGCCCACGGTCACGCCGGTAGCGAACATGCCATTGCCCGCGACACCTGCTTTGGCGGTTACGTCCTCGAATTTTCCGTTGCCCAGATTGCGGTAGAGCACATTGCCAGGCGATGGCTTGCCGTGGGCGAGGTCGGCTCCGTTGGCGAAAAACAGATCGGGCCAGCCGTCGTTGTCGAAATCGATCACGCCCACCCCGGACCCCATGGTCTCGAACATGTGCTTCTCAGGCGAAGCACCGTTTTCGTGGCGAAAGGTAATGCCCGACTCCGCCGCAATTTCGCTGAACTGCACACGGGCGGCTTCGCGGGGCTCAGGTCTCGGCGCCTGCTCACTGTTCAGAGGGGAAAGCAGCGCCAGATTCGCACCGAAGATCAGGAAAGCTTTGCGCAGGAGCAGCCTCATCACCTGTTCAACGGTGGCGGGCTGGTGGGAAGAAACCTGATCGGCATTTCGGGGTCAGGATGGGCCTCGATCCACGCCTGTTCGCGGGAAGCGTTATCCGCCTGGCCCAGCGCAGTAAATGACCGCGCAAGAATCCCGTGAGCTTCCCGCTCAACATTCAAATCGCTTCCCGCATTTTGCAATGCCAGCCGCGCTGCCTCAGCCGCCTTATCCGGCTGGCCCTCCCGATCGAAGTATTTGGCGCGTTCCAGGCGGGCCGGTCCGAACTCCGGAACCCGCTCGAGAATCTCCCCGGCAATCGATTGAAGCTCGGCATCCTCGCCGAAGCGCTTCAGGAACTGCACGTACTGCCATGCCACCGCCGGGTCGTAGGTCTTCTGGCGCAAATTGATCGCGTTGGCCCGTCGAAACGCGGCTCGTGCTCCCGCGGCATCCTCGATCCGGCCGGAACAGACCCCCAACAAGGTGTTCATCTTCAGCACCGTATCGTCATCGAGATCGGGCAGGAGTAAAGCGGCTTTTTCCTGCGTCACGCAGATGCGTTCCCGTAAATTCATATGGGCCCACCGTGCGTAAGAATGTCTTGCTTCCGGATCGCGCGGTGCGGTGCGAACCGAATGCTCGAGTAACTGCCCCGCCTCCAGGCTGTCGGACTGTACATCCATCAGTAACTCACCCAGGAACAACTCGAGGACAGGGCTACCGGGGTGGGCGGAAAGTCCCTTGCGAAGAATCTGCTCGGCATCTGCCTGTCGATTCATCTTTACATAGCAATCGGAAAGCAACAAATAGGGTCCTCAGCCAGTCGCGCGCCGCGGTCCCACGGGGACTGAGGCGGGACGAATGCCTGCAAGGCCGGCAGACTGACAAGGATCGCAAATCCGAGTCCTGCCGCGCGCACTATTTTGGTTCCGTCACGCGCAGCATCTCGTTCGCGCGCAGATTTTGTGTAATAACCTGATCGCGGCCGGAAGGCCAGTGAATCTCTACGCGTGAAATCGCATTTTCGTCACCGAGCCCGAAGTAAAGCGGCAGAGAACTTTGCGAAAGATATCCGGACTTGCCATCGTTGTACTTGAAATACTTTGCGCCGGATGGGGTGATCACACGCACCGTGGCGCCGAGACCATCCCGGTTCGATGTGGTTCCGGTCAGCAGCACTTTCAGCCAATGGATCGGCCTGCGCGCCGCAAGATCGCTCACCAGAACCTGAGGCTCCGAATTGAAATCGCTGGTCACGATATCCAGATCCCCGTCGTTATCCAGATCGAAGATAACGGAAGCGCGGCTCCCGAGCGGCGCCATAACCGTGACCATGCCCTTACTGTTCCCGCAAATCCTGTGCATGATCTCCTGCGGATCCGGAGGCATAGCGGAGCAGTTCAGCCGGAACCATGGCGTGTGTGTTCGCCCCCCGCGGCGCGGCTCAATCCCCAACTGAAACTCGGCGTCCAGAAACTTTTTCCCGTGGTCGTTGAGCAGCATGGAATTGATCCCATACCGAAAAGGGAAGTTCATCGACGACGCAATGAAGATGTCATCCCATCCATCCGCATTGATGTCCGCGATGCTCGGTCCCCAGGGCCAGTAGTTCTCTACCCCCATCGCGTCGGAAACTTCTTCAAACGGACCCTTTCCTGTGTTGTGATACATCGAATTGCCAAACACGAAGCTGGAGGCCGGACCCATGAGGAAGCTGTCAGGGCCATGCGACGGAGCCTTCTTTTTTTCCAGCTCTGGCCCCACATTTTCCGTCATGTCTGAATGCATGTCGGTGACGAACAAATCCAGCCGGCCATCGTTGTCGTAATCGAAGAACTTAACACCCATGGCGCCCCAGGAGGTTCTCGGGAAATAGGTTTTAGTCTTCTCGACAAAACCCTTCCCGCCCTGGTTCTCGTAGTAATGATTCGCGCCCATCATGTTCAAGAAATAGACGTCGGGCCAGCCATCGCCATTGACATCCGCGATGGCGGCATCCCCGCACCATCCATGCGGCGTCAGCCCCACTGCCGCAGTCACGTCTTTAAACCGATTGTTCCCCATATTGCGATAGAGGATTGGGTGCTCGAATCGCTCCGGATACATATGGCCGGAAAATGCGTCCGGCAATCCCACAAACTGGCCTTGAGCGCCCTTCTTCTCCGACGTGTAATCTCCCACGTCGCACACCAGAAGATCGAGCCTGCCATCGTGGTCGTAGTCGAAAAATACGCTGCCAGAGGAATGCGCTGAATGCAAAAGGCCGGCTTCGCGCGTGATATCGCGGAAGTTCCCGTGACCGTCGTTCTCGAATAACAGGTTGCCGCCCCGCACCGTGGTGACGTAGAGGTCTTCATCGCCATCGTTATCGATATCGGCGAACGAAGCAGCCACTGCGATGCGCCCGGAGATGGCGAGTGCAGGGCTATCGATTTTGCGGAACTTACCACCGCCGAGATTTTTCCATAGCTCGCTCGGCCCCGCCTGGTTCACGAAGTAGATGTCATAAAGACCGTCGCCATCCACATCCGCCACGGCGATGCCGTTGCCGTGATCGTAGTGAACCGGCTTGTAGTTGAGCCCGGATTCATCCGTAATTCGCTGCCGGAACGTGATGCCGCTTTCAGGAAGTTTATCTTCGAAATGGAAATCGTGAACAACGGAGTAGTGGGTCGCGGCCTGCTTCTGTTCCTGGGCGCGGCGGGCCAGTGAATCGACTCCCTCGTCCTTCGCAGGGTAGCGGACTTCAGGCGGTGAGGCAGCTCCGGACGAGGACTGAAAGGCGCGCACTGCGGGATACGTGAGCATCAGTGCGGCGACGATCAATCGAACATGGGGCCGATTACTACGGAGCCTTTGGAGGAGCGTAGAAGTCATAGGTGTATCTCCAGGCACTCCTTCTTGCTGGGAACCGCTGTAAAGAAAGGAGTTGCGAGTTTACCCATGGGACCACCCTGGCCACGGATAATAACAAAAGCCACATAACCTGTCAAACCCGATACAGACTTATCAGCCGGCAGTCAGGATCGGCTACCTGCTGGTGCGGCTGCGCGATGCGGGTGCCACCGGCCGGTAGCCCACCGCCCCGTATTCGGGCGCCTGCGGCACGAACCAGGCGTCGAAGCGCGGATCGGGCGGATCAAAGGTGTTCACCGTTCGATCGATCGTCCCCCGCAGATCGTTCGTCTCACCGTGGATGAATGACTCCCGTACGCCGCCGCCGCTGGTGATATCGATCTCGTAGCGCGCCCCGGTTGAGATCCCGCCTTTCAACGTGTTGTTCCAGAAGATCGACTTCACGTAAGTGCTGCCGGTGCCGTTGTCGTCGACGCCGGCCCAATTGCCGGTGAAGGTGCAGCGGCTGACCTCCGCGCGCGACCTCTCGAACACCGTCATCGCACCCGAGCCGTTCTCCGGGTGATACTCACCGCCGGTCAGCAGGCCAATGTAGTCCACACCGAGATTCCCGATATTGCCGACGAACAGGCAGTTGTCGAGCGTGGCGCGGCTGCCGTGCAGGAGGTCGAACGCCGCACCAGTGATCTGCGTGCGGTTGTCGCGGAAGATGCAGTCGCGGAACACCGCGGCGTCGAGCATCTGGCCGAGGTGCTCTACCGACACACCGGCGCCGCACGGGCTGGTGCAATTGCCGGCCACCTCGACGCGCTCGATGGTCGGATAGGAGCGCGCATAGATCTTGATGCCGCCGCCATCGAGATAGAAGAACGGCGTCTTGGGCACGTCATCCGATTCGATTGGCGAGTGCTTGCCGGTGCCGGTAGTGTAGTTGTTCGCGCCCGTGACACGAAAGCCGCGCAGCACGGTCTTCGTCGATACGCCGTCGCCGAAATAGACGACGTGATTGACGACCGCCGGGAAGCTTGGCGCCTTTTTATCGGCGATTGCCGGATTGGCGGCGGTCAGCACCACCTCACCCACCGCTTCCAGCGTGATGCCGTCGTGCCGCCTGTTGAACCAGATCAGCGCCTGGCCGTGCTCCGCGGGACGATAGGTCCCGGCATGGACGTAGATGATCTTGTTGGCCGGATCCTCAGCGGCCGCGTCGAGCGCCGCCTGGATGCTGCCTCCGGGCTGGACGTGGTACGCGTGCGCCGTCGCGTCGAGCGTCACCGCATTGGTTGTATCGCGGCGCTGGGCGAGGCCGCGCGCCGGCGGCACAGCGGCCGCAGCCGCCATCCCGAGGAACGCACGTCTGCGCATGATCAGCTAGAGACTATCACGATGGTGCGGTGGGTGGCATCTGGGGGACTGCCCTATTTCGATCGCCTGGTTTTGGGCACGGACACAAACCGCTGCAATGTGCCGGCTGCGGGCCGTACGCTCGAAATCAGCTTGAGGCGCAGAGACTCGGATGAGGAGCCTTCGCCGTACCCGTTAGAAATCGGCGCTTCCCGGGGTTCTCGGGAAGGGGATCACGTCGCGGATGTTCTTCATACCGGTGAGGTACATAAGCATGCGCTCAAATCCCATGCCGAATCCGGCGTGCTGGACACCACCGAATTTGCGTAGCTCCAGATACCACCAGTAAGCCTCTTCACTCATGCCATGCTCGCGAATTCGCTGGAGCAGCAGGTCATGGCGTTCCTCGCGCTGACTCCCCCCAATGATCTCACCGATGCGAGGAACGAGAACATCCATAGCAGCCACGGTTTCGCCGTCATCGTTACTCCGCATGTAGAAGGCTTTGATTTTGCGGGGATAGTTGGTGACGATCACCGGCTTCTTAAAGAGTTCTTCGGTTAGGTAGCGCTCGTGCTCGCTCTGAAGGTCGGCACCCCAGGATGCGTCGAACTCCCACTTACGTCCCGAGGCCTCCAGCAGGCGCACGGCTTCGGTGTAGGTGATTCGCTCGAAACTGCTGTTGGCCACCGTTTCGAGCGTGGAGAGGAGCTCGGGGTCATAGCGCTTCTGAAAAAAGTCGAGATCCTGAGAACACTTTGCAACAACGGCGGTCACCACCTCTTTAATGAACGCTTCGGCGAGGTCCTGATCGCCGTTGAGATCGCAGAACGCCATCTCCGGTTCGATCATGTAGAACTCGGCAAGATGACGCGGCGTGTTCGAGTTTTCGGCGCGAAAGGTGGGGCCGAAGGTGTAGACGTTAGCGAAAGCGAGGGCAAAGATCTCCGCCTCAAGCTGGCCGCTCACTGAGAGAAACGTGCGGCGTCCGAAGAACTCCTCGGCTTCGCCGGCCGGGGCCGTAACGCGGAACATCGATCCGGCTCCTTCGGCGTCGGAAGAAGAAATGACGGGCGGATGAAGGTAGATGAATCCGCGCTTCTGAAAGAAGTCATGGATCGCCATGGCCAGCACGTTGCGAACGCGAAATACGGCCGAGAAGGTGTTGGAGCGCGCGCGCAGGTGCGCGATGGGGCGAAGAGTTTCGAGGTTGATCTTCTTCTTCTGCAGCGGATATTTCTCGGGGTCCGCATCGCCATGCAGCGTGATGTTTTCGGCGCGCAACTCAACGGCCTGACCTTCACCCGGCGAAGCAACGAGCGCGCCTCCGACCGAAACGCACGCGCCGGTGGTGATGCGGGCGATGACATCGTGAGCAACGGCGCCTTCATCGATGACGACCTGGAGATCGACCGGGGAGGAACCGTCATTAAGCTGGACGAAATGGACGTTCTTGCCATCGCGGCGAGTTTTGACCCACCCGTGAGCCGTCACCGCATCGCCTGCAGGGCGCTTCAGCAGGTCCTTGATATATCCACCGGGTTGAATCATTGTGTTTCGCAGGTCTCCGTGAATGTCGATGTGGTGGGCCCTGCAGGACTTGAACCTGCAACCAACGGATTATGAGTCCGCTGCTCTAACCATTGAGCTAAGGGCCCAAACTTAATTATATCAACAATTTACAACGATTTTTGGATCGCTCAATTTTTCACCTATGCCCAATTCTATGCCCACCCCGATCCTCGCGACACCCTGCCGCGACTCCTCCAGCTTTTCAAACGCGCGCTCCACTGATTCCGGCGATGGATGGACATATCTTTGTGACACGGTGATGCTGCTGTGACCAGCGATCTTCATTATCGTAAACGCGTCCACGCCGAGCAGTCCAAGCCTCGTCAGCATGGTGTGGCGGAGGGAATGGACCACGAAATCCGCCGGCAGTTTGAGCGACGCACGCACCTTTGAGTGCTGGTGGTCGAGCGACGTGACGAGTATCGGCTTGCCCAATCTTCCGCAGAATACGAATTCCGAACTGGAAGTTTTTGAACGAGCCGTGAGCATGTCGACCGCTCGGGCGGTCAGGCTTAATGTACGCCGCGCCTTTGCCGACTTTCCCTTCTGAACCTGGAGATATCCAAATTTCGCGCCACCGGCGGGCTGCATATGGACGTCGGTCCACTTCAACGCGAGCGCCTCTCCGTCCCGAAGGCCGGTGTCCAGCATCAGGATCGCGATGTCTGCGAGCGGCTCCGGCACAGCCTCCAAATATTTGGCCTCGATTTCGCGCGTGAGCACGAACTCGCGCGTTCGCTCCCCCTGGAGCAGGCGAATGCGGGGGACGCGATCAATCACCTTCCACTCGTGGGCAAGGCGCAAAGCGCGGCGCAGAGTTGCCAGTTGCCGATTGACGGTCGCAGGAGCGACTTGCTTCCGGCGTTCCTTGACATATTCCTCGATCAGGGCCTCGTCAATTGCGTCGAGTGTGGCACGCGCCATCTTGGGGTATTCAAGTAGCCGGTTCAACTTCTCCTGGTAAAACGCGACAGTCCGGGGCTTCTCCGCAGAGCGTACGGAAATGGCTTGCATGAACCTTTCAGAGAAAAGCTCAAGGGTCGGAGCGGGTTCCTTTTCGACGATGCCAACTTCGCCTTTGGCCAGTCCCGTCTTGTGGGCAGCTTCCATCTGTTCGGCGACGCGTTTGTTCGTCTGTTTTGTGCTTCGCCGGATCGATTGACCGTTCCAGGTGAATTTGTACCACCAGAACTTGCTTTCCTGTTGCTTGTAAACTGCCATGGATCTTCTCCGATTATCTCAGGGCCGATTCTGGTTGGGCTAGAATTCCGCACGTCGGAAGGGCGGATCGCGTGGCGGGCGACAGCACTTTTGGTCTGACACAACGAATGTTTGCTAAAGCTAGACTACGCTTCACAGATATTTCTCAAACCGGACAACGGGTTTGACAGTCTGCTAACTTGCGTAGCATGGCCGAGCAGTTGGAAAGAAAGCTCATCCCGCGACTCGTTGAGAAACTGCTGCTCGCCTTTCGCAGGATCAAAGTGAAGCGCCTGACGTTTAGCCGCGCGTTCGCCAAGACACTGGACTCCTTGACGTTAAGGTTCGGATTAGTCACTTGCTGAAGGATGGATTGCGAATCGGTTCGGCGTCATAGATAGCAGCCTGAGAAGTCTTCAATGACCACTTTTGATTGTCGCCCTCCAATAACACGATACGGGGAGAGTGTGTGCCAGCCTCCTGAGCGTCCATCCAGCAAAAAGCCGCAACTATTATCAAGTCGCCTTTCTGGACCAGTCGCGCCGCCGCACCATTGAGGCCTATTTCGCCTGGTTCTTCGGCTACTATGGCATAAGTCTCAAAGCGTTCTCCATTTGAGAGATTCCAAACGCAGACTGCCTCATTGGCGTGTATGCCGCTAGCCTCCATCAGGCGTGCATCAATTGAAATGCTCCCTTCGTAATGAAGATCCGTCTTAGTCACTTTCGCTCTATGAATCTTACACTTCAGTAGCTTGATGTTCATTCCGCACCCATGCATCCGTTTTTGCAACCAAATTCAACACACATCCACACGCGCCTCGCTATCACCTTACACTGAAAGCTCGATTCGTACCATAGATAAGAGATCATTCTATATTCAACCATGACACCAGTCTCGTCTCAGAACTCAGTCCCGACACAAGATGATCCTGAAATGAGACTTGATTCGTTGGCCGCAGCGTTTTCTCGCAGCTGATCGAGTACCTGCCCGGCAGGGAATTCCAGAAGTGCGTTGTGCGCTATGGCGGGGACTCTCGCTTCAGAGGGCTCTCTTTCAATTTATGCGCCTCCCGCCGTTGGGAAGTACGATATCACGGTGACGTGCTCGGCCGACAGCGGCTTCCAGCTGCGCGCCCGCCGCACGATCAGCGAGAAGAACTCCTCGGCGACCGGGCCTTCCAGCAGCCGGTCGCGGTTCTTCGTGAACACCGTCGGATGGCGCACCGGCTCATCCGCCGACAAGCCGACGAACCAGCGGAACAGAAGGTTGGGGATTCCAGTTGCGCCATCCCCGCCGACGTACATGCTGGACTTCTCATGGCCTTCTCCAGCCAGCCCGCCGCAATCTACACGATGGGGTCTCCCGGTTCCCGCGCGCGGAGTTTCCATGCATGCGAGGGGTCTCAGACTGCGCGGAGAGTCCGGCGGATGCTCGCGATTAGGCACCCGCCGGTGTTGAATTCCGCCATACTGAACCGCGTCGGCACTCCGGTCGCGCTTATTTCGCAGCCCAATACCCCGGCTGCACTCCTGCACTTCCCCCTGTCAACGCTTCGATGGCAACCCTACGGCCGGCCATGCATGACTCGGGTCCAAGATGACTCGCTGTGCCCTTCCGGTATGACTCTTTCATTCACAACTCCAGGGATAAAACCGGCGTGGGCGCACTCAGCAGCCTGTTAGGCGAGAGAACCGTAAATGACAACAGTGTCATATTCAATCGTTACAGCGTCTTGAGATCGATACTTCAGATACAGCTGTTCGAGAGCATCCCGCCACAAGCCGAAGCGCGCGTCGGAGGCCACCGGAGCGTAGGAAGATGACATCACTCTGCCGATGAATCCAATCTTGTTGAGCACCTGCCGGTTTCGACAACTGCTTGTTGCAAATCTTGACTGGCCGAATAGAGCCTTTGCAATGGACTTCGGGGGCACATCGTACGCGGAAACTTCTCCTCCATGTTGATCCAACATCTGGTTTAACAAACGATCGAGGGCCTCAAGGAAAAGCGACCCATTTGAACGACGCTCATTCCAGAGCAGAATCACCTGCCCGCCAACCTTCAATATCCGTTCAATCTCGACACGCGACTTCATCGGGTCAAACCAATGAAAGGACTGCGCTGCGGTTACGGCGTCTACGCTTTCGGGTGGCAAGCCGGTAGCCTCAGCGCTTCCGTCGACACAACTAAACTTTAGATTGGTCCCGAGGATCTCGATACAGGCCTGTCGCATTAAGCGATCAGGTTCGATTCCAATCACATTATAGCCAGCGTCAATCAAACTCTCCGAGAAAATGCCGGTACCCGAACCCAGATCTGCTATGACCGACTTATCAACAAGAGGCACGATCCGGCGGACAATATCAATTGCTTCGCGCGGATACCGAGGCCTGAATTTAGCGTATTCTTCAGCCCTTTCTCCGAAGATTCTCCGGGGATCCATTAACCTATTACGCTCCAGCCCAAACAGCCCCCAAAATAGTATCCAAGCTCTCGTTAATGATCGCGCGGTGCCGTTCTGCCCACGCAGCAATCTGACTTTCGTGGAACCGATGCACGTGATACCAGTAATTAGCGTGAAGCGCCCCATCTGAAACGCTAGCCACCAAGTGCAAGCCTGGAATCCTGCGCAGCTCTGAAAAATCGCTATCCGAGAAGTCTGGGTGGTGTACCTGTCCGAGAATCTCGAGTACCTCGACGCGCAAGTTAGTGTCTCGTCGCTCGCGCGGATAGCTCAGGAAATTAACGGCAGTATCGGTGAAGTATGTATCCATCGGGAAGCCAGCAAATGCTGGAGCAACTCCCGTCAAGTCGCTTGGTGCATAATTTGCCCGCGCCGTGATACTGCCAACGATTCGGTGACATTGGACCGCAAGTTCAACGGGGCTTCGGTCAGCTACTACGATAGGTACCGGGAATGGCGCGGTGAAGGGCCCGATCGTAGTAGCGAACCGAGTATCGCTTCGACCGCTGGTGATCATTCCTATTACCACTTCAGGCAAACCAGCCACTTCATTAATCAGTCTCGCATACCCAGCCAACAAGATAGAAAACGGCGATACCTTAAGATGTCGAGCGGCATTTCTCATACGGTCCCATTCAGATAGCGGTAGCGAGGGGGTATATCGATGTGATTCAAATGCTCGCGTTCGTTCAAACCCTGAATGGCCAGGTAGGGCAGTTGTTGCTCGTAACGCGGCGAAGAGCCCTTCAAAGTAAGATCGATCCTCGTGAATACCCTGTTGGCGATAGATGGCTTGTTCGGCGCTGTACTGCCGGTACTGGACAGCGACTGGCAGTTGCACCCGGGCGCCGCCTGATAGTGCCTCGTAGGCCTCCCGGAGCTCATCAACGAAAACCGACAACGACGTCCCATCAAACTCAATATGCTGTAGACCCAACAGAACAGCGAAGGCTTCCTTCGAAAGCTTTAAGCAACGGATGTTCCATGACGGTCTAGCTTCGGGGTCGGATAATTGACTCTTGGAAAGGCGAACGCTGTCACTGATCGCGGAAGCGCGCTTCGTTAGATCAAGTGAGCTTAAGTCTTCAAAGATCTCGGGACCGGGCATCACAGCATCCGTGGATAGCACCTCAATAGAGATTCCAGGATACCGGTATCGAAGAATCTCATGGCGCTCGATGATCAATCGGAGAGCGGCTAGGAACGTCTCGCGCACAAGGTCGGCGTGAACAATAATGGGAACTACTCTCTGTCCATAGCGGGCTTCGCGAATGAGGCTGAGCCAACGTCTCTGCTGAGTCGACAGCGGCCGAAGTCCATCTCCAGTATTCGACAGGACAGAGAGCGTATCTCCGCCCTGGGGTGGTGCAATGCGACCTTCCCACGTGCCGACAGTGGCGGCAATTTCACTGGACGTCCGAACGATCCATTCCGTGCTGAGAATTTCATGCAAGAGGTGATCAGCGAGCCCACGGACGGTGGGATGCAGAAAAGCGATCCGAGGTGGGAGTGTGCAGCGCAAGCTCTTCTGAAGACTGTTTCGCAATCGAATTGCCGACAGAGAATCTAGCCCACAATCGAGCAGGGAGCGGTCATGAGCGATCCCAGAAGCGTCGTTCCCAAAACCGGACCCCAACAGGTGCGATACGGTAGCAGACACGTGTTCAGCAACAAGGCGTGATCTTTCGTTTTGATTGGCGGCGATAAACTGCGACAAGAACAACAGGCTGGGGTTTATTGATTTTGATCGAGTGGCCAGGCGACTGAAGAAAGGGGCTTCAGTCAAGCGAGTGTTCAGGAGATACTCGCTCCATCTGTTGGGCAATACCGCAAATTGGGGGGCGGACACTGACAGATAGTTCGCAATTACTGCTGCGCCCCGATCTGGGTCGATACTGCCCATTCCAGCGCCCTCGATGGCCGTCAATAAAGCTCTGTGCTCTTTCAAATATCCTACCCCTGACCACGCACCCCAATTAATCGAGAGACAGGCATAGCCCGTGGCACGGAGATGATGCGCGAGAGCGTCCAGAAAGACACATGCTGAAGCATGGCTGGCCTGACCGAGATTGCCTAGTACTGCGGTAGCCGAAGAATAGAGGACAAACAGTTCTACTTTGAGACCGCGCGACGCTATTGCCGAGTAAAGATTCCATGCTCCCTGTACTTTTGGCTCCAGCACCCTGGCGATTCTATTCCAGTCGAGTTCGGTAATCATTCCATCATCAATGACGCCGGCGCAGTGGAGGATGCCTTGTAGTGGATGGCCGCATTCGCCGATCACGTCGAAAAGCTGCTCGACCTGAGAATGATCTGAGACGTTGAGTTGGGCTGTGTTAATCTCTATGCCACGCAAACGCATGGACTCGATTCGATCTGCCGCCGCAGCGCTGGCAGGGTTCCTTCCAACAAGGACTAGATGGCGAACACCGTTTTCGGCGAGTTTCTCAGCAGACCACAATCCAAGCCCTCCGAGCCCTCCGACAACCAAATATGTAGCTTCGGGATTGGGTACCAACGGTGACGTCGCAACAGTGCTCCGGGCAAGCCGTGGAACATACAGATCGCCATTGCGCAGTCCCATTTCGGGCTCGAGCCGGGGACCAACGATAATATCTACGAGGTCGCCCAGACGAGAGCTTTCGTTCGCTGGAAGATCAAGGCACGTTGTGGATAGAGTCGGGTGTTCGAGCTCGCAAACTCTGCCAAGCCCCCAAATGGGCGCCTGCGCCACCGAGACCGACTTGTCCGAAGAAAGAATTGCCTGCGACCCGCGGGTGAGCAGCCATAGTTTCGGTGGCGCGTCGAAATGTTCGACCAGAACCTTAACCAGAGTGAATGCCGATCCCAAGGGAGCACGCAACTGATCCACTACTCCGGTGCGGCGAGCGCCAATGTCTATAACAGGAGCGTCAAGTGCCCACAGAAATAGCACTGTTCGAGGGCGATCGCCTATCGAAGTCATCAATCGCCGGAAGTCGTCAACCTCGGTAGGATCGATGATGAAATGTCGATCATCTTTCTCTTCGTAACCTTTTCCCTGAGTTACGACTATGTGGGCCCAGCCCCGACTATCAAACTCATTAACCAGCGCTGAGCCGATGTCGGTCGTGTCCGCAAAGATCAACCAGTCCCCTTCGCCCGAGAATGGGTCTTCAGGTACCTTAGGCAAGACGTCTCCCGACGCTATCTTTTGCCATTCAATCTGGTAAAGTATGTCCCGCACCCCACTTGATGGGGACACTGGGCTGGCCGGGCGAGCCCGCGACTGGTTGGGAGCTTCGATCCAAAAGCGCTCACGCTGAAATGGATATGTGGGTAATCGCACAAGCTGCCCGGCTCGATTTTGGATCGCCTTCCAGTCGAGGTCACACCCAATAATGTACAGCTGAGCTAGGCTTTGGGTGATCGTTTTGAGATCGTCTTCGCCGGGCCTTAGTGACGGTAGCCAAGGTGCTGGGTGGTCTGGCAGCACAGCCTGAGCAATACCCAGCAACACCGGAGCGCTGCCGATCTCAATGAAAGCCGCCGCTCCAAGCCCTGCGAGCGTTTCGAGCCCGTCAGAAAACCGAACCGTCTCGCGGAGATGATGACGCCAGTATGAGGGAGAACACGCCTCGTTTGTAACAATCATCCCGGAGGCATTCGAGACAAAATCGACGCAAGGCGGACAGAGCTTAACTTTTCCGGCTGCGGCCTCGAAGGCGTCGAGAATTGGCTCCATAAGAGGTGAATGGCCAGCCCGATTGACCTTCAGTTCTCGGAGTTGCCAACCACGCGCTTCGAGCTCTATACATACACGATGCACCTCGGACCGAAAACCCGAGATCGTAGTATTCGTTGGTGAGTTGACTGCTGCGACTACCGCGCTTGTCGAAATATGGGCAAGTGCTGCGCGAGTATCACTCTCGTTCGCAAAAACAGCGGCCATCCCAGCATCTTCTGAGAGCGACTCCAGCAGCCGCCCGCGTTCGGCGACAAGTCGGAGTCCGTCTTCGAAAGTAAAGATGCCCGCAGTACATGCTGCAGCGAACTCGCCAAGGCTATGTCCCAGCGTTGCATCGAAGCGGATACCCCAAGATTTCCACAATTCGACTAGCGCCATTTGCAGCGCGAAAGTGAGCGGCTGAATCTCGGCGATACTGCCCAGAGTGGCTCCTACGGTATCGTAGAGCAGTTCGCAAGCGGTACTGCCCGTGTATTCCTTCAGGATTTCGTCAGACGAATCAAGTGCGCGGCGGAACACATCCTCGCTCTGGTAGAGTTGTCTGCCCATGCCAACGTATTCGGCACCTTGCCCCGTGAAGAGTCCAACGATTCGATCTGAACGTTTTGCGTCAGAGGGGTGAAGACATTCCGCATTAGCATCGGACGTGGCCGCATCGAGCTCAGCCGTGAGTTCATCCCGGTCCTGGACCACAAACGCACGGCGAAAACGATGATGGTGTCGGCCCACGCTAGCAGTCAATGCAATGTCTCCGACATCCATACTGAGGTCCCCGGCAACACGGCCTCTATATCGCGCCGCTAGGCTAAGAAGTGCTGGGTGACTCCGCGCGCTCAATGGCACTAAACGCCATTGATGTGCTGCTGCATCGAAGGATGGCCGCGCCGGAGCCTCTTCTAATATGACGTGTGCGTTTGCTCCACCGAGCCCAAACGCGCTTACGCCAGCCCGACGCAGTCGGTTCAAAGGCCATTGACGGAGATCGCTGTTGACGAAGAATGGCGTTGTTTCCAGCCCGATTCGCGGATTTGGGCGAGTAAAGTGCAATGTCGGCGGTATCTGACAATGGTGAATTGCGAGGGTCGCCTTGATTAGACCAGCAATGCCGGACGCCCAGCCCATGTGGCCCACGTTCGTTTTCACAGACCCGAGCGCGCACCATGCTGTTCCATCAGTTCCGAAGGCCTTGGTCAGAGCCGCCACCTCAATTGGATCGCCGAGAGGTGTTCCCGTCCCGTGTGCCTCGACAAACGAGATGCTCTTGGGACCGACGCCCGCGGCGCGGAGCGCTTCCGCGATTACCCGCGCTTGGCCTTCCACGCTTGGCGCCGTCATGCCCGCTTTCAAGGCACCGTCGTTATTGACTGCGCTTCCCCGTAAAACGGCGTAGATAACATCTCCTGATCGCATAGCGTCGCTAAGCCGCTTCAGCGCCACGACGCCAGCACCGCTACTAAAAACCGTGCCGTCTGCCTGTTCGTCGAAGGCCCGACAGTGCCCGTCACTTGAGAAGACCATTCCGGGCTCGTATGCATAGCCACACAGCTGGGGTGTTGGGATGCTGACCCCACCCGCTAACGCAAGATCGCATTCGCCACCATTCAGAGACTTGCAAGCGTAATGAACGGCGAACAGCGATGTCGCGCAGGCTGCATTTATGTTTACGCTGGGCCCGCGGAGATCAAGCTTGTAAGATACCTTGCTAGTAAGAAAATCTTTATCAGTTGCGATAAGGAGCTGCAGGTCTGCGGTGCAATCGATGAAATTGCGGTCGGGACGCCAATCGACCGCAGGATGGAGGTGATTCAACAGATATGTGCTGGGCCCGCAGCCTCCGAAAACACCGATCTTGCCGTCGAAGCTGCGCGAGTCACAGTTCGCATCTTCGAGAGCCTCGGATGCACATTCAAGGAAAAGCCTGTGCTGAGGGTCTAGGAGTTCGGCCTCGCGGCGGCTATACCCAAAGAACTCCGCATCGAAACGTTCGACATCAGGCAAAGTGCCAGTTGCTGACACGTAATCTTCGAGACCGCGAGACATGTGCTCTTCGCCAAAGGTTATTGACTCCACGCCTCCACGGAGGTTATCCCAAAAGGCAGTGGGGTCTGCTGCTCCGGGGAATCTACATGCCATTCCGACAATCGCGATACCGTCGGGTTCATCTGCCATGCGGCCGACATCAAGTGGGACCTGCGCATCGGAGACTACTCTCCCCGGGGTACGTCCGTGAAAGGTGGTGTCGACCCAATTCGCGAACCTGCGCACGGTCGCATGTTCGAAAAGCGCAGCGACGGATGCCTCGATTCCGAGCCGAGTTCGGATCATGCTCTGAACATGTGTAAGCAGTAATGACGTGCCTCCCAAATCAAAAAAGTTCTCTTCTACGTCCAGCAGATTAGATTGCAAGGTGATGCACCAAATTTCGGAGATCGCCTTCTCCGTAGAGGTCCGCGGGAGGTGCAAGGGCTTGAACTTGGGAGGGCGCATCGCAAGTACCTGAGGAAGTGATCTGTGATCGACTTTACCGCTCGGCGTGTGCGGGAGTCGCGGCATCGCAATCCACACCGTGGGGATCATGAAGTCCGGAAGGCGTTCACGTAGGTAACCTTGCCAGGCTGGTACAAACTCACGATGGCCATTTTCATCGGGAGGTACATCAGGGTGATTGTCAATATCAGGTGTTAGTCCACGCGGCACGATATAGGCCACTAGCCGCTTGTCGCCAATTACGTCCTCGTCGGTCACAACAGCACATTCAGCGACGTCGGGAAACTTCAGCAGTTCGATCTCAATTTCTCCGAGTTCGACCCGGTAACCGCGAACCTTCACTTGAGCATCGACTCGTCCGCAATACGCAACCTGTCCGTCGCGCGCCCGCCCGAGATCCCCTGTGCGGTATAGACGTTCTTGGTTAGGAGTTATAGTCACAAACCTTTCCGAGGTTAGATCCGGCCGATTAATATACCCACGCGCTAGACAAGCCCCCCCGATATAGATTTCTCCAATTTCGCCCATCGGCACAGGCTGCCGGCATTCGTCAAGAAGGCAAATTGTCGCGTGTGGCAGAGGCGCGCCGATGGGAGGCAGCGCCGGCCATTGGGAAGGATCTCCTTCGAGTTTGAAACTCGTGACTACATGGCTCTCGGTTGGTCCGTAATGATTGTGCAATGCGCATCTCGGCAATGCGGACATGAACTCACGAACAGCTGCCGTGATCTTTAGTTGTTCACCCGCAACATAGATGCGCCTTAAGCTCGGCGGCGGAGATTGTCGCGCGATGTTTGCCAGGCCTTGGAGCGCTGCGGTCGGCAAAAACAGCCGAACAATCGACTGGTCCATGATAAAGCGCAGCAGGCGAGCTGGGTCTCGACGCTCTTCAGGCCGCAAAACCACAAGAGTCCCTCCTCCACAGAGTGTCGAGAAAATCTCTTGGAAAGAAACGTCAAAACTGATGGGAGCGAATTGAGAGGTCGTCGCAAGTCCCAAGTCGGAGTCTTGTGTAAGTTGCCATCGGATCAAGCGAGCCAAAGGGCCAAGCTCCATAGCGACGCCCTTTGGGACCCCAGTAGACCCAGAGGTGTATAAGACATACGCGAGGTCATGCTCGCTACTGGCGCTGAAATCCACCTCGCCACTTTCCTGACAAATCTCCTCCATCCGCAAGACCTCCATATCTGCGGATGTGATAAACTCTGCGTCCGTCAGGATCAAATTGGCGCGCGAATCGCCCATCATGAAATTAAGACGCGACGTCGGATAGCTGCCGTCTAGCGGCACGCAGGCACCGCGGGCTTTCAGAATGCCGAGAAGTCCGACAATAAGATCCAGCGATGGCTCAATTCGAAGTGCGACAAGAACCTCGGGACCCACACCTCGTTGGCGCAATGCCATCGCCACGGCGGTACTTCTTGTATCCAGTTCGCGGTACGAAAGGTGGCTTTGGCTAAAGCGAACAGCGACTTGATCGGGCTGCCGCACCACCTGCCCAGCAAACATCTCGACCAAACCCACGAGGGGTGCACATTCAAGATCTGGGGCCTGTCGCGGGTCAACGGTCACGAGAGCACCTTAAAGTATTCACTACGCAACCTTCCAACCCCGCCTAAGTCCGATCGCGGGGTTGCGATTCGACCCGGTTCTGGAGTCGTCGAGCGAAGATTGCCCATTAGCGTATCATCACGAACCTGATGTTGGCCAACATCAACACCGCGCACTGTGGCGCACCCAAAATACGTTGTCATGCCTTCGTTCCATTCGGTCAAGTGCGTGGCCGCGAAGGTCCAACAGTCTGCACCGCGAAGACTGTCGCTTACTTCCCGGTAGCGTTTCAATCGTTTCAAGGACACTTGCGCCAAGCCGCGCGGAAAGTTTGGCCGGCGGAGGGGCAACGCCTTGATATCCTTACGGCGATGGACATGCAGAGAACTGGTCCCTCGGAGGCAACGATGGTGCCCACTAACGAGGTAAGCGTGCACCTTCCTCCGTTGGGGCAAATACCAACGACGATGCGGGCTGCTGTAATCCGAAGTGCCCGCTTTGGTGAACCGGTCGATGCATTCAGGATTGAATATGTACCTGTTCCCCAGATTGCTGGAGATCAAGTCCTTGTTGCGGTAATCGCAGCTGGAGTTAACTACAACGGCATTTGGGCGTGCGCTGGCGCACCTGTCGATGTAATCGCGCTCAGGCGACGAGCCGGCGCCCTTGAGGATTACCATATTGCGGGATCTGACGGAGCGGGAATCGTCTGGGCGGTTGGACCGGATGTTCGCGATCTGAGAATCGGGGATGCTGTCGTTATCTCTTGTGGCCAATGGGAAGTGGCCACGCAAGGCGAACGACCTCCAGATGGAGACACACTCATGAGCCCCACCATTTGGGGATATGAGAGTAATCATGGTTCGTTCGCAGAGTATACGGTGGTGCACGAATACCAGTGTCATCCAAAACCCGAAAGGCTGACTTGGCCGGAAGCGGCGTGTTTTCTTTTGACCGGAGCAACAGCCTATCGTCAGCTCTTCGGATGGCCCCCGCACACCGTTCGTGCCGGTGATCCGGTTCTGATTTGGGGCGGTGCAGGTGGAGTTGGCTCAGCGGCAATTCAATTGGTCCGAAATGCGGGTGGGATTCCGATCGCCGTGGTTTCGAGTCAAGAAAGAGCCGACTACTGTCGCTCTCTGGGTGCGTCGGTGATAAATCGGAGCGAGTTCCATCACTTGGGGCCACTTCCGAGCCTCGGCGACAACGCCGCTTTTGAAGGTTGGAACGCCGAGGTTCGACGATTTGGTCGATCCCTTTGGAATGCCATCGGGGAGCGCCGGTCACCTCGGATTGTTCTGGAACACTCGGGAATGTCCACTCTTCCCACATCACTGTACGTGTGTGATAGCGGAGGAATGGTTGTCACGTGCGGTGCGACAAGCGGCCATTTTGCCCACGTAGACTTGCGGTATTTGTGGATGCGGCAAAAGCGGCTCCAGGGTTCCCATTTCGCCGATCTCGGCGAGTGTAGATCATTCGTGCACTTGGTGGCGACGGGCGCAATCCAACCTTGCCTTTCACAAACGTTTGAATTTGAAGAGGTGGGGCAAGCTCATCAGCTCATGCATGAGAACCGGCAACTCCCAGGCTCCATGGCGGTTCTAGTGAATGCGACACGGTCCTCCTGAACAGATCGACATTCACTCGTGGCCATGGCTTTCGGTAGCGGGTCAGTTTGAAATGCTAAAATTCTCAGGAGATCTTTCCGTCGCGATGACCAAGTGACGTGTTGCGTGATACAAACGTTCAACTGCGGACGTCATTGCCCGGAGATATGGAAAAGGAATTGAATCCGAACTATTGCTTCCTCCGCTTCGAAGATCTGCCCGATCCGAAGAATGCTTCGGGGGCCGGAGCGGTGCGAGATAAACTTTACGAAAAAGGTTTGCTCGTCATAGGCTCGTTTCCCCTGAACGACGAGTTATTAATGACCTTCTCAAGGCAATTCGGGATGCCCGATCTCGTCTCTCCTCCCGAATTTAGGGCAATTGGCTGTCCGCACATCCGCGTCCAGTCTAGTGTCCCTGGAGTCGGCGTAAGTGGCGGCGGGGAATACTGGCACTCCGATGGGCCTTGGAGCGAACTGCCTTCGGCCGTGACGATCTTGCTGTGCTTCGAAGCTGGAGTTGGTAGTGGGCAAACTCTGTTTGTTGACATGCGTTCTGTCTTCGATAATCTTCCGAAACACCATCAACGGGAACTGGCGACACGAATGGGCTGTTATCCTTGCCGCGCGATCTACGAACGCGAACTCAGCTATATGGGTATTGCTGATCAGGAGAAACTGGCTGAACTACACGATTTGATCCACCCAATTGTACGGTCGCATCCCGTGACTGGTCGGAAGGCACTGTATCTAAATGAAAAGTGGTTGTCAGCCATAGAGAATATGACCCCAGATGAGAGCCGCCTCCGGTTGGCGGAACTTTATAAGATTTCGTCCTCCGACGCGTCGTTATACACCCATTCTTGGAAGACCGGCGATCTCTTGGTATGGGACAATGCGTCGATGATGCACAAGGCCCTTCCGACAGAGCCCGGCTCGATCAAGACCACGCACCGGGTTACGATCGCCGGTTTTTAAGAGACTCGGCTCAGGCCGGAGGCATCCATAGAAACCCCGAAAGAGAATGGGTTATTATGCATCCACTGTCTCGGACCGATGAATGCCGGCGGTCTCCGGCGGATCTCAGAGGAGAAATGGGAAGAACGCTCGATATAAACGCACGTGTCGATATCACGGCTGCACCCCTGATGGATACCCCGTATCGTAAAGAACTCCGCGCGTTTTGGGCTGACGAGGCGTCATTTCGTTTTGACCCGCATTTAGTTCCCTCGAACCTGACGCGAGAGTGGGTGACAGACTTCAGTAGAGTCCCGTGGCTTGAACTCGACCTTGCAATCCCCGGGCACATTGCCATGGCTGGCGAGGCGTTGGCGCTTCACACGCAGTTTGTCCTCCACAGAGATGAGGGTCATTCCGGCTGGAAAAGTCTAGCCCTACATGGAATTGATTCAACCAGTACGCGTTCACCTGCAAACTACGGCTTCGCTTCAGAGGATGAAACGCCGTACGCATGGACGGACATCGCGAATCTTTGCCCCGTTACCACTGCATTCCTTAAGACTCTGCCTTTTGGCAAGTTGTATCGAGTACGTTTCATGTTGCTGGAACCGGGTGGCTCGATACTGCCCCACCTCGACACATGGACGCATGGCCTCTGCGCTTTAAACATCGCCTTGAGCAACCCAACTGGCGCTTACTTCAAGATGCGGGAGCGCGGCGCCGTTCCGTTCGAGCCTGGAAAAGCTCTTCTGGTCGACATAAGCAATGTGCATAGTTGCGTGAATATGTCAGACGCTTCGCGCGTCCACATGATTGTTCATTTCGGTGAGCCAACGGCCGAGTGGGACGCACTTGTCTGCCGTTCCTTCCGACGGACATGGCTTGCTTCCAGCGCAACTTGCGATGAGACAATCGCCACGAAGTCATTAACAGGGTGCGACGTGGAACGCCTTCTCGGTGTCCGCTCACGTGCCCGACAGTGGGTTGAAAGCGGGGATACACAAGCCCTCGTCTATCTGGTCGCGCATCATGGCGTCACCGTTTCCCACGAAGCATTCGGCCGCTTGGATTCAACTGAGGGGTCGGCTGCGGTAAAGCTCGATTCCATCTTTCGCATGTCCTCCGTAAGCAAGGTTGTAACTGCTACTGCCGCAATGATCCTTGTTGAAGATGGTCGCCTCAGTCTTACGCGGCCAGTTGCGGACTATCTTCCGGAGTTCCGAGGTCGGGAGGGCATCCTCGTGCACCACCTAATGACTCATACATCGGGACTGCATCCCGATGACTACGAAGTGTCGCTCAGCAACGCGACTTTGGAAGCCCATGACGGTAAGGAAGCGCGTCCCAATCTGAGGCACATGTACTTGGCCGCGTGCGCTACCCCACAGCGTCAGCGAGCCGGCGAGTTCTGTATCTACGGTGGTGTCAACTATGTCCTTCTTGGCGAGATCATCCAGCGGTGTGCCGGGCGCAGCTTGAACGCATTCGCAAAAGAGCGCCTGTTCGGTCCCTTAGGCATGAGCGACACGCAATACGGTCTCGACGACCGGCTCGCACCTCGATGTGTTCGCCTGAGATCGGACATGTTTCGCGACGTTCAGCCACCTTACGATCCAAATAATCACTTTGACCTCCAGATTCCACATCCAGGTGGCCATCTCTTCTCCACAGCTACCGACATGGCTGCGTTTGGTGCTATGTTTCTTAACGGTGGCCGCCACGGTACTACTCGCGTGCTGAGCCCCGCAACTGTCGCGGCGATGACACGTAACCAAATTCCTGGCGTTCCGGCAATGGGACACGATGGCAGACTTGTCCGCGAGGGCTCATGGGGATTGGGCTGGATGATTCAGGGCAGTTCACAGTGGGCAAGGGGCCACGGTACGCTACAACCAGTAGGTACCTATTATCATCAAGGCGCATCTGGTGTGGCTATGTGGTGTGATCCGATCAACAATATCCTTGGTATCTTTCTCAGCACTATCCGTAAATTCGATTCTGTCACGGAAAGCTTTGAGTGGGACTTTGATTTGTTCCAGAATCTTATCACCGCGGCCCTGGCGCAGTGACGAGGTGATGTTCCGTATATTGGCAACCGTGGCTGTGCAGAAACTGCCCTTGGTCTCGTTTACAGATCGTAGGAACAGTGTTCGTCGCTTATACTCGCGAGCAGTCGGATATTGCTGATGACCATTTCAAGGATGGCGTCCACCGAGCCCTGTCGAACGTGAACTGTGTTGCGATAAAGCCCCACGCTGACAGAGTCCAAAGACTCCGCAACGAAAAACGCCAATCCGGCGTAGTCAGCATCGCCGAGGAACGTGTCGGGCTCGCCAAGAAGGTCCGTGCGGTCCGATATAAGCGAAGAAGAGGTCTCGAAATATGGAAGGTAATTAAAATGAAATGGAAAAGCGTCGATCTGTGCACCGTGCACAAGACGTTCACAAGAAAACGCATGCCGGAGCCATGGGTAAGAAACGCCAGAATCTATCAGTTCACGCTGCTGGCGCCGTACGTTTATGAATGTCTGTGTGACTTCATCCCCTATGTCGAACATCTGCGGGTAATGGTCAGATACGTATCCAACGGTTAACGAATCATTTACGTCACTCGCTACCATCCGACCTGAACCTACGATTCGCCCGAAGACATACCGCAGATGATACCGGGTGCCAACGCTATGAACACAAGCCGCCAACAATACGGCTGATCGGTAGTTCTGGTCGCGTCGCATGAGCCTATTCCAATTCGACTGATATTCCCGTACTGTGGTCTTCAATAAAGGGACACTCTCGCCAGCCTTTTCGGAGAACACTAACGGATCAACCGTTCTGCCAACCAGACTCTCCCAATATGGAAGGCGAGCCTCAAATCTCCTACGCATTTCGCCGCTGGAAAAACGCTTGCTCCGGTCGTAAAACGACAGGGAAGTCGGTAAAGGTGCCTCGGCATCTCGTATATAGCTCGCAAGTTCGCCCATCAACACCTGCTGTGAATACCCGTCGAAGATTAGATGATTGATCAAGGCATATATATAGGTGTCGCCGCCCGTGTCACCATATGTCGCCAAATAGAACAAGTCGCCGCTCGCGGGTCGCAGCGTAGCGCGCTTTTCTTTTGCGCCCTCGATAAAAGCGGAGAGAGTCTTGTATGCGTCACTCGAATCAGCGGGGTCCCGCATTATCGAATTGCCAAAGCGTTGGAACAGTCGACCGTCATCTGCTTGCCACATTGTGTCAATCCGAAATACGTCATGCCGGGCCAGGCAGGAAAGCAAAGCGCCGGCAACTGTCTTTCGGTTGGCCTTAACGCAAAGAAGGAACTCCATGTTGTGTCGCCTGATTTGCGGCGCCTCAAGGTCTATTCCTTTGAGGACCCTGAGCTGCGGAGGCGTTAACTGACACTCTGAAACAAATGTGCGGGGTGTGGCCACGTCACGAGACAGCCTCTGCTGGGTAATTGATTGTGCCAACGCTGTGATTGTCGAAGCGCGAGCGAATATTTCTATATCCAAAGGGCAGCCGCAGGCTTCGGAGACACGAAACACAAGCCTCAGCAATGCAAACGAATGGCCTCCCAACGCAAAAAACTCGTCGTCCACTCCGATCACATCTATATCGATTCCCAAAACCTCCGACCATATTGCAGCCAGCGTCCACTCAAGGCTCGTGGAAGGACTGGTGTATGGCTTTCTTGGCAAAGCGCTCTCATCTGCAGCAGGAAGTGCCAGGCGGTCCAGTTTCCCGTTGTCCGTCAATGGAAAACTCTCCAAAAAGACGAAATGCGACGGCACCATCACTGGCGGCAAAACCGCGCTTAGCGCTTGTTGGAGGTGCAAGCGGTCCAGCGTGACCGGTGGCACGTGTGTCTTATCAGGTATCAAGTACGCCGTTAGGTATGTCTCGCCATTTTTTCGCAGGCGAGCAATGACCAGTGCTGATCCGACGCCGCTGATCCTTTGCAGTTGCTGCTCGATTTCTCCCAGTTCGACTCTCACTCCGCGAATCTTTATTTGATGGTCGACGCGACCGCAGTATTCCAAATTGCCGTCGGCCCGTCGCCGCACAAAATCGCCAGTTCTGTACAAGCGAGCCTCGGGATCGTCATCAAATGGATCCGCAATGAATCTTGCAGCAGTTTCGTCCGGTCGATTAATATAACCGCGTGCAAGGCCGTCTCCTCCGACATAGAGTTCGCCGACGGCCGTCCCTGGAACCATGCGGAGGTGTTCATCCAACACACGCAGAATGGTGTTAGAAATTGGCTTGCCTATTGGCACCGTCTCGTCTTGATCAAGTATCGGGGGGACTACAAAACAAGTTACGTCGGCACCGACTTCACTGGAGCCATATAAGTTCACCAATGAGACTTGTGGAAGGGTTTTTTGTACTTCTATTGCGAGCATGGCAGTCAAAACTTCGCCGCTTGAGATCAACAGTTTCAAAGACGGAAGCGATTGGCGGGTTGCACTCAAAACATCACACACCTCTTTGATGAGCGATGGAACTGCAATTAACCGCGAGATGCCGTGCAATGCCAGCATTGCAACTAGCAGCGTCGGATCCTTTGCGGAACCGTTTGGAAGGATCACCAACGGACTGCCACCGATTAGAGGCGCGTAGATCTCAGCTAAAGAGTCCACGAAACTAATCGGCGTCTTCTGGCAGCTAGATTCCCCAGGTTCGTACGGAAATCTGGACGATCCCCATCGCAGCCTGTTCAAAAGAGATTTGTGTGTGCCCTCCACCCCCTTCGGGTTGCCTGTGGAGCCCGATGTGTAGACTAAGTAGGCTACATCTGGTTTATCAGTCAGAAAGTTAATATTGCTCGTCGGGTATTCACTCAGGCTGGTGCGAATGTCATTCTCGTCCAAACACAACAGACGTTGGGAAGACGGTAGCCGGTCACACAAACGGCGTGTGGTCACAACCAAGCCGGTGCCCGAGTCAACCAGCATGTTCCTCAGGCGGGCGCGTGGGTAAGCAGGATCTAGAGGTAAGTACACGCCCTGAGCCTTCAGAATTCCCAAAGAGCCAATCGCCAGTTCTAGCGACGGCTCGACACACAAACCTATGGTCATGCCGGGCAAAACCTGGATGTCGATCAGATAGCGGGCCAACTGATTCGAGCGGTTGTTAAGTTCGCGGTAAGTTAGCTTGGAATTTCCGAATACAATGGCGACGTCGTCCGGTGTACGATCGACCGTCCGTTCGAAATGTTCATGAATTGTCGTCACGATTAATCAGTGCCCGTTCTGCACTGCTTTTCGAACTACGGCACCACAATCGGCGGACCCGCACAACTACGTTGGCGCCGATTGCCAATGCTGTATACCCGCCCACAACTCTGAATCAGCATAACATCTGAGTGTCCTTATGCGGACTGATGCCGTTACTCTTGATGCCGTGGGCCGTGGAGCTCCGGCTGCCAAGAGCGTGCTCCGTCTGTTTTCGCGCAAGTCTGCACCACGCAGACACAATTGTCCACGCCTCGGAAAACTCGGTGGTGCCTGTTGGTAGTCCGCCTTTCCGCTCACAGGTAACGGAAACACCCGATGATGTCAAGACAGCCCAAGAACACGTCCTTGCTGGTGGTTGTCGGCCAGCGCCGCCTTGGTGTCCAGCTGCTTTTCAGAGCTGACCGGCGCAGTTAGGCATAATACTATTATCCGCAGGATCAAGGCGAGCCGACGTGAGTCCGCAGGGTCATTAAGAGGGATTGATATGCTCGGGATAATTCTCGCGACATCGATGGTATCTCCTTTGACAAGGGCTGCGTCAACGGCTTTCGCCTGATAAAGCAGAGTCCCTGCTAATTCAGAGAGCGAGGCTTCGTTCCTGCAGAGCGCACCAAGAGCAACCATACCCAAGGAATACAGGTCCGACCTCGCCGATGCGCGTTGGGCCAGATCCAGATTATCGATGTGCCAGCAGCCGTTGATCGGGCCGGCGTCTGGTGACAGGAATCGCCCTTGGACCACCCACCGCGCGAGTTGGCATCTTGCCATGAGACGCCCGCGGGCAGACCAAGTGGCGTTACTATCAAACGCAAAAGCGTTGGCTACAAGTAGGTGGCCTCCGGGCGAGATGATAGCGCCTCCAGGAGGAGAGCAGTCATCGAAGATTCCACACTTCGGTATGTTGCCGTCGAGCAGGTCGTCAGACGCGCCGGCAATTAGGAGGATCTCGTCCTCCTGCGCCTGAGCGATTAGCACGTCGGCCCTCACATTGCGCGGTCGAGCGTACTCGGGTAAGGCAAATACTGTCTCTTGGATTCCTGGAAGAACATAGAAGTGTTCGGTCTCAAGCGGCTCAACCGACGGGAATCGTCCATACTCCGCGAGACCATAACTGCTTGGACTAGCGGGCTCTCCCACGCATAGAATATTGCATGGTCGGATATCTCCATGAACTAGGCCGGCGGCGTGGAGTGTACTTACACCATGCAGTAGGTTCCGGACGAAACAGAGGTACTCGAGTGCGGTCCAGTCTTCCAAGAGGCCTGCACGCAGAGTCTCGGAGAATGCTGCGATGGCCCAAGGAAACGCAACGACCGAGGAGATCGCGTACCAAAACTCATGTGGTCCAACTTGGACCAGCGCCCGCCTTGTTCCGATCCAATCAACCTGTTCAAACTCCAGCCATCGATCGACTGTTAACTGGGCCTCTAGTTCCGGGACTGGTGGCGCTAGTTCGACTCCGGTCGCCCCCCCGCATAGCGCGTGTCATGCGTGGCGCGCGCGTTGGCGAAACATGGACAAACGTCAAGTCGCCGCGGCGCGCAAGATCCGCGACACGAATAGGCTGCACAATTCCGGCGCTGACCAACCGGCCTAGACGGCGGAACGAAGTCAGCATATCAGAAGTCGCCGACATTAGACTGAAGTTTTCGTCCACGGTGGAGTAGACTGTGCGGGGAAGAAGCAAGGCCAACCGTTCGTCACCGTGCCGAACGGAAAGGACTCCGGCGAACGTTCCACTTATCCACTGCCCAAGACAGATAGCGTTATCATCAGTATCTATCTCGCAAAGAGTACCTAGCTTAACCGTGAACACTCGAAAGTCCTCTAATCCTCTGTAAAGCCGTCCCTTGAA
>Ga0206898_10060_pt1 | contig 33635 bp, 25 predicted proteins | sample Alteio_BWOrgHeat_50_FD_153237 | JGI IMG/M metagenome (GOLD analysis project Ga0206898, IMG submission 153237) | Enriched cells from forest soil in Barre Woods Harvard Forest LTER site, Petersham, Massachusetts, United States -... | ecosystem: Environmental > Terrestrial > Soil > Temperate forest >...
TCAACTATGAAAAATATATTTAAAATATCGTTGCTATTTTTGTTGCTAACGGCTTTCCTTCGTTCTGCAGCTCAAAATGCCCCGTATGATACTACTTCCAAACCACAATTGATATCCAGGCAATTTAGCTTTACTGAAGGTGCATCAACCGATAAAAAAGGCAACGTATTTTTTACCGATCAACCCAATAATAAGATTTGGGAGTATAGTACGGACGGTCAGCTTACGCTGTTTTTGGATAGCGCCGGGCGCTCCAACGGGATGTATTTTGACAGAAAGGGCAACCTGGTAACCTGCGCTGACGAGCATGAACAACTTTGGTCCATAAGTCCAGACAAAAAGGTAAAGGTTTTGCTCGGCGACTACCAGGGCAAACCGATGAATGGACCCAATGATATTTGGATTGATAATAAAGGCGGCATTTACATGACCGACCCGTACTACCAGCGGCCATGGTGGACACGCACAAAATCCGACCTTGACGGGCAAAAGGTTTATTACCTCCCAAAAGGCGCAAAACAGCCCGTTATTGTTGATGCCGATTACAAGCAGCCCAACGGCATAGTAGGCACCCCAGACGGTAAATTTTTATATGTTGCTGATATTGGCGACAACAAAACTTATAAATATACCATCAATAAAGACGGTAGCTTAAGCGACAGGAAGCTATTTGTTCAACAAGGATCGGACGGGATGACGTTGGATGAAAAAGGCAACGTTTACCTCACCGGGAACGGCGTTACGATTTTTAATGCGCAGGGAGAAAAAATAGGCCATATTGCCATCAAAGAGCCCTGGACAGCCAATTTGTGCTTTGGCGGGACAAATAAAGATATGTTGTTTATAACTGCTTCGACAGCAATTTATATTGTTAAAATGAACGTGAGAGGGGTGGAGTAATAGTGCAGTTGTTGATGAAAATCAAACATTTAATTTAGTTGCCATCGTTAAGGCCTTTCTCAATCAAGTCTGTTACTTCAGGACTTCTGGCACGTACAGACGGGTTGTCTTTGAGGGTTTTTGCAGTCCAGTATCTTACGGTGGAATTTGAATTTTTTAAGAACCCTATCATTAAATCGACGGACGTATCATCAACCCTGTTTTCCAGGGCTCTTACCAATTCACCCAGAATATCAGGATTTTTTATTTTGATCAAGGCCGTTTGAAGATCAGCCAGCATATCATCTGCCTTTACCAGTGGTTGTTCAAATACAAAGAAAACATACTTTTTAGGCAGTTGATTGCCAGGCAGAAGTTTCAGCCAAACCCTTATATTTTCCTTGTTCTTTGATTTATAAAGACAATTAAGCAATTCGTCTGAAATAGTATCTGTCTTGCTTATTAAGCTTATAACATAATGCTGGTCGGTATCAGTAGGGCTATTAGCCAAAGCTTGAAGTGCAATTGACCTGGTTTCCGGGCTATCCAAAAGAGGCTTAAACGTTTGCAGCAAATTACCAATTTGCAATTCTTTCACCGAATAAATTGCATAGCCTTTTAGATGAATGTCCCAGGTTTTAACGGCTTTCATTAGCAGGAAATCGGTTTTCGGATTTGAACCGGTAGTTGACAATATTTGCGCAGCCAGAACCCTTGCTTTTTCATTGCCACTATTGATACGGTTGTAAGCTGTTTGCCGTAGCGAATCTTTATTAAGTTGTATGTACAGTGGCAGCATGTGCGCGTCGCCAAAATCCTCATTAGCTACTAGAAAATCAAATAATGGCGTTGTGTGGTCGCACTGAAAATAAAGGAGCGCCATGCCTGCCCACAAAAGATTGCCTTTTTCTTTTTCCGTAGTTATCCTTTTTAACAGGATATCCTGCTTGGTAAAATCGCCGCTCGCTGCTATTACCAAATAGGCCAAAATCCGATGGTTTGGGTTGGTTGAATTTAGGAGAAAATTAATATTATCAGTGTAAAGTGGCTGGCTGCTGAAATTTGATAAAGGGAATTGCAAAACCGTTTTGCCTTGCAATGTTTGCGATAACCTGGTAACATCGCTGCTGGGAGTTAGGATGTCGTCATAATCACGGAACATTTTATTCAAATCATTTTCAGAGAAATCCTTGTTTAATGCTTTCGTAAAATCATTCTTAAAGCCCTGTATTAATTTGTCGTCCTGTCCATATAAGGCAAAGGAAAGAAACATTAAGAATATGAGGAGGAAGCATTTCATACCTAATTTTTTGATAAGATAAATTAAAGAATTTTAAATTTTTCAGTTTGCAATTTAGCGGTTCCTTAAACCATTTTACCTAAAGAACAGGGTGAATTTTAATTTTGCAAAAAACGGTACGCCGGGGGTGTAGCTTACCTGGTCAACCGGCCTGGTTTCGCCTTTTAATATGGATGTATATTCAAACTGCGATTCGTCCCACTGGCGGTTAAACAGGTTTTCAATCGCCAGGCCAATTTCATATCTTTTTTGGGTGTAATTTACTGCCAGGTCGGTGATAAAATAGCCGCGGGCTGTAAGGCTGTAATCGCTTGTAGCCGCCCTGTTGTGCAGGTAGCGATAGCTGAGGCCGCCGTTAATCCCGTTTTTGAACCTGAAATCGAGCCCGGCGGTGCTGGTTAACGTGGGGGCGAGTTCAACATAGTCGTGCCCTTTCAGGCTATCAAGGTATCGCGGGCGGGCAAAGTTAAGATTGAGGTTGGTAAACAAAAAGGGGGTTAATTGGTAACGTGCAGACAGATCAATACCGTCCCTTACCGTTCTGCCGGTGGGGCCTACCGGGCCCGCCGGTTGATCTATCAGGTCCTGCCCGTAAGTAAACTCGGTTTGCAGGTACAAATACCACACAGCGGCGTTGATAAATAAATTGGGCATGGGTTTCCAGTTAATACCCAGATCAGCGCCGTAGGCGGCAGGTATTATGTCGATACCTTTATTGGCAATGGCCACCCGGGCATCATTTGAATGAAAACCTTTACCTGCTTTAAAGTACAATTGTACGTTGTTGTTAAAAGTATATTCTGTGAATAATTTCGGACTAAAAACTGCCTTTTGCGCACTTGGGCTTATGCCGTTAAATATGGCCGAAGCATACGGATCGGACGCTGGTGCGAGGTTTGAGTAGTTAAAATGAAAATAATCAAGTCGCCCACCCGCGCTGAACACCCATTTGCCGGTGGTTATCGATTCGTCAAAATAGGCGTTGGTATTTAACTCACGGATACGGCCGTATTGCAGGTAATCCAAAAACTGGCCATTTTCGGTGTGATCCAGCTCGCTGGGCGATACATGGTCATAACGCAAGGCTGCGCCAATGGTTGTTGTGTAGGTGATATTCTGAACTGTAGCAGTTTTGCCGATCTTAAAGTTATAGCCACCCAAATCTCTCGTCTCCACCTGGCGGAATTCATCGCCAGCGCTAGGGAAATAGTAATAAAAGGTAAAATTGCTGACGAGGCTAAAATAATAGTGTGAATACCAGGCCTGGTTTTCCATTATCCAGTCGTTATGCAGGTTGGTTGTTAGTTTCAGGCTGATATTTGTGCGATTAGTATGGCCGCCCTGTGCACTATCCAGCGTGCCAAAACGATTGGCAATATATCCTTCTGCAACCGCCCTGTCGGCTATTTCGCCAGCCGAGCGCCAATCGGATTTCAGCGTGGAAAACTCGGCTGTCAGTTTATTGGCTGTGCCGATATTTGTGTTAAACTTGCCAAATACATTATAGCGGGTAAAATGTTCGGGCAAGGCAAACGGACCACCATCCGAATAAAGTCGTTCTGCGGCGATATAGGCGCTTTGCCCTCTGCGTTTTGCCGAATCGCTCAGCAGGTTAATCATGGCCAGCACCCTTAAGGTATTAAATTGCCCGACCTCAATTTTTATTTCTTCCTGGTCCAATACCTGTTTGGTATGGTAAGCTACATAGCCCGCAGTGGTAAAATCGCCTCTGTCGGCATAGTAGGGTCCTTTGCCAAAATCGTAACACTGTACGGTTTCGGGGATTAAAAAGTGCAGGTCGGCGTAACCCTGTCCATGGGCATGTGACACCATATTTACCGGCAGGCCATCCACCGATATATTTACATCGGTGCCGTGATCGGCATCAAAACCACGCAAAAATATCTGTTCCGCTTTGCCGCCGCCCTGGTGCTGGGCAATAAATAAACCGGGCACCAACCGCAATAAATCCTGGGCCGATTTGGCTGGCTGCATGTTCAAATCTAGTCTTGAAAGTGTATTGAATGTGTTTAACGATGATTGATTGTTACTGATGGTTACATCTTTTAATGATATAACTCCTTTTTCAAGCTCAATAAACATGGGTTTATCCAATATGGCCTTTACCGCAAGCGATTTATAGCCGACAAACGACACATACAGACTGTCGCCCGTAACGTTTTTTAAAATAAACGCACCGTTTTTTCCAGTGGCCGTTTTGGTACCATCATGGATATCCTTCACAATGGCCGACTCGATAGGCTCTCGTGTGGAAATATCTACCACTTTACCACTAACTTTTTGCTGGGCAAAAAGGGTGTGGCAAAGCAATATTGTGAGAGTAACTGAAAATATTTTCTTAAAAAGTACTGAGGTTTTCATTTGATAGTATTTGAGTACAGGTAAATTTCTGTCCGGGTAACCAACCGGGCAAAAAGAGATCAAACGGGGGTATATCCCGCCGGAATATTGAATGAAAACCACGAATCGTAATAAAGGGAATATGTAATATCAAATAGCGATTGCTATCCAAGATCAAAATACAACATCCTAAAAGCCTGGAAAAACCACGAATTACTTTGGCGGAATAAATGCCGCAGGATAACTATGCTTTTGGCGGTTGATCCGCCACGTCTGGGTGAGCGCAAAGTGTGTTTATTTGGTATGAAGGATAAGTCTTGCTGATAAAATAATCAGTAGAAAAGCTGTAAGTTATATGAGTTATAACGTGCGAAAATTCGTCGGCGGCGGTTTTGCAGTTGTTTGCAGATTTGTCTTTATCAACCTTTTTTGCGTTGCCCGCAAGTTCTGATTTTACATGTGCCTTGCCGTAAACATGATGAACCGAAATCAGGTGATATTCAAGCCAAAAGGTATGCGCCATTTTATCGGCAATGAGTGGCATAACCGTGTTAAATACCAGCAGGATATACGCTACTAAAGTAAACCGGGAAAAGTCCCTCATCAATTTCTTTTTAAGCGGTTCGGGCGTTACCGGCGCTGCATTTGCAAGCCCCGCCAGCAGGTCGTCAACAAAAAGAAATTTATATAGTGACTTAATCAATGGTTAAATTTAAAATGTACCTGTATTGATATACGGGATTCAAGCCCGCACGGATTTCACAAAATACAATATTATTTTTTTGAAAATTTAAAAATGATAGATGCCAAATCTGTTAATGATAGATGTATTTGAACTGTTTAAAATATTTTTTCAAAAATGAAATCCGTGCGTTGCATACCTGCGTATCTTCTCCTAAACGCCAACCACGTTTCGTAATAATTAAAAGAACATTTTATTAAAATCAATTTACAATGAAAAAAACAAAACTAATTATTGCCTCCGCTGCCATGGTATTTGCGCTGGGTGGAGGTATCCTGTGGGCTTCGGATCATGCCGATGCCCCGAATGTGAAAGGTAAAAGCACCGACATCACCGACCTGTATGTTTTCCAGGGTGCAAATACCGACAATATGGTTTTTGTGGGCAATGTGCAGGGCTTAATGAGCCCCACTGCAACTACAACCGCATCATTTGATGAAAACACCATGATTGAGTTTAAAATTGACAACAGTGGCGACAATGTGGAAGACCTGGTTATCCAGTGCGTTTACAAAGCCGGCAAAATGTACATCTATGGGCCGGTGAAACCAGCCAACACAGGCTTGTCAAGTACTGTAGTTGGTACTGCATCGGTTGTTGTGCCCGTTACGCCGTACGGTGCGTCGCCAATTATCGGAACATCTTCATCAGGGATTAAAGCATTTGCCGGCCCGCGTGATGATCCGTTCTTTTTTGATCTCGACCAGTTTCACAAAATTGTTGGCGGTACAGCAAGCGGTTTTAACAACCCCGGAACCGATTCATTTGCAGGTACTAACGTGATGAGCGTAGTTGTTGAAGTGCCAAAAACAATGTTAAACAGCACCGGTAAATTAGGTGTTTGGCTGCAAACAAAACAAAATCACTAATCCTAAAACAAACAAGAAATTTAAGTCATGAAAAAGAATTTTTATAACATAATTACACTTTGCGCCCTGGCGGCGACTTTAGGTGCCTGTCACAACGACTCGAAAGTTACACCGACTACAGGCGACCCGAATACCGGCAAGGTATTCTCGATCCCCGGCGACCAGGTTGGGCGCCCCGGCATAGCTACTGTATTTGTTGGCGCGGCCGATAAAGACAATTTTAACGTAACAATACCATCGTTAATGGGGCCGCTGTACCAAACAAAGTTTCAAACACAATTGCAGGCCTATAATGGCGGTGCATATACCAAAAACATCCTTGGGCTTGATGCCGCCGGCTTTACCGGTGTATTGGCTACTGATGTGTTAAATGTATCTACCACCGGGAAAACCACTTATTACGATGGCACAAATGTGCTTACCGGTCGTGCATTGAATGATGATGTTATTGATGTAAGCCTGATATTGATATTTGGCGGCCCTACAGGCGGCTCAAACCCCGGCTTAACATCCGATCATGTTGATCATAACGACAAGCCGTTTTTAACTTCATTTCCATACGAGGCAGCTCCCTGGTAAATTGATGTATATTGTTTGATGATGAATGCGAGAGCCGGGTTAGTTCCCGGCTTTTGTTTTGATTGTTTCCGTTGGGAGAATAGAGGTTAGTCGGAAAGTCCGAAAGTCAGTAATCCCGATAACTATCGGACCCGAAAGTAGCTGGAGCAGAAGTTTTGGAAACTTCCTAAGTTTAATCAGCGTATGTTTGATAGATACCAACCCTTACTATAATTTAAAATTTAAGCAACCACTCCAAATCGATGGAATACCCAACCGGCAAAAACTTACTGCACTACTGCCGCATAGCCGGAATTACTTTAGTGCTGATATTGGCAAGTCAGCCACTTTGGGCACATGTGGTTGTTGGCGAACTCGAAAAAATGTCGAAAACCAGTGCCGCGCTGGTTTACCTCGGCCTGGGCTACAAGCACATTTTGCCCCTGGGTTTTGATCATATTTTATTTATCCTGAGCCTGTTTTTGCTTAGCCCCAAATTGAAACCGGTTTTATGGCAGGCAACCGCCTTTACCGTAGCCCACTCGGTTACGCTGGGACTGGCTATGTACCATGTTATAACACCACCCGCACGGATTGTAGAACCTGTTATTGCGCTGTCCATAATGTATGTGGCACTGGAAAATATCATCTCGCCAAAACTAAAAACTTCCCGGATCGGTGTGGTTTTTCTGTTCGGCCTGGTACACGGGATGGGTTTTGCAGGCGCCCTGGGGCATTTGGGCCTGCCGAAAGATGCGTATTTAACTTGCCTGGTTATGTTTAACCTTGGGGTTGAGTTAGGCCAGCTTACGGTGATATTGACCGCCTACTTTTTGCTGGCACGCTGGTTTGGCGATAAACCTTATTATCGTAAATATATTGTGATACCGCTATCTGTTATTATTGCGGTAATTGCCTGCTACTGGACTATACAACGCCTGTTTTTTTAATTCATATCAAGTATCTGAGTTGCATATCGAACTATTCTCAAACGTTGAATACCGGCATATTGGTTGCTAAACTTTAAAAGCTATCGCTAACACGGAAACAGGTAATGCCTGTTTCAATCAAGTATAAAAATAACATACTTTTGTTTGTTGAGATCAATAAGCCTCAATTAAATAAACAAGAGCAGATCAGGTTGTTGATGAATTAGACAGGCGTTAATTTTGTAATCATATGCTTAACCTCAATTTTGCGCCATTTCCAACAATAACAACACAACGCCTGGTGCTAAGGCAATTACAGTATGATGATGTTCATGAACTTTTTGCCCTGCGTACCGACGAATGTGTGAACCGTTTTTTAAACCGGCCCCGGCCGAAGTCGTTAAATGATGTCCTGGAGTTTATTGCAATGGTAAACCAAGTTACGCATGACAACGAGGGCCTTTATTGGGCAATAACCCGCAAAAACGAAGATAAGCTATTGGGCACTATTGGTTTACGGAATTTCGTACTGGAACAACACCAGGCCGAAATAGGATACGAATTGCACCCTGATCACCAGGGGCGAGGCTTCATGCACGAAGCGATCAGCCATGTGTTAGCTTATGGTTTTGGTCGCTTAGGTTTACGGGCGATTATGGCCGATACCGCCCCCGGGAATCTGCGATCCATCCAAATACTTGAAAGGCACGGCTTTGCGAAGATTAATGACCTTGATAACACCTACGTATTGAGTTATGCGAGGATATAAACCAAATATCCAACCTATATTGTGGTTTTTTATCCTACCTCGCCGGGAAATCGCTATTCCTCCAAATTGGCGGCCAGGTCTTTCGCCATATCAGGACTCAGGTCATATTTGTTTTTATCCGCAGCTTTAAAAAATTCATTGGCATCGTATCCCTTATCCATTCCTTTCATCATTTTCCCCATGTAGTAAAGCTCCAAACCCTCCAGCGGCCGGCCAGATACGTGTTGTTCAAATACTTTATAAGCCTCAGCATTTTTGTGGTTGACAAACAATGTGTAAGCATACCAGGCGTACGTTTGCGGCGTGGTACGGTTATTTAACTCATTTTTAGCTAGTTCTTCGGCTTTGGCGGGTTGGTTTAAAATGCCGGTATAAATTTCAATAACATATTTGTTGTACATTTTGCCGTAAATGGTGTCGGTAGATTTGGCGACGAATTCTTCGGCATATTTTTTCTCAAGGGCTTTATCGCCGCGCCCCTGCGCCATTTGGTATAATTTGAAGCCGGCATCGGGCAATTTGTTTTTGGATTGTACAAACTTGAACAGCTTTTCGGCAAGTGAATCGTTTTTATCATGTACCAACGCTATCCAACCCAATCCGAGGATGCTATGAAAATCAGCGCTGTTTAAACGGATACATTCTTTGTACAAACCTGCCGATTTTTGCAGGTCGCCCGCGTGGATGTACAGGTCGGCGGCATTTGATAAAGCTATTCCACGAAGGTATGATACATTTTTTTCAAGATCTGCGGCTTTTACCATTCCGCTAATGGCGCTATCAATATTCGTATTAAAATGATCCATTTTTGACCGGCGGAAATAATAGCTATAATCTTTTGCCGGTTTCAACTGGTTTAAAAATGCCGTTGCTTCGGTGTACCTGCCCAATTCAAAACTTACATCGAAGGACAATGTATTGTTGGTGAAGCCATCAATCCCGATTTTTTTTGCGGTTTGAAGCAGGGTATCCGCCCGCGAAAAATGATGTTGCAGCATAGCGGAACCAGTGAGCGCAACGAACGGCCCTGCTAAAGTGTTGTTATAGGCTTTATTGATAGTATGTAATATGGTTTCGGCCTGTTTTACATCGTTGATGTCGCCGAATTGATGGAACCGCGCTATCAGACATGAAGCATATTTTGACTCGGGTACCTGCCGCACCACTTTAGGATCTATCTTTCCTTTCCAGAATCGTAAGTCTTTTTCATTGTCGGTAACCATGCGTGGTACAGTGTAGTGGTTGATCAGGCTGTCCGTGAATGCTGCGTCAACAATTGGTGTGTGGTTTTTGCATGAGCATAACAAGGTAACTAATGCCAGCGCGATGGTAATGTATTTCATGTTGAGGATTTTAAGGGTAACTACGTAAATATAGTCCATTCAGATTAACCGGATAGCTGAATTCTTTTATCTGCCGATGCCATTAAAATTACTCGACCCGGAAAGGGGCCTTTAGATCCTGGATCCTGATTTGCGCTGTAATCATCAATAGTAAAATATAAATGCCTGTTCCTGCTATTATTCTCTCCCAGTTGCCATCAAACAAAATCATCGCAGCAAAAAGGCTGATCAAAGCACATGTGGTACACATGATCAGGGGGCGCCATACGATGTTAAGCTCCGCAGTTTTGTTTTGTTTGAGATAATAAACAAATTGCACTACACAGGCTGCCAAAAACGCAATGGCCGCACCTTCGTTTTTATAAAAAGGGATTAGGGCGATGTCGCCCGCCACATTTACGACTAAGGTAATGACAAACGAGGTGAGGATCATTTTTAACCTTCCCTGGGCAAAATACATCGTCCAGAAAAAGTTATTGAGGTAAAGGAAGGGGATGCACAGCGATAAAATAAAAATGGTATAAATATTTACCGCGCCGTATTTGCCCGATGTTACCCCATCAATTAGCGGCGACCAGCATATATTTAAAATCAGTATGGTAAAAGCTGCCACCATCATTTCTGCCCGTGCAAGCAAATTTAATTCATCAACCCGTACAATATTTTGCTGAAACAGTTTGGTGAAACGGGGTATCAGCAAGGGCGCAATGGCCAGCAGGGGCAGGGTTGAAATTTCGAACAATTTATAGGCAAAACTGTATTCGGCCAGTTTTACGGCAGAAACCAAAATACCGATAAAAATCCAGTCGAAACGGGATAGGGCGGAAGTGATCAGCGCAACGCCTGTTTGCGGTAATGCTTCGCGCAGCAGTTGGACATAGTTGCCACGATTCCAAATAATGCTTAAAGGCGTCTTGGTTGAAAAAGTGAATAAAAACACACAAAACAGCAACTCTGCAATATCGCCGGCAATAAAAATCAGGATAACGTTTCCGAGGCTCAGGTGATGTAATATACCAAGCATCACTAGCCCAAAACAGCGAACAATATTGGATGTCACCAGCATGTAAGCCAGTAATTTAAAACGTTCCAACCCATTTGCAGCCTGCTTGAACGGCGTTGAAAAAAAGATCATGGTTTTGCCGATGCCTATCAGCAATAAAATGCCATAAACCCCATTGAAGTGCGGGAATAAGGTATAACCGCCCAGCAGTATCCCATAAAACAACAATCCAGCCACTAAAACGTGGACGACATATAGTGATACGGTGGCATGAACATCGGCCCCGGCAGCTATTTTTTTGATGACTAACTGATCAATTCCGCAAGAAAGGATATTAAACGCCGCCATCAGGATGGCCAAGGCGAGGTTGATTTGCCCGAAAGTGTTTTTATCGAGCCCGGTGGAAAGCACATAAAAGATGCCAAGCCCCAATAACTGGTTCACCACTAACTGTACAGCATTAACCGATAGATTTTGAAGCAACCTTGCTTTCATTGCTTAAAGATAAGAATTAGGTGAACTTATGCCGGTAAAAATAGGATAAGGCTCCGCCGATCAATATTCAACCACCAAACTTTCCTTAACTGCTTCTTTGGTGGTTGGCATATTTTCCATCTGGCTTAAAAATTGATATTTGCGCCGGGTATTCTTTAAAGTTGTCCGGGCAATTTCCCAGCCTTCGCGGCCATCCAGGAAGCCCATGTGGATTACATAATTTTTAAAAAAACCAAACAGCGGCGAAAAATGGAATTTTATTAAACCGGCTCTTTTACCATCAATAAAGTACTTTTTTGCGCTGAGTTTGGCGTAATAAATGCCTTTACGGTCGAACTCTTCAACGTTTTTTACCGAAAAATGATGCAGGCCCCCCGCAAGTTTTTTTACCCGGATATGCTGTGGGAACAATAGTGTTTCATGAACTACAGTCTCGGACCATTTTACAACGTTGCGGTTAAAGAGCCGGATATGATGATCCCTGCCCCAGCTGCCGTAGCGGATAAGTTTGGCCCCAAACCAGGACCTGAATTTAATATCATAGACAATTGCAGGATCAGTTAATTTTATTTGGCCGAGCGACCTGATCAGGTTATCATCAGGAATTTCGTCAGCATCAATGCTTAATATCCAATCGTATTTGGCTAAAACGATGCCTTTGTTTTTGTTGGCGCCATATCCGTCCCACACTTTTTCGAATACCCGGCAGCCGTTTTTTGCGGCAATATTTGCTGTTTCGTCAGTGCTGCCACTGTCTATTACCACAATATCGTCGGTAATTTGCCTGGCTTTTTCAATACAGCGGCCAATTATGTCAGCCTCATTTTTAGTAATTATAACGATTGAAACCGGAACCATCTATTGCTTATTTATCAGTCCCGGGGGACTGCGTTTTTAATTGATAATACCGATGCTTTATTTACCACGGTTGCCTAAGGGGAAAAATATTTTCGGATCGCTACCTGCCAAACGCAACTTCAGTTACTTTCACAAAGGAAACACGTAAATTAGGCTGCCGACTGGATGTATTAAATATATTAGCTATTAGTTGCAGTTTTTATAGCTGATATTTAGTAAATTGTGATAGGTTAAATATTTTTTGAACAGTGCAGGCAACCTTTGTCGCGTAAAAACCGTGATGTTGGAAGATAAGAGAATATATTAATTTAGGTACCGTGTAATAACCCAATATGGGAGAAGAAGAGTTACATCAACTGATCAGGGGCTGTATAAAACAGGACAGGAAATGCCAGAAAATGCTGTATAAGGCTTTCTATGGGTTTTCTATGGGTATATGCCTGCGTTACGCCGGTAACAGGGACGAAGCTGCTGAGGTAATGAACCAGGGTTTTTTTAAGGTTTTTACCCACATTGAAAAGTTTGATCAAACGCGACCCTTTAAGGCCTGGCTCGGAAAGATAATGATGAACGCATCCATTGATTTTTACAGGGCTAACCTTAAAATGGCCTATACCGAAGACCTGGACAATGCCGAGCATGTAACCGACGGCGAACTGGTGGACAGGAACCTGAATTACGAAGATCTGATAAAAATGGTACAGCAATTACCCCAGGCTTACCGCACCGTGTTTAACCTTTTTGCAATTGAAGGATATTCGCATGAAGAAATAGGCGAAATGCTTAACATTAACCCCGGCACATCCAAATCAAACCTGCACAAGGCCAGGCACAAACTTAAACAAATGATATTAAATGCCGACTCCCGCGGCAACGGCGGCAATTTTAGTGGAGGCGCAAATTATAGTACACCCATAGTGGCCATCAGGACGATGGATATACAGAGTGTATTTTTAAATAAAGGTATTAGAGAATGAGCATCGAAAAGGACAAAGATTTAGACGATCTTTTCAGAAAAAAACTGGAGGACCCTGTTGACCCGGTTGGGTACAACGAGGCCGACTGGGATGCCCTTGAGGGAATGTTGGGAAAACGTTCGAAAAAGGGTATTGTGTATTGGCTGCCTGTTTTGGGCAGTGTAGCTGCGCTATTGCTGGTGTTTTTTGGGTATTTGGTTTTAAGGCACCCAGCTTCGGTGGTTAAACCAGGGAATGGCCAGCAGGCAGTTATTCCTTCAAAAAAGGATACCATTACAAAAAATAGCGCCATTAACCGGCAGGCAATTGTTAATCCAAAAACGGATACAATTCTGCCTCCTGCGGCGGTAAACAAAGGGGCAAACCAGGGCGCAAAACCATTAATCGCGGCCGGCAGCATGGCAGTGAATCCAAAAAGAAATAAGTCGGGTGGTAATAACATATCGGGTTCTAACCCAGCACCCGGAAGTAAGACAAGTCCGGCTTCGATTGCTCAGAAACCTGTTTTAAATGATGCCGTCAGTAGCCGTTCGGATGCGGTATTGGTAGCTTACAACGTAGCGCCATCGTTACAGGATCAACTGATCATTAATCAACAGATTACACAAACCAATCTGCAAGCGTCTGCAACTGCCAACCCGGCAAATGCCCCGGTTGGTAATAAAGTTAGGATAAAGGCCAAAACCGGCTTTCAGCCACGATATGCCATCAGTATATTAGCTGCGCCCGATATTAACGGGGTAGGGTCTTTTCAACAAAGTAAAGTAGGTACTAACGAAGGCTTGTTGTTTTCGGTAGGCGTGTCAAAAAAATGGACCTTTAGTACGGGCGCTATATATTCGGTGAAACCGTATATAACCCCTTTCGAGGATTATCATACGCCTTATCATTTTGCGGTTTCGCCTATAAATGTTACCGCTGATTGCCGTATGTTGGATATTCCGCTTAACGTAGGGTACCAGGTTTATAGTAAACATCAAAATACACTATCTTTAGGTACAGGCCTTTCATCATATATCATGCTGCACGAGAGCTATAAATTTAATTACGCCGATATTTATGCTAACGGGCCCGCAAACTTTACCGTACCAAACAGTAATAAGTATTTTTTTGGCGTACTTAATCTTAACGCCACTTTTCAGCATCAGGTTAATTCGAAGGTTGGTTTTAGTGTCCAACCTTACATGAAACTGCCGCTCACTAATATTGGATACAGCCAGGTACGCCTGCAAACAACCGGTGTAGCAATCGGTCTCAATTGGAATTTAAACTCGTCGTCAAAACCCTAGAAAAATGAAATATATCAGTATTGTTTTACTTGCATGGTTAAGCATTATAAACCACGCAGGACAGGATATCTATATCTGTAAAAATGCGAAGATCAGCCTGTATTCCAGCGCACCCATAGAAGACATCAGAGCCGTTTCGACAACTGCGGCATCGGTTTTTAACGCAGCAACCGGCGAACTGGATTTCAGCGTATCTATCCGCTCCTTTCAGTTCGAAAAATCGTTGATGCAAGAACACTTTAACTCCGACTATATGGAGAGCGATAAATTCCCCAAAGCCATTTTTAAAGGGAAGATTGCCGAACATATTGATGTAAGTCGGGATGGGACTTACCCTATAAGCGTCAGCGGCGATTTGCAGGTGCACGGAGTTACGCAAAAACGAACGATAAACGGAACCGTGGAGGTAAGAAATGGCACAGTTAGCATGTCATCGGAGTTTATGGTGAAATGCGCCGACCATCATATTGAAATACCGGCTATTGTGTTTCACCATATTGCCGAAAGTTTAAAGATCAATGTTTCAGCAACCTACAGTCCATATAAAAATTAATTAACCCACAAACACACGCACAATGAAAAAATACATGATGCTGATGCCATTTTTGTTGATAGGAACAGCAATTATGGCCCAAAACACGCAACCGGCGGCCAAAACAACTTCTGCCGATTCACTTTTAAACTCGATGAACACCGGCGATAAAAATGAGCCTGTTGTTATTTTTAAATCTACGCGCCTGGTTTTAACACAATCGTCAGAAACAGATAAAAAGAAGAACTTTAATTTTGAGATCATCCACCGCTTTGGCGATTTTGCCGGAACAAACGGCGGCGCCAAGCTGGGCTATGGTTTGGATGATGTTTCGGATGTTGATTTCAGGTTTGAATACGGCTTAACCGATAATTTAAACATCGACCTGGAGCGAAGCACCATTTACGGGCTGATTGACCTGGAATTAAAATATGCGTTGGTACACCAAACCAATAGCGGCAGCCCTATAGCCATTACCGTTTTGGGCGAATCCGGCGTGCGTACGTTTGCTTCGTTCCCAACTTTTGGCAGCAGGTTATCATATTTTGGACAAGCCATTTTTGCCCGGCAGTTTTCACCAGGTTTTTCGTTCGAACTGGCGCCATCGTACCTGAGGGATAACAGCCCGTATCCTGCTATTGCGGGCGTTGAACAGCAATTTGTTACGCTTTCTGCTGCAGCCCGCTTCAAGCTAACCAAACACATGGGCTTTATTGTTGATTATGCTCATCCTTTCTCATCGTTCCGCAATTCAAATGGGTTTAGCGATCCATTGGGTTTTGGCCTCGAGATGGTTACCGGTGGTCACGTATTTACCGTTAATGTTACCAATTCAAGGGCCAATACCGAGATCAACTATCTGAGTGATACCCGCTCCGACTACGGTCGCGGCCAGTACCGGATAGGTTTTACTATCTCCAGGATGTTTGATTTTAATCATAAGGAAACGTATAAGCAATAGGTGAGTGAGTGAGTGAGTGAGTGAGTGAGTGAGTGAGTGAGTGAGTGAGTGAGTGAGTGAGTGAGTGAGTGAGTGAGTGAGTGAGTGAGTGAGTGAATTGAGGGGAGTTGGTGAATTGAGGGGAGTTGGTGAATGGTGATTAGGATAGATCAATTGCTTTTATTCACTACTCACTACTCCCCACTGACCACCACTACTAAGCATCGCCGCCCTCTTTTTTTCGTCAAAAAGTTTTCATATCATTACTGTAAAAAGCATGATATGAAAACTTTATACCTTATCCTACTTGTCATTACATTTAACAGCGTTTCAGCTCAAACACCAACGCTGGGTTTATTTGAGTCGCACACGGATGTGGGGCATCCCAAAAATGCAGGTGCTACTAAATATGATGCCGTTACGCATACTTACACCTTAAAAGGGTCGGGATATAACATCTGGTTCAACCGCGATGAATTCCAGTTTCTCTTCAAAAAAATAAAAGGTGACTTTACCGCTACGGCAAATTTTAACTTTATCGGTGCCACCGGCAATGGGCACCGCAAAATTGGCTGGATGTTGAGGCAATCAACCGATGATAAGTCAATCCACGTAAGCGCAGTTGAGCATGGCGACGGCTTAACTGTATTGCAATGGCGATCGGTAACAGGCGAGAACATGAAAGACCCGGAGGGTGAAATATTTTATCCCGAAAAATCATTTGACGTTGTTCAACTGCAACGTATAGGTAAAAGGCTGATCATGCGCGTGGGCCACGTTGGGGAACCGCTGGTAACCGTAGGGTCGCATGAAATGGACAATATGCCCGAAGAAGCATTATTAGGTTTGTTTATCTGTTCGCACGACCCGGAAGTGACTGAAGAAGCCCGCGTTTGGGATGTGCATATTGAACAGCCGGCTGTGAAATAGCCGTGATTTCGAACTTTTTTTAGTGGACAAAGCTTTCCTCGTAAACCCCGCCACCAGGTGAGGAGAGTTTTATATTTTTAACCAAGCCTGTACCTTCAAATTCGAAACGTAACCCCACTACCTCCTTTAAACTTAACGTTTCAGGAGTGTCCATTATTTGTTTACCGTTCAGGTAAATGATAAGGTGTTTGTCTTTCACCGTCAACTTTAAATCCTGGAAATTATTAAAATCGCAACCGAAGGCGCTCAGGTCATGGTCTTTACCGTTGACGTAGTTCATGCCAGCCAAAATACCAATTTGTGATATGCAGCCTTTTTCGGCAAGTGGCACAATAATGGCCGAACCTTCACCCAAAATCACCATGTTTACCGTCCGGCATATGGATGCCTCTACAGCCGATGAGTTTCTGAGCCTGGTTTCCAACGTGAAATTATTAGCATCGATGCCGCTAAACTCCCGGACATTTGCAAACGTTACGGCAACATTATTAAAAACGGGAGAGCCGGTTTTTTCCTTCAGTGTTTCTGCCGATATGCCCATCATCCCTTTAATATTTATCTCCTTTTGAGATAGGTAGATCGGTATCGGGTGTGTCTGAATAATTCCTTTCCATCCTTTGGTCTGAATGTTCACCACACACTCTTTTTTTATTTGATTATCCACAACCAGTTTGGCCATAAAATAGCCGGGGTTATAATAAATAGAAGTGTACTGTTTGCCGTTACCATCAACTTTTTCGCGCCGGGTGGGGTCCCATGATTGCTGGATGTAAACACTATCCGACTTAAAAACTGATGCATCATAATTAAATATAACAGAGTTTGGGATTGAGTCGGAAACTTTTTGCGATTGAAACTTCACTTTGGAAGGATCAACTTTTGTAAACTCCTTTTTTCTGGAGATAAACGTCATGGTAAGGATGATGACTACGGCAGCGGCGAATAATAGTATCCATACCGTTTTCGACACCTTTGTGCCCGATGGTAGCGACATCGGTTTGCCATTGTCTACGGGCACCGTTAAGGCTGTTTCTAAATCTTTTATGGGTAGAATCGGTTCCGGTTCATTTTTCTGCCTGAACTCGCGCCAGTTTTCATAATTTAAAAAACCTGCCAGTACATTTAAAGTTCCGGTGGTGGGGAAGTTCTCGTATCGCACCTTGCCCCATATTCTTTTTAGGGTTGATATACTGAGCTGTACTTTTGTTTTCTCGAATATTTTTTCGCTCAGTTGTTCAAAATCATCATTACTCCAGGCCTCGCTGTCGCCCCATTTAAGGGCCTGCTCAATTTGCTGCCTGCAGAGTATTAACAATTGTTTTTCTTTTTCCATCGGTGTCAGATATCAAACTATCTCCTCGTTACTTATTTAAAATGTGTTTAAACTGAAAATTGAACAAAATTGAAACTGGTTTGAAACATCGTTTAATCTGCACATTCATGAGCTTTGACCTAACATTAACACCCCATCATCATGAATAGTTTTTTATTGCGATTTATCCTGCCTTTGGCCATATTTTCTTCATCAATGGTAAGGGCACAGCAAACAACAAGATATAACCTGGCTGAATTGCTGAAAGATAACAAATTTACCGTGCCTCCCAATCAAAAAATAGTTCCGCTAAGCATAGACACTTCACAGGGCGTTTCTGTTACAGGAATTGTTTGGTTAAAGGGCGTCAATTTTTCAACCGGCAGTATTGATGTGGATATCCGGGGTAAAGATGTTTTTCAGCAAAGCTTTGTGGGCATCGCAATTCATGGTATTGACACCGTTACACATGACGATATTTATTTCCGGCCGTTTAATTTTCAGTCGACTGATTCCCTGAGGAGAAAACACATGCTGCAATATCACAGCGAACCTGATTATCAATGGGACAGGCTGCGGAAAGAACATCCCTTGATGTATGAAAGCGGCATAATTCAAGCGCCAATGCCTAACGCCTGGTTCCATGCACACATTGTTGTGGGCCGTGACGACATAACAGTTTACGTTAATCATTCGGCGACGGCATCTTTAAAAGTAAAAAAACTAAATAACCGCAATGATGGCCTCGTCGGTTTGTGGTCATCGGCTTTAAGCGGCGATTTCGCCAACCTGGTGATCAGCAATAATCCCTAAAGTATCAGCAATACAGTACATAAAATCACCATAAACTAAATATTAATATCATGAAAAAGTTATTTACAACCATTATCCTGGTTACAGGCCTGCAGGTTTTTGCGCAGGCGCAGCTAACGGTATTGCCTGCAGGCGGCAATAAAAGAGCCTCGGTAAGCGAGCAAATAGGTTTGTGCGATGTGACCATCCGCTACAACCGGCCCCATGTAAACAAAAGAGAAGGTAAAATATGGGGACAACTGGTGCCCGTTGGTTTTGTGGACCCCGGTTTCGGTACGTCCAAGTCATCTCCCTGGCGTGCCGGTGCGAATGAAAATACGACTATTGAATTTTCTACCGATGTGAAAATAGAAGGGCAACCCTTGGCCGCCGGTAGATATGGCTTTTCTATAGCGTATGATCCTAACGAGTGCACTTTGATCTTTTCGAAAAACTCCACTTCCTGGGGAAGCTTTTTTTATAATGCTGATGAAGATGCATTGCGTGTAAAAGTAAAACCCGTGCCCGCCGATAAAAGTGTAGAGTGGCTCAAATACGAGTTTGCCGACCAGGGCCCTGCAAGCGCCGTGGTTCAGCTGGAATGGGAAAAGCTGGTTATCCCTTTTAAAATTGAGGTGGATGCTGTAGCTAATCAACTGGCCTCATTCAGGAGAGAACTACGCAGCAATAAGGGTTTTACCTGGGAAAACTGGAACCAGGCGGCGCAATATTGTGCCCAAAACAAAGTAAACCTTGATGAAGCATTAATTTGGGCCAACCAGGCCGTGAGCCCCAATTTTGGCGGCGCACAATCCTTTATGGCATGGAAAACCAAAGCTATGGTGCTTGATAGCCTGAGCCGTAAGGACGAAGCTGCCGAAGCCATGAAAAAAGGTTTGCCATTTGCCACCATATTTCAGGTTTATATTTATGCAAACGATTTGGTGCTGCAGAAAAAGGTAAAAGAAGCCTTTGAACTGTTTAAAATGAATTACGATAAGGAGCCCAATAATTTATATACGCAAATAGGCATGGCCAGTGGCTACTCGGCCCAGGGTGATTATAAAACGGCCCTGGGATATGCGCAAAAAGCACTCACTTTTGCCACAGGACCAAATATAGCTATTGTAAACTTAGCCATTAAGGACCTGCAAATAGGCCGCGATATGAATTTGGACTGATTACACAAACGCTGACATCGGCGCGGGGCTTCACTAAAGGACCCCGCGCCTGATGGAAAGCATCATTCAAAAAAGATGAAAACATTATTTGCCATCATTGGCACGGTGTTATGCTTAACCGTGTTCGCTCAACAAAAGCATACTTACCCAACTGCCGACCCGGCGCAATGGATCATCCCTAAAAACGATACGGTTAACTATCAGTTTGGCGATTATAAGGGCCGGAAAGCATTGCTGATGAGCCGTAAAATAGGAAACTACAAGGCCGGTACCCCTGTTTATCCTAAAAACCTGGTGTTTAAAGATGGCACCATTGAAGCCGACATAGCCTGGCAGGGAGATAAAGGCGGTTATGTAGGCCTGGCATTTCGCATAAAAGATCCGCATCATTACGAATGCATCTATTTCAGGCCCGAAAGTTCGGGCACTATCAATGCCATCCAATATATGCCTGAAAAGAAAGCTGATTTTAACTGGTGGGACTACGAGGCCAATAAATACCAGGCTATTGCGACCCTGCCCATGCACGATTGGTTTCATATAAAACTTATTGTAAAGGGCAGCACACTTACCGTTTTTGTGAATAACCAGCCCAAACCTGCCATGGTTTATAAGGCGCTGGATAATAGCTTACCCGTTGGCTCTGTAGGATATTGGTTTGGCAACAGTGCAGCCGGCGCCTTCAGGAACCTGGTGGTTACGAGTCAGCCGAATTAATAAAATACCGTATTATTAAAATCGATAGCTTTGGATATGGTAAAAAAGCTGTCGCTCTTACTTGTTTTGTTTAGCCTGGTTTATTCAGCTAAATCGCAACCATCACAAACAGACGGCGAAAAACAGTTGGGTAAAAGTGGCTTATTTAAGTTGATTACCTATAAGGGCAAACAGTATTTTGTTTGCCGTGTCGATCCCCATCAATATAAAATTGACCTGTTTAACCGATTGCCCGATAATAAAGGGAATTTTGATTTTACCACAATAGCCGCCGAAAAAGGAGCAAAGCTGTTGTTTGCCATGAACGGCGGCATGTTTGAGCCTGATTTGAGCCCGGTTGGTTTATTTATTACAAAAGGGAAAACCATCAACCCGTTAAATACCAAAGATGGCAGCGGCAACTTTTACAACCTTAAGCCCAATGGTGTTTTTTTTGTAGATAATAAGAATGATCCATCGGTAGTAACGACCGATGCCTTTACGTCCCATGCTTACCAGCCTGAAATAGCTACACAATCCGGCCCAATGCTGGTAGTAGAGGGCGTTTTTAATAGTAATTTTAAGGAGAACTCTGCCAATTTCAATATCCGTAATGGCATTGGCGTCACCAGGACTCACCAGGTTGTGTTTGTTGTTTCTATTGATAAAGTAAATTTTTACGAGCTTTCACAATTATTCAGGGATAGGTTAGGTTGCGATAATGCCTTGTATTTAGATGGCTTTGTTAGCCAGTATTTTGCGCCTGAATTGCAAAAGGAACCTGCTGCGGGTGTGCCGTTGGGTGTTTTTATTGCTGTTAGCAGGAAATAATAATTATCGGCGGACAGCTGCTCCGCATTTCCTTTTCCCCCTAAATCTCATTAGCTTTAACGCTCAAACCACGTTAAGCTAAACACAATTTAATGAAAGCCCAATCGTCAATACTTTTCCTGGCGCTGATTAGCCTGATTGTTTCCTGCAAAAAAGTCCATCATGCAACCGGGTACACCGGCTGGGGCGCCTATGCAGGCGGCAAGGAAGGTAACCGTTATTCCTCTAACGACCAGATAAATCTTCAGAATGTTAGCCAGCTAAAAGTAGCCTGGACTTACAGCAGTGGCGATAAGGATAGCGCCAACCGCAGCCAAAACCAGTGTAACCCTATTATGGTGGATGGCATTTTATACGGCACCAGCCCAAAACTTAAACTGTTTGCGCTCGATGCTGCCACCGGCGAACAAAAGTGGCTGTTTGATCCGGCTTCGCAGGATACATCCAAGAAAAATGACCCGATGGCTTATTATAAGGTATGTCGCGGTGTGGTGTATTGGGAAGATAAAGACGGCGATAACAAACGCATATTTTACAGCGTAGGCCAAAAAACTTATGCTATTGATGCTGATAACGGCAAGGTTATAGTAGATTTTGGTAAGGGCGGTTATATCGACCTGACAGAAAACCTTGGCCGCAAAGTAAATTCCTATGTTTCGGGCACCACGCCGGGTGTTATTTATAAAAACTTGCTGATCATGGGCGCCAGGGTTGACGAATCGGAGGATGCCGCGCCGGGGCATATCAGGGCTTTTGATGTGCTGACCGGGAAGCTGGTTTGGATTTTCCACACCATCCCCGAACCGGGCGAATACGGTTTTAAAACCTGGCCCGACAGCACTGCGTGGAAACACCTAGGCTCAGCAAATAACTGGTCGGGGATGGCGCTGGATGAAAAACGGGGCATTGTTTATGTGCCGACCGGTTCAGTAGGCGGCGATTTTTATGGTGCACATCGCAAGGGGCCCGATCTGTTTGCCAACTGTCTGCTGGCGCTGGATGCAGCAACTGGTAAATACATTTGGCATTACCAGGTGGTGCATCATGATCTGTGGGACCGCGATTTGCCGGCCAATCCTAACCTGGTCACCTTAAACATCAACGGCAAAACCATTGATGCCGTGGCTCAAATGACCAAGCACGGTTTTATTTTTGTGTTTGATCGCACCAACGGTAAGCCGGTTTTCCCGATTAACGAAACGTCGGTGCCTACAGCGAATGCTTTGCCCGGTGAAGAACCATGGCCAACACAGCCCATACCATCATTACCACAGCCATTTGCACGTCAGCACTTCGGGCCGGAGGATGTTACCGATATTTCACCGGAAACGCATAAGGATATGCTGGAGAAATACAACAAAGTAAAATACAACGTCATGTTTACCCCGCCAAGCAAGGACGGCGACTGGATTTTCCCCGGGTTTGATGGCGGCGGCGAATGGGGTGGGGCAGCTCTCGACCCGGAATCGAAAATTATGTACATCAGCAATAGCGAAATGCCCTGGGCGCAGGTGATGATTGATGTGCCTAAAAATACGTACGAACATACGTTACAGGGCGTTGGACACGCTATTTATAATAAGTTTTGTATAAGTTGCCACGGCGCTGAGTTAAAGGGTAACGGTACATCTTATCCGTCGCTGGTTAACATTGGCAAAAAATACAATGAGACGCAGGTAAGCCAGATCATTGCCAATGGCCGCAACATGATGCCATCTTTTAAACAAATTCAACCCGACGAAAAAAAGGCATTGATGGCATTTGTATTAAAGCTGCCTGAAAAAGCATCGGATGCGCAAATCCTGGCGAAGGAACCGCCATCGGCAACAGTTAATGATGTGCCTTATATGATGAATGGGTACAAACGTTTTGCCGACAAAGATGGTTACCCCGGTATAAAACCACCATGGGGCACCCTGGATGCTGTCGATCTGACGTCCGGCAAACTTTTATGGAAAGTACCACTGGGCGAATACCCCGAACTAACCAAAAAAGGCATCCCCATTACCGGTACCGAATTATATGGCGGACCGCTGGTAACTAAAGGTGGTTTGGTATTTGTTGCTGCCACCAAAGACGAGAAAATACGTGCCTTTGATAAAAAAACCGGCAAACAGGTTTGGGAAGCTAAATTGCCGGCTGCAGGTTATGCCACCCCCGCAACCTATTCGGTTGATGGTAAACAGTATGTGGTTATAGCCTGTGGCGGCGGTAAAATAGGCAGTAAATCGGGCGATAGTTATGTTTGTTTTGCGTTACCGTAGGGGGAAGGTGAAAGGTAGTCTGGAAGGCCGAAAGTCCGGAAGAAACGAATCCAAGTTCACAAAATTAACTAATCTCCAATTAACTAACCCCATGGAAAAAGGCCGTTTAGAAGCTTTCAGCGATGGTGTAATTGCCATTATTATCACCATTATGGTGCTGGAATTAAAGATACCTAACGGCGTACATGGCGCCGATATAAAATCGTTGTTGCCGCTTTACCCCATTTTTATCAGTTACCTGCTCAGCTTTATTTATATAGGCATTTACTGGAATAACCATCATCACACGTTCCAGGCGGTCGAGTCGGTAAACGGCGCTATCCTTTGGGCCAATTTGCACCTGCTGTTCTGGCTTTCGCTGGTGCCCTTTGTTACCGCATGGATGGGCGAGAACGATTTTGCCCGCTGGCCGGTAACCTGCTATGGCATCGTACTCATCATGAATGCCATTGCCTACGGACTTTTAATTCTGGCGCTGATCAGGCATCATGGAAAAAATTCGTTATTGGCTAAGGCAATCGGAAAAGACTGGAAAGGAAATATATCAATATTGATTTATGCGACGGCCATAGCCATCTCCTGGCTTAACTCCACGGTTAGTTTTATCCTGTACATAGTGGTGGCCTGCGTTTGGTTTATCCCGGATAAACGGATAGAACGAAAAATAGTTAAAGACGAGCCACCTTGCGAGAAGTAGGTTTTGGTCATTAGGTCATTAAGTCATTGGTCAGTAGTCCATAATTATCCCGCGTTCAATGACTAATGACTTAATGACCCAATGACTATTCCGATCGCAAACTCTCCACAGGGTTGCTCAGCGCTGCCTTTATGGATTGATAGCTAATGGTTAAAAATGCAATAACCACAGCCATGCCCCCGGCAATAGCAAACATCCACCAACTTAGCTGAATCCGGTAAACGTAATTTTGCAGCCATTTATCCATTGCCCAGGAGGCTACCGGGAATGCTATAAGCAATGCAACCACAACCAATTTTACAAAGTCAGTGGCCAGCATACTAACAATGCCGGCGGTGCTGGCGCCAAGCACCCGTCGTACGCCAATTTCTTTGATCCGTTTTTGGGTGGCAAAAGTGGCCAGCCCAAACAAACCGAGGCATGACACGATTATCGATACAACCGAAAATATATTAAACAATTTCTCCATTCGTTGCTCCGATAGGTATAGCTGCGCCAGGTCGCGGTCGACAAAGCCATAGGAGAATGGGAAATTAGGATAAACCTCCTGGAACGATTTTTTCAATCCTGCTATAACAGGCTGTATGTTTCCTTCGGTTGTCCGGATGACTACAAAGCCGCCACGGTGCGTATAGCGCAAAATCAGTGGCTCAATGGTTTGCTGCACGGGTTTAAAGTTAAAATCGCGTACAACGCCTATAATTTGTCCGTCGTTACCATTCATGGTTATTTTTTGACCCAAGGCCGTTTCTGTCGTCATCCCCATTTTTTTGGCAGCAGTTTCATTTATAATATAATTTTTGCCATCAGGGCTATAATTATCATTAAACGCCCTGCCGGCCAGTATATGCATCCCAAATGTTTTGATAAAATTGCCATCGACGCCAATGTGGGGGAACACACTTTGGTCGGTTGGATCTTTACCCACCCATTTAACATCCGTTGTACCAGTTGTAAGGTAGGTAGGTAAATGTTCTACAAAAGTATAACCGCCAACATGCGCGTTTTGGCTCAATGTTGCCTTCATAGCCTGGAAATTGTTCTGCAAGTCGCCGGTTTGCGGCATTTGGAGGTACAACAGGTTTTCTTTGTTAAAACCGATATCGCGCCCTTTAATATATTTAACCTGGTAATTTACCACCAGGGTACTCACCATTAAAACCACCGATATAGCAAACTGAAGCACTACCAGTCCGTTGCGTAAATATGATTTTTGTCCCCCTAAAACTTTTATCCCCTTTAACACCTTAACCGGTTTAAAAGACGAGAGGAAAAAGGCCGAGTATACCCCGGATAACAACCCAACCAATACCGCGGTGCCCAATAGTCCTCCTATAATATTAATATTGAGCAGGTTTACTGAAATGGTTTTGGAAGATAGATTATTGAACAAGGGCAGCAACAGCCATGCTATGGCCACGCCAATAACCAGCGATATAGTAGCAACCAGCAGCGATTCCCCCAAAAACTGGAAGATCAGTTGTGAACGCATGGCGCCAATGGTTTTCCGCAGGCCCACTTCTTTTGCACGCTGTCCACCCAGCGCGGTTGATAAATTCATAAAGTTAATGCAGGCAATCAGCAGGATAAAAGCAGCCACCAGCGAAAAAATAGTAACGTTTTCGCTGCTGCCCTGCGTGTCGACATCAAGTAGTAAATGGGGTTGTAAATGGATAGCCGTAAGCGGCTGTAGCGTAAATGTTGTTTTGGTATGCGATGGATCATTTTTGGTGTGGATGGCATCAATCTGGCTTTCGATGTTGCTGATACCGGCCGGGTTGCCTTTAAATTGATCATCCATCTGGATATAAGAGTATCCATCAAAATTGCCCCATTGAAACGGGTCGTTTATGTTGTAGTTGCTGGAATGCATATACACGGTTAGCGGCAGCAATACACCAAATTGCAAATGCGAATTGTGTGGAATATCTTTCAACACGCCGGTAACGGTATAGATATGATCTTTTACATCATCAGAAATAGACATCGTTTTACCGATGACGTCAACTGAGCCGAAATATTTACGGGCGATGGTTTCCGTTATAACGGCGCCATCAGGACGTGAAAGCACATTTGATTTATCGCCCTGCAGCAACGGGTAATCAAACATTTGCAGAAATTCCGGATCGGTATAGAACATGTTCTTCTCATCAAATTTTTGCAAGCCAATGGTAACAATAGAATGCAGCGACACCAGCCTGACAGCATTTTTAACCCCTGGTATTTGTTGCTTAATGGCGGGTGATACGGGCAGGGGCGTAACCGCAGCCTTCGCGCCAGCCACATTGTCCGTTATGCGATATATCTGGTTGGCTTTGGTGTTAAATTTGTCGTAGCTCAATTCGTCCCGCACCCATAAAAATATCAGGATGCTGCAAGCCATTCCGGTGGCTAATCCAAAAATATTTAGCAGGGTAAATAGCCTGTATCTTTTTAAGCTGCGGATGGCGCTGGTAAAATAATTTTTAAACATGGTTTTTTATGCTGATTGATCACAGGCATCCAAATCAGGTGCCATATTTATAACTGATTGTTTTTTAATTGCTTGTGCAAATGTATTGGGCAGATAACCGCACGGTTATGATACAACCGATCGTCCGTTTTTGAACCCCAAAACCGCAAACAAAAAGGGCGACCATGTAAATGATCGCCCTTTTCTTATAAAATGGACTAACAGCAATTAAAATTTAATCGCCATGCCTAATGTTGGTTGAAAAACGGTGATAGGCAAATTTGTCTGAAAACGGCCCGTAGCGCCTGTGTTGCTGCCGTCGTTGCCTATTTTAATGCCGCTGCAATCAATATAGTTAAATTTGAGGCCCACATCCCAGGTATCGCTAAGTGCATACCGTACGCCTGCGCTGCCGCCATAGGCAAATGCCATAGCGCCCGAACTTAACTGGTAAAAACTTTGTCCCGAATTTGCCGAATAATCAAATACAACGGTAAGCGATGGCGTATTGGTGCTTCTTAACAGGCCTGCATCGGCACGCACATCAATTGTAAAGTTTTTAATGAGGAATGAATATTGCGGCCCTGCCATTAAAGTAAGGTTATGATAACGGTTAATGGCCGTTACCGAAGTTTGATCCTTTATGAAGCTGCTATTATAACCGTTTGCCAGGTTTTGCACGTCAGCCTGCGTTAGCTGACCCTGGTCCTGGAAACCAACTGTAAGGCCTATGGCCAGGTTTTTGTAAACATAAATACCTGCATCGAGACCGAAAGTAACGCCTCTTTTTGCAAATCCGGAGCTGTTATTGCTATAGCTTGTTGAGCCAAACGTGCCTGTAGGCATGGATGGGCCGCCAAAAACCGAAAGATAGCTTTTTGCCTGGGGTTTATCATCCTGTGCGCTGGCTTTAAACGAAATGAAAGTGATTAAAATTGCGGAAAGTATAGTAAGGCTTTTTTTCATGTTTAATTACAAGGGGTATATATTGTTTTTGTGTTTTTAAAATGTACTTGCTCGTTCGGTTATGCAAACGTGTAAAGGTATTTGTTAGTATCCAAATCAATTCTTAAAAATTGTTAAATTTTAAGGCTAACAAAAGCGTTGCAGCCGGTCTTTCCCTAAAAGGACAATTTTCAGCGAATATCGAAAAATTTCGGCAGCAAATTACAACTCGGCTAATATTCCTCTTAAATATGCTAATCAATTGTCCCAACGATGGTGGCATCTTTCATCGAGTTTCTTTTTCAGATTTAGCATCAAAAAACTCATTTTACGCAGAATTGCTTTGTTCATTTGTTCACGTGTTCACGCAACTCAAAATTATTTTTATTGTTAAGTGTTGATTTATAGGAACTTGTGATTTTGTGTTCACGCAAAATTTGTGGTTTTACTGACAAAACAGTGTCACCAAAAATAAAATTTCCATCATTTATATTTGAATCGGTCGCAACGCGAACCCACATTTCCATTCATCAATTGACCAATTGATCACTCAACAATTCAATAATTCACCAATTCACTAACTCGCCAATTCAATAATTCACTAACCAATAATTACAGCATCTTATGACAGATTATCCATCTCCCGAATTACCCGAATTTATTAAACAAATACGTGCCGAGTCACGTGGACTCCCTTACCGGCCACCCAAAAAGAAAAAGAATAAAGATATCCCGAAACCACCCGACCCCGAAGAGGCCCGGTACCTTTTTAAGGTATATACCGGCAATCGCTGGATGGAACTGGGCGGTCGCGAACCTGCGGCCAAAATGCTTTTTGGCGAATTTTGGTACCAACATGAGCTTTGTTTTCTTTTTGCTAACACTAATATCGGGAAATCTGTGCTCGCCGTGCAGATAGGAGACGCTATTGCACGCGGGCAGAAAACCGGGCCTTTTGCGTGTGAAGTGCAAGGTGCAAAAGTGCTTTATGCCGATTTTGAACTGAGTAACTTGCAGTTTCATCGCCGCTACAGCGTGCAAGACAATGAATATGACTTTAATGATAATTTTCTGCGCGCCGAGTTCGATCCGGTTGCGCACATCGACCATAACTTAAGCGCATCCAATGCTCCTAACGACGAATGGCTGATCGCCGGGCTCGAATACCGCATCCGTCAATTAAAGTCAACGGTGCTTATTATTGATAACATAAGGTGTTTAAGCGATGGCACAGGGAACGCTGCGGCTGCACTCCGGGTAGTCAATTTGCTCAATTACCTGCGTGCGACATACAAACTCTCCATACTTGTGCTTGCCCATACGCCTAAACGCCGCAATCAGGCAATGCCGCTCACCGCGGATGACTTAAACGGCAGCAAGATGCTCATCAATTTTGCCGATAGCGCTTTCACCATCGGTGTAAATAATGCCGATAACAATCAGCGGTACATTAAGCAAATAAAACAGCGAAGTACACAGCAAGTTTATGGGGAAGATAACATAGTGTTATGCCGCATGGAAAAGCCGTCAAATTTCCTTCAGTTCCGGTTCGATGGCAACAGTACCGAGCACCTGCAACTCCGCAATGCCGCAGCTCTTGAACGGGAAAAACTCGCGGAACAAATTAGCCAACTGGCTGCCGAAGGCCGTACCCAGCGGCAGATCAGCGAACAGTTGGGTATTTCATTAGGGAAGGTTAATAAGTTGTTGAATAGATGAAGTGGGATGCTCCAAGTCCCTTTCAATTTTTACACATTGTAAAATTCTTATCACAAAACGATTTTAATAAACTTTGCTGCTTTTTCCTTCCGAGATTTATGGGCCTATTATTATGTTCTAAGTAATATTTTATACTTCTGTTTGTTATTATAGAAATAAAAATCACTTTGACGAAATAATATTAACCATTAGATTTTTTTGAAATTTTTTTAAAACATTATTTGTTTTAAAATGTAGCTATCAGATCAAAATCTGCCAGCTAAAAATTTGATCACAATTTAAACTTAACCCTAAATGAAAGACGACGTTTTGGAACAACTTTTGGAGCGGACTGAAGTTACCAATTCCCCTGATGGTGATTCACTGGATTTGAAAGAGCTTTTGCGGGTTCTTTCGCTGGTGAAAAACGGGAGCTTAAGTACCCGCATGCCGGTGACGCAAGCCGGCATAAACGGCCGGATTTGCGAGGTGCTGAACGATATCATCGATATGAATCAGCGCCTGGTAGCCGAAATTTCATCGGCCGAAAAAACAATCGGTAAAAAAGGAAACCTGAATAAACGTATTGAATTGACGGACGCCAGAGGCGATTGGGCCGGCGGCGTAACTTCACTCAATAACCTGATATCCGATCTTACTTCGCCTACGCTGGAAATTGCCGGGATGATCAACTCGGTAGCCAACGGCGACCTTTCCAAGCACATCCCACTTGAGATAGCTGGTCACCCTTTAAAAGGTGAGTTTTTGCGTATTGCAAAAGAGTCAAACCAGATGCTCTCCAAATTGCGGTTGTTTTCCATGGAAGTAACCCGGGTTGCGCGCCAGGTAGGCTCCGAAGGTAAACTGGGCGAACAGGCTAAAATTAAAAGTGTGGCTGGTGTTTGGGCGGAATTAACGGATTCGGTAAACCAGATGGCGGGTAACCTTACGGCACAGGTGCGAAACGTAGCGGCGGTAACCACAGCGGTAGCAAAAGGCGACCTTTCCCGAAAGATCACCGTGGAGGCCAAAGGCGAAATACTGGAGCTAAAAAATACCATCAACACCATGGTGGATCAGCTCAACTCATTCTCGTCCGAAGTAACCCGTGTGGCGCTGGAAGTGGGTACCGAGGGTAAACTGGGTGGCCAGGCCAAAGTGCCGGGCGTTGCGGGTACCTGGAAGGATTTAACAGACTCGGTAAACCGCATGGCGGGTAACTTAACCTCGCAGGTGCGTAATATAGCCGGTGTAACCACCGCTGTGGCCAACGGCGATTTATCTAAAAAAATTACGGTTGACGTAAAAGGCGAAATGCTCGAACTGAAAAAGACCATCAACACGATGGTGGATCAGCTTAACTCGTTCGCATCCGAAGTAACCCGTGTGGCGCTGGAAGTAGGTACCGAAGGTAAACTGGGTGGCCAGGCGCGTGTGAAAGGGGTAGGTGGTGTTTGGAAAGATTTGACCGACTCGGTAAACCAGATGGGTAGTAACCTTACCGACCAGGTGCGTAATATTGCAGGCGTAACTACGGCGGTGGCCAAAGGCGATTTATCGCGAAAGATCACGGTTGATGCCAAGGGCGAGCTGCTCGAGTTAAAAAACACTATCAATACCATGGTGGATCAGCTGAACTCCTTCTCTTTCGAAGTAACGCGTGTGGCACGTGAGGTAGGTTCCGAAGGGCAGCTGGGTGGCCAGGCCAACGTGCCGGGTGTAGGCGGTACCTGGAAAGACTTAACCGACTCGGTTAACCAGATGGCCGGTAACTTAACGGGCCAGGTGCGAAATATAGCCGAAGTAACCACTGCGGTGGCCAAAGGCGACTTATCCAAAAAAATCACGGTTGACGTACAGGGCGAAATGCTGGAGCTCAAGATCACCATCAACACCATGGTGGATCAGTTGAACTCGTTCGGTTCCGAAGTAACGCGTGTTGCACGTGAAGTAGGTTCCGAAGGTCAGCTGGGCGGCCAGGCCAACGTGCCGGGTGTGGGTGGTACCTGGAAGGATTTGACGGATTCGGTAAATAAAATGGCTGATAACTTAACCTCGCAGGTGCGTAACATTGCCGAAGTAACTACGGCGGTAGCCAAAGGCGACCTTTCCCGAAAGATCACAGTAAATGCCAAAGGTGAGGTATTGGAGCTTAAAGATACCATTAATACCATGGTTGACCAGTTGCGCGGTTTTGCATCAGAAGTAACGCGTGTGGCACGTGAGGTGGGGTCGGAAGGCCAGTTAGGTGGCCAGGCCAATGTGCCGGGTGTGGATGGTACCTGGAAGGATTTGACCGACTCGGTAAATAAAATGGCAGGTAACCTTACCGCACAGTTGCGTAACATTGCCGACGTATCCATTGCTGTGGCCAACGGCGACTTATCTAAAAAAATTACGGTTGACGTTCGTGGCGAGATCCTGCAGCTGAAAGAAACCATTAATACCATGGTTGACCAGCTGCGCGGTTTTGCATCGGAAGTAACGCGTGTGGCACGTGAGGTAGGTACCGACGGTAACCTTGGCGGGCAGGCCTTCGTGCCGGGTGTTGCGGGTACCTGGAAGGATTTAACGGACTCGGTGAACCAGATGTCGAGTAACCTGACATCGCAGGTGCGTAACATTGCCGAAGTAACCAAGGCGGTGGCCAGCGGTGACCTTTCCAAAACGGTAATCATCGACGTAAAAGGGGAGATGATGGACCTTAAAAACACCATCAATACCATGGTGGATCAGCTGAACTCTTTTGCATCAGAAGTAACGCGTGTGGCACGTGAGGTTGGTACCGATGGTAAACTGGGCGGGCAGGCGCACGTAAAAGGTGTGGGTGGTACCTGGAAGGATTTGACCGACTCCGTAAACCAGATGGCATCAAACTTAACCGGGCAAATTCGTGGTATTGCAAAGGTGGCAACGGGTATTGCAAAAGGAAACCTTAAACAGCGCCTCTCCATTAATGCATTGGGCGAAGTGGCGCAACTAACAGATACCATTAACGAAATGATTGATACCCTGGCCGTATTTGCCGACCAGGTAACCACGGTTGCGCGTGAAGTGGGTGTGCAGGGCCGTCTCGGTGGCCAGGCCAGCGTACCGGGTGCATCGGGAACATGGAAGGACTTAACCGAAAACGTAAACCAGCTTGCACAAAATTTAACGGTGCAGGTGCGTTCCATATCCGAAGTGGCATCCGCAGTAACCAAGGGCGACTTAACCCGTACCATCCGTGTGGATGCCAAAGGTGAGTTGGAAGCCTTAAAGGATACCATTAACCAGATGATTGCCAACCTAAAGGGTACCACACTGAGGAACCATGAGCAGGATTGGCTAAAATCAAACCTGGCCAAGTTTGCGCAGATGCTGCAGGGCCAGCGCGACAGAAACGCCGTGGCCAACAAAGTACTATCGGAACTGGCCGAACTGGTGAACGCCCGCTATGGCGCCTTCTATATTTTGGAGCAGGACATCGCCGATGAGCCAAAACTTAAACTATTTGCCGGCTACGCACAAAAAAGCCGCAAGCTGATTAACCAGGAATTTGAATTGAGTGAAGGCCTGGTTGGGCAGTGCGCCAAGGATAAGGAAAGCATCCGCCTTTCAAACGTACCGCCGGAATACCTGCAAATCAGTTCGGGCATTGGCAGCGCGGCGCCTATCGACCTGGTGATATTACCGGTACTGTTCGAAAACAACGTGAAAGCGGTAATTGAGCTGGCTTCGTTTGATAGCTTTAGCGATACCCACATCGACTTCCTCGATCAGTTAACGGAGTCAATCGGTATCGTATTAAACAACATCGAAACCAATACCCGTACCGAGGAACTGTTAAAACAATCCCAATCGCTGGCTGGTGAGCTATCGGCACAGCAGGAAGAGTTAAGAAGGGCCAACGACGAATTGCACGATAAAGGTCGCTCACTGGAAGAAAAAGCAGAACAGTTAACGCTGACATCTAAATACAAATCAGAGTTCCTTGCCAACATGTCGCATGAG
>Ga0206898_10061_pt1 | contig 33470 bp, 28 predicted proteins | sample Alteio_BWOrgHeat_50_FD_153237 | JGI IMG/M metagenome (GOLD analysis project Ga0206898, IMG submission 153237) | Enriched cells from forest soil in Barre Woods Harvard Forest LTER site, Petersham, Massachusetts, United States -... | ecosystem: Environmental > Terrestrial > Soil > Temperate forest >...
GTTTATAGCGCTGCAGGTGGAGTACAGCCTGCTGGCCCGCACCGCAGAAAGGGAGCTGATCCCCATGGCAAAACATTTTGGGATGACGGTTACGCCCTGGGCCCCGTTGGGTGGTGGCGCACTCACCGGTAAATACCTGCGCGGCGAACCGGGCCGGGTAAAACCCGAAAGTAACAGGCGCAGCCAGCGCAGCGAAGCCATTACCAAAGTAGTTATGGCTATTGCGGGAGAACTTGGTGTTTCGCCAGGCAACGTTGCTTTAAAGTGGACCATGCAGCAAGGGGTCTCATCCATACCGGTGGTCGGGGCCACAAAATTGAACCAGTTAGAGGATAATCTTAAAACTGTCGACGTCACGCTGACGAACGAACACATCCAAAAATTAAACGAAGCCAGCGCTATTGAATTAGGTTTTCCGGGTGATTTTTTTAGAGAAGATGGTGTTAAGATGAACAATTTTGGTGGTTTTTATGATCGGGTGGAGAAAAGGAATGATTTATTAATTTACTTGCGCCCAGTGTAAAAACTATTAGTTAATTTAGCTATTATCTTTTTTTGATAGGTTTTGTTATCCTAAACCATGCGTGAAGCAAAAGTAAAACTATTTAACCAGCCTTTTCGAATATGAAAACTTTGTTGACTTGCATTGGCTTTTTTTTGAGCTTCAACTGCATTGGACAAATCTATTCCGAACATGATTTCACGCAATATCCTATACCAATTGTTAACTCAGACGCGTGGTACAAGCTTGATACTTTAAAGATGGTATTTAACGTCTCGATAGTTGAAGGGCACCTTCGAATTGAAAAAAAAGATCAGATGTTGTCAGCTAAAGAATATAGCTTCGCCCAGGGTAAACTTTTAGCGCTCGACTTCGGAGAATGGGGCGGAGGCTTATATTATAAAGCTGATCATACATTAAAACAAACGTTTGTTGTTAACGGAGAATCAGTAAGCACAAATAACAGACTTGAGAATTATAGTTTTATTTTACGTAAAAACCCCGTACTAACGCAAATTCAAGGAAAACACCTTTTACTGGCGCCCGGAAATACCGCTGCTGTTGTTCCATACAAGGGTAAATGGTTGTTTATTCAGGGATCACATATCGACCCAAATCATGGAAGCCTGTCTCAACTTGTTGTTCAAAAGGATTCTTTTACAGTTACTGAAATTCTAAAGTTAGACGCTTATGCCCTGGCTATAACGGTTTATGATGATGAGATTTATATTGCGACTTTTGATGGGCTTTATGGTATTAAAAATGGGAAGACGGAATTGTTTTTAACTGATCTTTTCTGGAAAGGGTTATACCCTAACTCCATTGCAATAGACGGGCATAATATATATGTGGGCATGCGTGCAGGTTATGCTCAAATTGATAAAACAAAAATGGATGTGCGGTTTTATAAATATGGCAAATAAAAAAAAGCCTGCGCTCATTTGACAAAAGCCCTATTTAATCTTTTAGCGCCATCGTTTGAAGAATATGATTTAAAATAGAGGAAGCGTCAACTTTGTCTGTTTTATAATTTAAGTCACCAATTTCTTTTAAAAAGTGATCTGGGGAGCTATGTTATAATTAACAACTTCGTATTGCAGGTAGGCTTTTCCAGTAAAGGTGGCCTTTATTGTCGTTCTAAGCCGCCTGTCGATTTCTTCAATCTCCTGCAAGGTTATAAGCGTATTTTTATGTAATCCAAAACTAATATCACTTATTTGTCCATCATGTTTAAAATAAAGGATATAACTCATAACTTCCTTATTATTTTTGAGGGAGTTCAATTTTTCACCTAAAACAGCAAATACAATTTGTTTAATCGCACCATTGTCAACTTGTATATCCGTTTTTAGGTGCATTGGTACAAACTTCCCCGATTTTTCTGCAGCAGTATAAGGAATGCCGTTATTGTATTTATTTTTCTTGCTGGAAATCACTATGTTATTTATTGTATCGAATGGTTTAGGATATTTTTGAATGATAAATGTGTCGTGCTTACCCTTAATTTCACCTGGTATTAACCGGGTTTGAGCGGAACACTTTGAAAGGGCAAACCAAATAAGCAAAAAGAAAATGATCTTTTTCATATAAGAATAGGTGCTGCAATTAAGATTCAATTTCAGAGCGTTATCACTTTTCGATCATGAAGCTTTCGGCTCAATCTTTCAGCAACACGGTCTGCAGAATATGATTTAAAATCGAAGAGGCGTCAGCTTTGTCTGTTTCATTAAATTCTAAGACTCCGGTTAACGCTCTTGTGTATTTTGCATTATAAAGAAAAAAAGAAAAATTGCTTACGTTACCGGTGACATAGTTGATGATGAGAATATCATTACCGTTAATATTTTCCAGTTTCGCGGAATAAGTTGAATCGCGGTAATGCCATTCGTCAAAGCCTTTTTTCAGTTGCGCTAAATGCCCTTCAGTTGAGCTTTTGTTATCGTAGTGGAGGAACATGAGCAGGTTTCCGGCCCGGTATACGCCTTCCATTTTTCGTTTTGCGATGGAACGCATGATAAGGGGCTCGTTATTAAATTGTTTGCCCGCAAAAGACAATGCATCCTCATGGTTTATTTTTTGCATGCGTGCGGGTAAATCTACTGTTGCCGCATCGCTAAGTGAAATCCTGTTTTGGCCGTAGGAAATGAGGCTGAATACCAACGCCCATATTAAAAAAACTATCTTTTTCATATTAATGGTAACCGCTGCGGTTTCCTAGTGTGCATAGGTTATAAAGTAAGCAGGCCATAGTAACTGCGATTTTTAATGAGTAATATCAATTATTTTTGAAATGCATACTTTGTAAAAAGTCGTGTAAATACTGTCTCGCTTCCTCTTCATTCGGCTTTTTGTACTCAATGAAACCATTAATGTAATTGCCGTATCTATCATAATCCGAAGTAAACCAAAAGTACCAATCATTTGTATCATGATATTCAATGATTGAAAATCGGATATTATTAGAGGTAATAATCTTTGAGCTGTCAACAACGCTACCAGGAGTACCGTTCGTCATGGACACCATTAACTTTTGATTTTTTTCCAAACTCCTTTTCAATTTAGGAGAAGTCGACAAATTCAGGTAATGAATTAGCAGGCCGTCTTTAACATATATGTGTTCATGAAAGTTTGTAATTAACGTTTTGTTAAAATGCTTACTAAAATCTTTAAATTGTCGTTCATTTAACTTTTCGGTACCCTTTGGGAAAGTAAATTGCATTACTTCCGGCACCTGGCCGAACGTACAAAGGCAATAAAATAGACAGACAATAATAACAGGAAGTTTTTTTATGCGCCAATGATGAAAATAGCAATCAATTATCTTTAAAATGCATGCTTTGAAGCAAGTCATGTAAATACTGCGAGACCTCGGCATCGTCTGTTTTTTTGTATTCAATAAAACCGTTGATTGATTTATTGCCTTTATCGTAATCAGAGGAGAACCTAATATACCAATCATCGTTTTCATGAAATTTAATAATTAAAAACCTAATGTTATTAACTGTAATAATTTTTGATGTGTCAACAACAGTGGTTTTTAATTGTCCAAAAAGAGAAATGATCATTTTTTTATCGCTTTCCAGACTTTTCTTCATTTTAGCTGGAACAGCTATATTCAGGTAGTAAACAAGCAGACCATTTTTTTTATATACATAGTGATGATAGTCTGAAACAAATGTTTTGCTGAACCGCTTGCTAAAATCATTATTAAATTGCTGCTTGGTCAGCTTTTCAGTACCCTTAGGCAATGTTAATTGCATCACTTCATCCGGGGATGCCGTCTGTTGACTTGTTGCATCCAGACAAAAAAGCAAACAGATAATCATTAGGTGAATTTTTTTCATGAGGCAATTATGGCGGCAGTATATCAATTATTTATAAAATGCATACTTTGCAATAAATCTTGTAAATACTGCTTTGCCTCCATGTCGTCTGGTTTCTTGTACTCAATGAAACCATTAACAAGGCCTCCGTTTTTATCGTAATCTGAAGTAAATCTGATATACAGATTATCTTTATCATGGTATTCGATGATTGCAAACCGGATGTTATTAACAGTAATGATTTTTGACTTGTCAACGCCATTTCCGTTGCCAATACTTAAAAGAGAAACCATCATCTTCTGATCAGCTTCAAGGCTATGTCTGCGCTCGGGATGTGTTGGAAATTGTGATAAATTAAGATAGTAAATAAGCAATCGATCCTTTTCGTAGACGTGATTATGAAAACCGGGCACCGTTTTTTCATCAAATCTCCGATGACTTAAACTTATTAATTGCCGTTCATCCAGTTTTTTAGTTCCCTTTGGAAAAGTCATTTGCATTACTTCTGGCAACTGTTCTAACGTACAAAGGCTGTAAAATAAACAGACAATAATAACAGGTAGTTTTTTCACGCGCCAATGATGAAAATAGTTTATCAATTATCTTTAAAATGCATGCTTTGAAGCAAATCATGTAAATACTGCGTGGCCTCGGCATCATCTGGTTTTTTGTACTCAATAAAACCATTAATAAATCTTAAGTTCTTGTCGTAATCAGATGAAAACCATAAATACCAATCGTTCTTTTCATGATACCGGATTATAAAGAACCTGATATTATTAACGCTGATAATTTCTGAGTCGTCAACAATATTGCCAGGTACTTGTGCTGTAAGCGAAGCCATTAGTTTTAATCGATTTTCAAGACTTTTTTTCAAAATAGATGGGTGGGATAAATTCTGATAGTAAAAAAACAAAGCATCTTTTTTATACTCGTGTTGATCGAATTTTGTAATTAAAGTTTCATCAAATTTTTTACAGAAGTCTTTATAGCTCCGCTCATCCAATTTTTCTGTGCCTTTGGGATAAGTGAATTGCATTATTTCGTCGGAAGGATGAGTTGGCTGGGCCATTAACTGGAAGCTAGAAAGCAGGCAGATGATGATTATATTCGAGGTTTTCATTTGTTTTTTCGTTACATTGTTGGACATTGGACTTCGGATACCTTATTAGTAGTGGTATTTATTGTTAATGGGTAATAATTTGTTAGCCCCCCATCAGTGTACAAGTTGATCGCGCCGTTAAAAGCTAAAAGTAAAGCGGCTTCATAAGAACTAGTTTGACTTGTTTTTACAACGTTTGCATTAAATGCCGCAGGGTTAGCAATATATTTATTGTAAATCGTTTGAACAGCATCCCAGTTATTAATGGTAACCACATAGTTATTGGTGCTTGTAACTATTGTAACGGATGCATTTGTTTTGTAAAAATTAACAGCTTGCTGACCTGCCGCAGTTAGTTTACTGTTTTTTGAATTGAGCAGCATATAAAATATATCCGCAGGCGAAGGCCCTGACCCGTTTGGGTGATCATGGCTGAAACCTATGGTAAACCCGTTCGTGCTATCCCAGTTAAAGGGTGGGTTCATTTGATCAGGAGTAGCAGATGAGGCAGTAAGCTCTGGCGTAGGAACATAAGGACCTGTTGTGCCCGATGTCCAGCTTTTTAAATTCTGGTCGTAACCATTCTCCAAACTGCTCGTCGCCAAATCAATTAACAGCGCTTGGTTTTGTTGTTCAATAATTGCATTGGCAATTGCTGCATTTAATTTTGCCAGCTGTGCGCACGGGTTGTTTGTTGTATCAGCCACAGTGGTGGTAACCGGGCAAGGCGCCGCGGGCGGAACAGGTGGTGGTAAGCCGCCGTCTCCATCGCCGCCAGGCGTAGGCGTTGGTATAGGCACGTCCGGAACAAATCGCGCCGCATCAGCCGGTGGCGTAGTAGTTGGCGTTGTACATGGGGTTGGCGATGTGGGGCTGCCACCGCCCGGCGTTGGCGTGCCCGGCGAGCACGTGGTGTAAAGATATTCTGATGAAATTAATACATCATCTTCATAAGTATCAAGATACCAATCAATACAATCGTTTACAGCATACTCGTCGGCATGGAAACGGCCGGTGGCAACGCCGCCGGTATGGTGGCTCACCGATGTAGTGTTTGCGGCACTGGCATCAGGTGTGGGCGGTAGCAATGTGCCGTTTTTATAACCATAACTGCTGATAAACTTTCCTGTAGGGGTAAAATATACTACTACGCCGCTAAAATTCGGGTCGCGCTTTTTGTAAGTAGTTAAAGCAAGCTTGCTCATATCATTGTTAACATAAGCCGAATCGGCAATAATGGTCATTACATACGCCTGGTAACCTTTACCATCATACAGCAGCAAAAACGAACTGCGGCTGTATTTTTTATTGTAAAGTACGTTACCGTTGGTCATATTTTTAAAATCGGAACTAATTTTCTGCGAAGCAGGATCAATGGGCAGTTCAACTACACCCGTATTGTACCTGGTATAACTTGCGCCACGGACCCAATCGGGTTTAATATGCTGTGTGTAATCAAATATACCATTTGATGCCGCGTTTAAAGCCCTCGTTTTTACATTGGCTGCGGCAACCAAAGTAGCAGGATAGGTGCTTTCGTACCATGCTTTGGCCTGGCTTATTACAGGTGGGCCAATAGTTGATGTATTTGCACCGCGATTATCTTTTTTACAACTATGCAGGATAAGGACGATGATAAAAGTGAAGAAAACAGCGGCAGATAATTTTTTTAGCGTGTTGTTTATTTTCATTGTGACAGGCCGGGTTAAATATTGCGCTAAAGTTAATGTTTAACTTATATTACAGATGTAACAATTCAATTACAACTGATAATGTTTTCAATCCGGCCGGTAAATGATTGCCGCTCCGCTCCGTTGTTTTTGAAACCGCTTTGTACCTTGCGGCAAACATCCAGCAAAAAACCCCGCCGTGAATAAACACAACGGGGTTTAATTTTAAATATTTTCGCGAGCCTTCAGTTGCAGCTTCTTTCGGTCTTCCGGACTTTACCGACTTTCGGACTTAAAGAAACTTACTTCTGCTCTTCTTCTTCGGGCTTTTTTGTTTCGCTTTCGCCTTTATGCCTGGCAACAATTTTTATTTCGTTGCTTTCTTTGTCGTAGTCAATTTCCATGGTATCGCCTTCGCCAAGTTCACCTTTCAGTATTTCTTCGGCAATTGGGTCTTCCAGGTATTTTTGGATGGCACGTTTTAACGGACGTGCACCAAACTGGCTATCGTAACCTTTATCGGCAATAAACTCTTTGGCGCCCAGGGTAAGCTCAATTTTAAAGCCTAACTGGTTAACCCTGCTGAACAGGTAAGCCAGTTCGATATCGATAATTTTGAAGATCTCATCTTTTCCAAGCGAGTTAAACACAATTACGTCATCAATCCGGTTCAAAAATTCAGGAGCGAAGGCGCGTTTTAAGGCGTTTTCAATCACCCCTCTTGAATGCGAGTCGGCCTGTACTGCTTTGGCATTGGTGGTAAAACCAACACCCTGGCCAAAGTCCTTCAACTGGCGTGCGCCAATGTTCGAGGTCATGATGATGATGGTGTTCCGGAAATCAACTTTGCGGCCCAATGAGTCGGTTAGTTGACCTTCATCAAGCACCTGCAGCAGGATGTTAAATACATCCGGGTGTGCTTTTTCAATTTCATCAAGCAATACAACGGCATAAGGTTTACGGCGTACTTTTTCGGTAAGCTGTCCGCCTTCTTCGTAACCCACATAGCCCGGAGGCGCACCCACTAAACGTGATACAGCGAATTTTTCCATGTATTCGCTCATGTCGATCTGGATCAGTGCATCCTCGGTATCAAACATAAACCGCGAAAGCTCTTTTGCCAGTTCGGTTTTACCTACGCCGGTAGGGCCCAGGAATATGAACGAGCCTATTGGCTTTTTAGGATCTTTTAAGCCTGCGCGGGTCCTTTGGATAGCGCGGGTTAATTTCTTGATAGCGTCTTCCTGGCCAATTACTTTGCTGCCAACAGTATCAGCCATGTTTAACAGCTTGTGGCTGTCGGCCTGGCCCACACGCTGAACCGGGATACCGGTCATCATGCTTACCACTTCGGCAACATTATCTTCGGTTACGGTATAACGTTTTGATTTGGTTTCGGCCTCCCAAATGGCTTTAGCCTGCTCCAATTCTTCCAGTAAATGTTTTTCAGTATCGCGCAGTTTGGCAGCCTCTTCGTATTTCTGGCTGCGTACCACTTTATTCTTTTCTATCTTGATCTGCTCAATCTTTTGCTCGATATCCAAAATATTTTGTGGCACATGGATATTGGTTAAGTGAACACGCGATCCTGATTCATCGAGCGCATCAATTGCCTTATCTGGCAAAAAGCGATCAGTGATGTACCTGGTAGTTAAGGCAACGCAGGCGTTAATTGCCTCCGGTGTATAAGTTACGCCGTGGTGTTCTTCGTATTTTTCTTTAATGCGATTGAGGATCTCAATGGTTTCATCAGGCGTAGCCGGTTCAACCATCACCTTTTGGAAACGACGATCCAAAGCGCCATCTTTTTCAATATACTGGCGGTACTCATCTAAAGTTGTTGCGCCAATGCATTGTATTTCGCCGCGTGCCAGGGCTGGTTTAAACATATTAGAAGCGTCCAGCGAGCCAGAAGCGCCGCCAGCGCCAACTATGGTATGTATTTCGTCGATAAATAAAATAACGTCGGGTGATTTTTCCAGTTCGTTCATTACCGCTTTCATCCGTTCCTCAAACTGACCGCGATACTTGGTACCGGCCACCAGCGAAGCTAAATCAAGCGTTACAACGCGTTTGTTAAATAGCACTCGCGAAACTTTGCGCTGCACAATGCGTAAGGCCAAACCTTCGGCAATAGCCGATTTACCTACACCTGGTTCGCCTATTAAAATAGGATTGTTCTTTTTACGACGCGACAGGATCTGCGATACGCGTTCAATTTCTTTTTCGCGGCCGACAATAGGATCAAGGCGGCCATCTTCGGCAGCTTTGGTTAAGTCGCGGCCAAAATTATCAAGCACCGGGGTTTTTGATTTAATATCCGATACCTTTTTAGGCTGGCTAAATGCTTCTTCTTCTTTAAAGTCATCATCGCCGCCGGTAGGTGATCCGGGCATTTCGTCGGTAACATCGTTTTTATGCGATTCAACTTCGCTTTTGAAAATTTCGTAATTCACGTGAAACTGCATTAGTATCTGCGAAGCAATGTTATCTTCATCGCGCAGGATGGACAGTAACAAATGTTCGGTGCCTATCACATCGCTTTTAAAAATTTTTGCCTCCAGGTAGGTTATCTTTAATACTTTTTCGGCTTGCTTGGTTAACGGGATGCTCCCGATGTGCACGTTGGTGCCGATGGTGCCTTTTACAGCGTCTTCAACAGAGCGCCGCAGTTTTGCTGTGTCAACAGCCAGTTCTTTTAAGAGTTTAATTGCTACGCCGTCCCCGTCCCTGATCAATCCCAATAAAAGGTGCTCAGTGCCAATATAGTCATGCCCAAGGCGCAGGGCCTCCTCTCTGCTATATTGAATAACGTCCTTTACCCGCGGCGAAAATTTAGCTTCCATATATATCCTTCCGATTTATGAACGCCCTAATGTATTAATTTGTTTCAATACAGCGGGCGAGATTCTTTTACACTTATCAACAATATTATTGCCAAGTTTTTAAGTTGATTATAAAGCAGACATTAAGATGATATACAATATAATAAACCCAAATAATTTTTAGCAATTTTATAATAAAAACCCACAATTGCAACGATTTTTATAAAAAAATCATTGATTAATATATTTTTGATAGAAAAAACAACAAATAGTTTAATTAAAGGTACGTACGGATAACCCTTAATATGACAATACCGGACAAATTAGTCAATTGTATGACAATACGGCATTAACGAACGTTACAGTAACGTTAAATTTGTGTATAACTTATTTACGGCAAAACATAAATCAGGGTTTCCTGGCGCCCTCTTTTTTTGCCGGTGCCGATGAAATTGCCCACTGTGTATAATACGGGTAACACATTAAAAAACCCGATGGTTTAGATGGTAATTTCAGGGCGTTCTTTTTTTCAGCGTTTGCGCTAAACAGTATAAAAATACTGAAGATCGCCCTCAAAGCAGCATTTTTTATAAATTTTTATGGCTGTGAACCAAAACGGGGTCAATTAGCAAAAAGTGTAAACACTATTATAGGATTGATTGTGTTGTTCCAAAGCGCGAAACGGCTGTTTATCAGCAACTTGCTGGTGTGGTGGTTGAAAAGCCCATTTTTGATAGTATTGATTGTCAGTTACTTATAAAAATCGTGTAATTTTTTAAAACGTGAATTGATTGATAATGAGCATGTTTCACAGCGTTCCGGGGTGTTCCGCATGCAAAAAAACGGAACACCGGAACGCTTGAGTAGCTCGGACGCTCAATACCTTGGAAGTAAAAAGAATATTTTTAAATGCCGCGATTTCTCTAAATCAACCCCGATAAGCTTAAATCCAATAATCTATTTTGATATAGGTATTCCGTCAATTTTCACTCATATTTGTGCCTGTATTTAGCGGGTTCCGCTAATTCAACTCAATAAATCAAAATTCAATAACTTACTAACTATATCTATGGCAGACGAAAAGATAATTTTTTCAATGGCGGGTGTCAGCAAAGTTTACCCACCGCAGAAAACAGTTTTAAAAAATATTTATTTATCCTTTTTTTACGGCGCTAAAATCGGGGTTATCGGTTTAAACGGTTCTGGTAAGTCATCGCTGTTAAAAATTATAGCCGGTATAGATAAAACAAACATTGGCGAGGTGGTTTTTTCGCCGGGATATACTGTTGGCTACCTGAGCCAGGAGCCAGAACTCGATCCCAATAAAACCGTTAAGGAAGTGGTGGAAGAAGGGGTTTCCGAAACTACGGCCTTGTTAAAAGAGTACGAAGAAATCAACGAAAAATTCGGCCTGGAGGAATATTACAGCGATGCCGATAAAATGGATAAGCTGATGAACCGCCAGGGCGAGCTGCAGGATAAAATTGATGCCGTGAACGCATGGGAACTGGACGTAAAGCTGGAGCGTGCGATGGATGCCCTGCGCTGCCCTGACCCGGATACTAAAATCTCTGTGCTTTCGGGTGGCGAACGCCGCCGGGTGGCTTTATGCCGTTTATTATTGCAGGAGCCGGATGTTTTACTGCTGGACGAACCTACCAACCACCTGGATGCAGAATCAATTGATTGGCTGGAGCAGCACCTTAAACAATACAAAGGCACCGTAATAGCCGTAACCCACGACCGTTACTTTTTGGATAACGTTGCCGGCTGGATACTGGAACTCGACAGGGGAGAAGGTATCCCCTGGAAAGGCAATTACTCATCGTGGCTGGATCAAAAGGCTAAACGTTTGGCGCAGGAAGACAAAACCGAAAGCAAGCGTCAGAAAACACTGGAGCGCGAACTGGAGTGGGTTAGGATGGGGCCGAAGGGTCGCCATGCCAAATCAAAAGCGCGCTTATCCAACTATGATAAATTAGCGTCGGAAGAAACAAAGGATAGGGAAGAAAAACTGGAGTTATTTATCCCGCCCGGTCCGCGTTTGGGTAATGTGGTGATAGAAGCCAACGGTGTTAGTAAATCTTATGGTGAAAAGCTTTTGTTTGATAACCTTAACTTTTCACTGCCACCCGCAGGTATTGTAGGCATTATTGGGCCGAATGGTGCCGGTAAAACAACATTGTTTAGGTTGATAACCGGGCAGGATCAGCCTGATGCAGGCACCTTCCGGGTTGGTGAAACCGTTCATTTGGGGTATGTGGATCAGATGCATGATGACCTGGACCCGAATAAATCGGTTTGGGAAAATGTAACCGGTGGCCTGGAAACCATTATGGTGGGCAACCGGCCCATCAACTCAAGAGCCTACGTATCCCGCTTCAACTTTAACGGTGCCGATCAGCAAAAAAAGGTAGGCATATTATCAGGCGGGGAGCGTAACCGGGTACATCTATCGATCACCCTAAAAAAAGGATCAAATGTGCTGCTGCTGGATGAGCCAACTAATGATATCGACGTAAACACCCTGCGCGCACTGGAAGAAGCCCTGGAAAACTTTGGCGGCTGCGCAGTTGTGATCAGTCACGACCGTTGGTTCCTGGATAGGATATGTACTCACATCCTTGCCTTTGAAGGCAACAGCCAGGTTTACTTTTTCGAAGGAAACCATAGCGATTACGAGGAAAATCGGAAGAAACGTTTGGGAGATATTGCACCGAAGCGGATTAAGTATAAGAAGCTGACGGTGTAAGACCCCTTTAAATCTCCCCTGGTAGGGGAGACTTTTTTATTGAAAGATATTGGATTTATGAAGTTTTTAAAACTTCGTAAATCTAAATATTCTCCCAAAAGGATTCTATATTGCTATTTCAAATCAACATAAAGTGAAATTATCCTACCTTACATTAATTGCTTTCTTTCTAATTTCTTGTGCCAAAAAACATAAAGGAGAGCAAAGCACATCTTTATTATCTAACGTTTTAAGTATTACTGATAATGAAGACAAAGGCATTAAAGAAGTTATTGGCTTTTATGGAGGGTCTTGCGAGTATTCTATCGGCGAGAGTTTTTCCACTGATAGCGGGAAAAAGAAATTTTTTGAATTGAAGCTGACCAAATCCGAAGTGGCTGACAAGTTTGCAAGTGTTCCTGAATTTACGGCTTCTAACATGGCTTATATGTTCTACAAAGATCTAAAGAACGATAGAAAGAAATATGCCGAAATTCATAGCGTATTGATTTTAAATAAGAAAGATAAATACGAGTACAAATATTCCACTGGGAAATTAGACACAATATCTGCAAAATTGAAAGTGTTCAATAAAGTCTTCGAATCAATAAAAGGCAAAAACTATGATCAATTGAAGGCTATTTTAAGCAATGATTCTTACAAAGACTCAGATAAGAATCAAATCGTCCTAAATCTAAAAAAAATCGATACCGCCTATGGAAATATAAAAGGGGCTTTGATTTATGGATTTCGTTTTGAACGCCAAAATGAATTTGATATATTAACTATTTTAGGAGTATTTCTTCGCGATAAAAAGAATAATGCAATCACGATTAAGGTGGATTTAAATTCACCTGACGACAAAATTCATTTTCTTGATTATATCGTGCCTCAAAATTGAAGGTCTTTTAAGACTAAAACAAGATAACTTAACACCATGCAATCGCTCAAAGCCTACAAAAACCCGGTAAACAATACCCTTGGTGTTATCCTGTTCTTTAGTTTTTGGGCAGGGCTTATACTTGCTGGCTTTTCAATAAACCTGTACGAAGCGACTTTTATTCCGTGGTATATCCCCGTTGCGGTTTATATTGTTCCAGCCCTGGTTTTATCACCACTGGTTTTGAAAATGCTGTTTCGTGAGCGACCAAAGTATGTTATTGCCAAATGTTTTATTCTGACCATTGGTAACGTAGCCGGCCTGGGTGGTATAATACTTTACACATTTATGGCGGTTAATTTTTATAACGTGGATGAGGGTGCGGTAACTACCCAAAAAGTGCCAATTGTTGCCCGCGGGTTTAATAAATACAAAACCAGCACTGTTCCTTATGTTGTTGTAAAGTATAAAAACTTGAGTAAGGAGTTTCAATGCCCTTATGATTATTCCCCGGTTTACGAATTTCATCAGATGCAGGTAACCGTCAATCATGGCTATTTTGGTTTTGATGTGGTGAAAAAGGAGGAGTTTTTGAAATAATACTGGGCATGATTTTGGTAGATAAAAAATCTGCAAGAGGGGTTTCGTACCTACGGCACGGATTTCTAATTCCTGTTGTGTTGCTACCGATATTTGGCCCTTAAAGGGGCCGAATGGCGGGCTATTTTTGCACTAATTCATCACATTATTGCAACCGCCATAGCGGTTAAACTAACGATGTTAAGCCCCGCTAGGGGCCAAATATCGGTAGAACGAGAAAGAAATAGAACATCGTGCCGTAGGTACGAAACCTGTCCGCAATCTATAGCCATCGTTAATTACGATGTCTGTTTTTGCATCTTGTAAATGCATTATTATATTGCATAAACTAATTTTTAAAAACATGGCAAACACCTACACCCAAATCCATATTCAATGCGTAATGGCGGTAAAATATCGTCAATCCTTAATCCAACCTGATTGGAAAGATCAATTACAAAAGTATATTACCGGAGTTGTCCAAAACTATGGCCATAAAATGTTGGCCATAAACAATATGCCCGATCATTTGCACATGTTCTTTGGTTTTAGACCAAACCAATCCCTTGCGGATTTGATGCGAATTGTAAAGGGTGAATCATCTGAATGGATAAATGATAAACAATTTACCCCTGCTGTTTTTAGGTGGCAGGAAGGCTATGGTGCTTTTTCGTATTCGCGTTCCGATGTAAAACACGTTATCAATTATGTAGATAACCAGGAAATACACCATCAAAAAAAGACGTTTTTGGAGGAATACAATCAATTTCTGAATAAATTCGAGATCGATTTTGACGAGCGTTATATATTTAAATTGCCTGAATAAAATTGTCTATAGGTTTCGTACCTACGGCACGAAAATTTAACATCTTTTTTTCTACCGATATTTGGCCCCTATTGGGGCCGGATTAGAATTCGTTAAGATTTGACAACTTTTAAAAAGTTGTCAAATCTCTCTCATTACATTTTCAAATTTTCAAATTCCCAAATTTTCAAATTGCCATTCTACCAAACCTTCACCCTCGCCGTATCAGCACGGTACATTTTATTGTCGGGCTTTACGTTAAATGCTTTGTAAAACGATGGCATGTTTGACATTGGTCCGTTGGTACGGTACATGGCCGGCGAATGCGGGTTGGTGTTGATATTTAAGCGGGTGGCTTCATCGCTGATCTTCATTCGCCATAGTTGCGCAAGTGACAGGAAGAACCGCTGATCTGGCGTAAAACCATCAATTTTGGTATCGCCCTTGCCTTGCTCAGTTCTTTTAAAAGCTTCATAAGCAATTTGCATCCCACCATTATCGGCCAGGTTTTCGCCCTGGGTTAATGCGCCTTTAACGTGGATGCCGTTTAATACCGTGTAACCATCGTACTGGTTAATCAACACCTGCACACGCTGCTTAAATTTGGCGGCGTCATCGGCAGTCCACCAGTCTTTAAGGTTGCCATCTTTATCGTATTGCCGTCCCTGGTCGTCAAAACCGTGGGTCATTTCGTGGCCTATAACTACGCCGATAGCACCATAGTTGATGGCGTCGTCAGCATCTTTATCAAAAAATGGAAATTGCAGTATGCCTGCGGGGAAAACGATTTCGTTATTGGTGGGATTATTATATGCATCGACTGTGGAGGGCGTCATAAACCATTCCGACTTATCAACTGGCTTGCCCAGTTTTTTCAACTGCTCATTGTAATTATGCTTTGCGATGGATTTCATGTTTTGATAGTAGGCATCCTTGCTGATCTCTACATCATCATACTTTTTCCATTTATCCGGATAGCCAATTTTAACCGTAAAAGCCGCCAGCTTTTCGAGGGCTTTTGTTTTGGTAGGTGCGCTCATCCAATCCAGCTTTTCGATGCGCGATTTATAAACGGCTTTCAGGTTGGCAACCATTGCGGCCATCCGGGTTTTAGCATCCGGAGGGAAATATTTGGCAACGTAAATCTGTCCCAGTAACTCTCCCAAACCGTTATCAATGGTCGAAACCATTTCGCGCCAGCGTGGCTGGGCTACTTTTTGCCCTTGCAGTGCTTTGTTGTAAAAAGCAAAATGGGCGTCCCTGAAATCCTTGCTTAAAGCCGATGACGCACCATCCAGGGCCATAAAGGTTACCTTATCTTTCCAAACATCAATCGGCTGCGACTTTAACAGATTATCCAGGGCGGCGTAATAGTTGGGCTGACCCACCAATATCGTATCAACCTTGATATTCATCCGGTGAAATAGATCTTTCACATCAATATCAGGCATTTGCTTCTGAAAATCGGCTACTGAAAATTTATGATAGTTTTTTACCGGGTCGCGTAATTCAACTGGGGCTAAATGCGATTGCGCAATTGTAGTTTCCAGTTTTAAAATATCCGTGGCTTTTTTGTTTGCTGTTGCGGCATCCGCGCCGGTTAGTGTGAAAAGTTTAGCGATATACGCTGTATAAGCAGCGCGTATTTTTATCGTGGCTGAGTCGGTATTAAAATAATAGTCCCTGTCGGGCATGCCCAAACCGGTTTGGTCAAAGTGGGCAACGTTCATTTTGCTGTTGCGGTCGTCGGGAGAAACATAAAAGCCAAATAAAAAGCCATCGCCATCATTAAACGTATCGGCCGATATATTTACCAGGTCCTTGTAGTCTTTAACGGCGCTTATTTTTGACAGTAAAGGTTTTGCGGGTTCGTAACCCAATTTGTCCATGGCAGTGGTATCCATTCCGCTCAGGCACAGGTCGCCAACCTTTTGTTCCTTGCTGTCTTTATCGTTGCTTTGTTTTGAAATTTCTTCCAAAATATCATGCAATTGCTTTTTGTTGTCAACGGTCATGGTGTACATGCCGCCCCAGCCTGTTTCTGACGGCGGTATTTTGGTGTTTTTTATCCACTTACCATTTACATACATAAAAAAATTATCAGCAGGATTCACCGTACTATCCATGCCCGATTTATCAAAAAATACGGTTCGTTTTGAATTGGTCGAATTGTTATGGCAAGCCACAAACAATAACGCGACTGCTGCCAGCCAAACCCGGTTTGTTGATCTCATGTTTGATTTTTTTGGAAAGATAAAAGTAGTAAACATAAACCGAGAAAAGCAAAATGAAAAGTTGAGACTGGTTACCTGCCATCTGCACGCTTAACTTCATCCAGCTTGGGTAGCTGCAATCTGCTAGTTTGCCGCCTGTTAATATTAACCAGATTGTTAACAAATAAATCACATCAACTTCACGTTTATATGAAAGTATATCGCTTATTTTTATAGACCTGAAAAACAGGTCATTATATTCACCTAAAATAATTGACATGACCTGGAGAAAATTTAGCGGCGAAATCATTCAATCGCCCATCATCGAAGAGGTTGAAAAGGCCATTGAAAGGGAAACCAACCTGGGGAATAAACTTAAAGTATGTATCGGTACCGATTCGCAGGTAAAGGGTAACGTTACCGATTTTGCTACGGTAATAGTGTTTTTACGCGAGCAACGGGGCGGCTTTATGTTCATACACCAGGAACGTACATCGCAAAAAATGAGCATCAAAGAGCGGATGCTAAGTGAGGTGCAAAAATCAATTGATATTGCCTATAAGCTTTGCGACTTATTAGACCTTTATGATGTTGACCTGGAAGTACACGCCGACATTAACACCAACCCTATGTTTAAATCGAACCAGGCGTTGCACGAGGCCATGGGTTACATTTTAAGTATGGGTTTTGTGTTTAAGGCTAAGCCCGAAGCGTTCGCCAGTTCGTATTGCGCCAATAAAATAGTGCAGTAAACAATCTCGCTTGATGCCTTTGCAGTAGGACTGTGCTCCTCCTGTGGCTATCCCTTCCCCCAAAATCCGGAAATAAGGCCGGTTGAATTCCTATCCTCTAAATATTTTCCTAATTTCAGCCGGGCTAAAAACCTCAGGTATGGAAGAAATTATAATCAGGCGGGCCAATATAGATGATCTGCCAACGTTGCTCGAATTTGAGCAGGGCATTGCTGCTTTTGAACGGCCGTTAGATTCGACATTGAAAGAAGGAGAGATCCACTATTATAATCTGGCTGAATTAATTGCTATACAGGATGCCGAGGTACTAGTTGCCCAGCTAGGTGAAGAATTGATTGGCAGCGGCTATGCCCGTATTTTTAAAGCTAAGGATTATCAAAAACACAACCTCTATGCCCACCTGGGGTTTATGTATGTAAAACCCGCGCATCGCGGCAAAGGCGTAAACAACAAAATTTTAGAGGCATTAAAGCACTGGTGCCTCCAAAACAATATCAACGAAATGCGGCTGGAGGTTTACCATAATAACGCAGGGGCAATAAAGGCTTATGAAAAGGCCGGCTTTAAAGCAAATTTATTGGAAATGCGGGTCGCATTGAACGAATTATAAAAACCGCCTGCCAGATAATCTCGTTGATGATCATACATGAAAACATACCATCTAAAATCAGAACAAGCTATACCCATTAGTTTAGCCCAGGCATGGGATTTTTTCTCATCGCCGCTAAACCTCGAAAAAATTACGCCGGATGATATGAGTTTTATCGTGACCTCGAAGTTTGAAGCCAACGAAAAAGTATATGCCGGGATGATCATCACCTATAAAGTTTCGCCGCTGTTTGGCATAAAGATGAATTGGATGACCGAAATAACCCATGTAAAGGAGGGCGAATATTTTGTAGATGAACAGCGTTTTGGCCCTTTTGCCCTCTGGCATCACCAGCATCATTTTAAAGCAATAGAAGGGGGCGTGCTAATGACCGATATTTTACATTATGCCATTCCTTTTGGCATTATAGGCCTCTGGGCAAATGCTTTGATCGTGGCTAAGCAGGTAAAAATCATTTTCCAATTCAGGGAGAAGGCTATCGTGGAGTTATTTGGTGCTTTTAGCTGAAAGGTGAAGGCAAAAAGCCGAAAGCAAAAGACTGAGCCGAAGGCTGAAAGCGAAAAGCCGAAAGCTATTTATCGTAATAGTTTTCGGCTTTTTGCCTTTATGTCCTTTATCAAGCTTTAAGCTTTTAGCTTTCGCCTTTCAGCTTTTCCCTACCTGTAATCCAACCGGTAAATAAACGCCAGGGAAAACGTTGTACCTACGCCGGTGTTCTTTCCGGTTAAAAACTCGCCGCCCGTAAGGAAAAGCGAAATTTCGTGGCTGAATGAGTGTCCGTAGCTTAAGGATGCCTGTATAAATGAAAAGTTTTTATTGGTTTCGGGCAATGCGGATACAAACGATTTATCAGTACTCCAGGAGTTAATGCCGCTTAATGTGGCCGACACCTGGTTTTCAAATTCTTCATCCAGCGATAAGCCGAAAGTAGCATTCCAGCGATTTTGAATAGGGCCATTGCTGCCGCCAAAATATTGGCGTACGCCATCGGCTGCATTAAAATAGGCGCTTAAATTGCCAATGGGCGCCGAACCGGAAAAGGCCAGCTTTAATTCGCCGCCTTCTTCGCCGTAACCTAAACTTGTATTATTGCTGTACATTGGCGTAATAGCTGTGCCCTGCAATGAGAAATAATAAATAAAATCGATATTGGCCAGGTAATACCTGATGCCGGTTTCAAGATCAGTTAAACCTGATGAGGTTGCTGTACTAGCGTTGCTTTGACTGTATTGATTATACACGTACGGGAGACTTGCCACCGCTGCAAAACGCCTGCTGATACCGTATTCGGCGTATAAGGTTGCGCCTATGGATGTGTATTTTCCGCCGTTAGCAAATGGTTTTTTAACGCCGGTTGAATCCCATTGTGAGCTGGCGAAAAAATAACTAACCGACGGCGATATCAATAATCTGCCCGGACGAACAGGAAAGCCACCATCGGCAAAACTGTTGTTTTTGGAAGTTATTAAAAAGATTATTGCAAGAAAAGCGGTTTTTGTAAAGGTTTTTAAAAGCCTCATGATTTTTTTTGTTTAAAACAGTGCAAACGTATCGCGCATCCATCGGCCCTCGTACACGTTGTACTTCTTCCCAATCTCGTGCCCCAGGTCCCTGAAAATGATCAGGTGTTTTGGGCATCGTATCCCGTTGTAAAGTGTGTACACATTATTTGGCGGTGCTATCGGATCAACTAAACCCATGCCAACCAGTGTTGGGCATTCCAGGTCTGTGGCGAAATTCTTAGCGTCAAAATAATCAAGGTTATCAAGCACTTTTTCCATCGTCAGGTCGGGGCGTGTCGTAATATACTTCCTGATGTCGATAAATGGCCAGTCAACCTCGTCGACCAAATTGCGTACATCACTTAAAATAGGATTCGCAGCCGAACAGAAGCTTATACGTTTATCGATGCTGGAAGTTGCAACCGATAAAAATCCGCCCAAACTACCGCCTGCCGCTATGATGTTATCGTGCCTTAATTCGGGCCGGCTGCAAATAAAATCAACTGCGCGTACACAGTCCATTACCGCGCCACGTAACACGTACCTGTTTTTATCTTCCAGGTTTAATACGATATAACTTTCGCGCCTCACATTAATCACATCGCGGCTATAACCCGATCCCCTGATGTTGATAGTGAAGATGGCTATATCAGGGTCGGTGCCAAACATGGGGCCCAGGGTAACCTGGTAGCCTGGCAGGCCCAGTAATACAGCAAATTTTTTGTTTTTATTTTTGGTGACAGGCTCCGTTAAAAATCCTCGGATAACCAAACCATCCAGCGATTTCATTTCAACCTTAAACACCCGGCGGTTGTCTTTTGCCGAATCGGGCATTTCAGTGATCTTATATTCGGGCTTTACTTTGTCTAGTTCGAGCTTTGCCTGGTGCCAAAATGATTCGAAATCAGTGGGTTTGCCATGTGTAGATTGAATCTCAGTTGGTCTGATGCCAAAAGCTTTACGGGTTGTATCGTCATAATCAGCAACGTTGATCATGAAGTTTATTTTATAAAAGCCTGGTTTTAAACCCGGAATTTCAAAATCATATCGGCCCGAGCCATTGCTCCCTATTTTTACCCGTATCGAATCGGCACGCACTTTTTTGTTAGCTTCAGTGGTTACAATGTAGGATATTTTACCCGACTCCGCATTTTTATAAGAGTTATTCACGGCAAATGTGAATGATGCCGTCGACCCAAAAATACCATCGTTGCTGTGCGGTGTTAAAACTGTGGTTACTTCGCCATTCTTTTCGTCCTGTGCAAAAGCCTGCTGTAAGCCGGTAAGGGCAAACAGGCAGCAAACTAAAACGATATTTTTTGTAAAAGCATTTATCATAGTAACTCTTATTAAGCCGGCAAAGAAAAACTTTAATCACGGAGACGCAGATTTTTAACCGGCAAATTCCCCACGACAAATCTTGTTTAACAATTCCTTATGGCTATTTCCGTGCCGAAATTTACAAATCATTATTTGGCATTAACGAATATAGCTGAATCCCGGTTCTTTTTAGTTAATTTTTTATCAATATACGGGGTTAGTTGTTCATAACTGCATTGTTGTGGGCTTCACGATTTGTTATGGTATCCTGAATTTTTCCCTCAGCCACAGGTTTTGAAACATAAAGTAATTCAAATCGACCTCATGTGTGGAGTTTGCTACACACACGTACTCCTTACTGTTACTGCTGATGTGGTTAAATAAAGCCATGCTGCAGCGCGGCGGGCAAAACTGATCGAGCAATCCTATCCCCATTAATACAGGGCATTTTACCATGGGCGCAAAGTTTTGCGGATCGAAGTAGTCAAATGTGCTGAAGAATTTATCCCAGGTGAAGTTGGGGTGCATATCGTTATACTTTCTGAATACTTTAAAGGGGAAAACCTGTTTTTGGTATGAGGATGAAATATTCATATTATCATGAATATCGGCAAATAGTGGCACCTGCATGGTTAGCAGTTTAACCCGCTTATCAAGCGCAGCGGTTATCAGTGCTAACGCACCGCCCTGGCTACCACCTTCCACAAAAATTTTCGAGGTATCAATACCCAGGCTCTCATGCGAGCACAGAAAATCGAGACCCCTGATACAATCCATATAAACACCCCGATATATGTATTTGTCTCTGTTCTCCACGTTCACCAGGCAATAGTTGTCGGTACCTATGCTGATGACATCCTTGCTGTTGCCGTTCCCGCGCACATTCAGGTCAAAGGCAATAAAGTCGTCATTATCCATATTGGGATTTAGCGCAACAACGTAGCCAGGCACCCGGTAATGTACCGGAAATTTGCTCCCATCGCGAGGCACAACCAGCCAGCCGCGGATCACCAGGTCGCCGTACGAATGCATTTCCACAGCGTAAACTTTTTTTCGGTCCGTCGACAGGTCCTTCCGTTCCAGGCAACGGTATTTGGGCACAACTTTTTCCAACTGCTCGCGCGATTGTTTCCAGAAAGCCTCGAAATCTGCCGGTTTATGCAGTTGCGACCGGATTTCCTGCGGATCAACACCAAAAACTTTTCTTACGGTATCATCATACTCGCCCGTATTCACCATAAAATTAAGGCGGTAAAACCCGGATGGTTTGGGTAATAACTTAATGGATATTTCTTTGGTTGCGCCACCGCGAATGGCCAGGTGAACGGAATCGAGCCGCACTTTTTTGCCCTCATCGGTAGTCAGCAGGTACGATATTTTGCCTTCTTTATATTGATTGGTATTGTTTTGTATCTGCAATTTGTAAACGATCTCCTCATTTTTTTTGAAGAGGGCATTTTCGTTTTTAGGTGTCGGTTTCAAAATAATGTCGCCTGTTTCGGCAGTTTCCTGCTCCTGGGCGGTTGCCTTCAGCATATTGCCTGCTATAAGCAGCAGGGTAAAACATAGTAACAAGCTAAACTTTTTCATAACTATAATTTTATAATTGCGACAATTGATCCGCCATAGCCCAGGCCGGTATTGATGCCATACGGCACGTAATAACCGCCCAAAAACATGGAGAACCTGCGTGTAAAGGTGTGACCGAGGTTTAATTGAGGCTTAACAAAAGCATAATCCCGCTCGGCGTTATAATTGATGTTAAAAGATTTGTTTGGACTGAAGGACCGCATGATCGAAATATCAAAACTGACCTGGTTATGCCAACTGATGGGATAGCCAACGGTAGCCAGGAAGCTTACTTGATCAGGGCCCTGGAAGTTGAAATAACGGCGGTAGGCCGCTTCGGTATTAAAATAGCCTTTATCGGCTATGAAGTCGGGGAGCGCGCCGCAAAACATGAGTTTTACTTCAGTACCATAATCGCCCAGGCCCAGTGCCGAAGTGCCGTTAACCGCTGTATAAAGCGGCACAACGCCCGATACCTGTACCGAAAGAAAGCGCTTGAAACTGTAGTTTACCAAATTGTAACTTAGACCCGCAACCATATCACCCGCCCCCTGGCTGATGATTGATTTACCCGCACTAATGGTGTTTACCTGGTATAAATAGGGTATGCTAACAATCAGATCTAACTTCCGACTAATACCATATCCGAGATAAAGATTGGCCGACATGGAGGTATACCTGGCACCTGGCGCCCCCTTTACATAGTCGCCATAAACATCGTAATGATTGGTTTGAGTGTAATAGTTAAATGATGGAACTACCAGGTCGCGATATTTACCGATGGGGAAGCCGGCGTACACTTTATACGGCCGTATAAAACCAACAAGCAGGAGTATTGCAAACGCAAATAAACGCAGTTTTTTCATCAGTATTAAATTCGTGTGATCCGGCTAATCTCTTACTCCACAATACCTGTTGGCCTTGGTTTGTACTTAACCAAAAAGTCGGATTTGCGGATGTAATGGTTCAACGGTTCTTCGATAAGCTTGAAAAGCGTTACCGAAACGGCGTTTAATACGATAAAAAGGTAAATAAGGTTTAACCAATCATATTCAAAAGGCGAATGCCATTCAACATTCCATTTATCGTACAGGCTAAACACATAGTCGTTTAAATGATTGATGCTATTGCGGAGGAGGGTTGAAAACCATCCTAAGTGAATGAGGTAGAAGATGTAAGAGCTTTTGCCCAGCAGTTCGATAAAAGGTAAAGCAAGGAATTTTTTGAATAGCGTAGTCTCGGTTAGGATGCCGTAAAAAAACAGCGCTACGGCTATGCATAATACGTAATTATTGGTGATAATACCTATCGGGCTTTCCACACCTGCATTCCAGCCCTTTGGGATCGGCTGTAAGGACATCACAAAAACACAAACAAATATCAGCAGGAAACTGGTATAGGTAAAGTTAAATTTACTGGTGCGGGTGAAGCCGTTTTTGAGCACATACCTGGCCAATTGCACACCCACAAAAAATTCGAAACAGCGGCCAAAAAAGGTAAATACCATTACAAACGGGAAGTTGCCAAAGAAACCATGGAAATCCACATGGCTAAAAATGAGCACCATCAAAATGGCAAACGTGGTAATAATAGCGGGCTGTATATAAAACTTATTATATTTTTTAGCGATTAAAAAGATGATAGGGGCCGAGAAGTAAAAGCATTCTTCCACCGTTAAACTCCATCCCTGGGCTATACCTGTATCCCAAAACTGGTAAAAAAAGCCGCGTAAAAAGGTGATGTTTAACAGGAATAACGCTACGGGATTGCCGCTGCCTTTGGTAATGCTTGGGTCACCGGTAAAAAAATACCAGGTAAAAGCTGCAGTAGTGAGCAATGCATACATGGGATAAATACGGGCCACCCTGTTTTTAAGATACTGCTTAAACCATTCGGTTGTTAAATGAAAATTGTTGTAATACCGAAAGGTGATGAGGAAGCCTGATAAAACAAAGAAAATACTTACGCCGATATGGAACTCGCCAAAGAACCTTTTGAGAATGTGTGGAAAATTTTCATCAAAATTGTCGGCAAAGTGGGATATAAATACCAGGTAGGCCGCCATTGCGCGAACCCCTGTTAATGCCGGTATGTAATTTTGCAGTGACTTTTGAGACAAAACAGCGCTAATTATAAATTAATCCCTAAGATAGTTTTTTCGCCGGAAGTTTACGGAAAAAAAGCGGATAAGTTAATTGCTTCAACTAACTCCCCATCTATCTAAGGCAACAATTACTCCATTATTCACCCCGATTTTTATCACCAACTAATCGAACCGTTTTAAATAAGTTTTATTGATGAGTTCGCCATACCAGATCTGGCTGGGTGTATCCATACTAAACCAGGGCGATTGCCATTGAAGCACCTGGATATTTTGAGCAGGCATAAAGCTTTGCGCTAAAAGGAACAGCTTTTTATGCTGGCTATTTTCAGCAACATCCATCACAATAAAACAATGCCCCGGCGAGCCGCCTTTTATAAAAACGTCGCCGGCTTTTAGCTCATCAGAGTTTTGCACTTTGTGCATTTCCTTATCAAGCGACAGGGTGCCGGCATAAGAAAACCAATTGCATATAGCGCATAAAGGTAGCGTAGCCGTAATCTTTTTTGGCTTTGAGCACCCAATGATCATTACGGTAACGGTAGCCATCGGCATAATGAATGTAATCGCATTTAAAACCGCTTTCAAAATGGAAAACAATTTCAGCATATCTTTTTTGATGGTACAGGTATTCGCCGCGCAGGCGCATCACCGCGTTGGCACATTGCTGCAGATCCTCATAGCCGACACTCATATCGACTACGGCTGCGGTAAAAACATCTGTCGCGGCAATGGCGCCTTTATAGGTTTGGGTATGCGTTCCGACTGGTTTAAGCGGCAGGCCTTGCAGGTATTCGGCAAAGCTACCGGTTGGTACTTTTAGCTGGGTATAACCTTCAGGCGTTTTAAAACGTGTTAAAACGGTATCAGCAGGCGTTGTACCTGTGAACAATAAGGTAAAAGCGATGATCAGGATGTTTTTCATTGGGTTTGGGTATTCGTTTTTCTAATCAATCAACTCGGGCCGATATTCAAAATGCATGGTGTCAAAATGATACCATTTACCTCCCCAGATAAATCCGTTCCGTTCAAATATATCTACAATCAGTTGGGGGATGCGGTTGGTGTATTTGGCAGCGGCGCCCTCATTTTTGCATTTGCAGGCCCATTGCCAGTAATCCGAGTATTTTGTATTGATGTCGATTGTCATACCAAAACTGTGCATGCTATGCCTGCTGGTGCCGCTGATGTTGCGCCAGGTAAAAGTGCCCCCGATGTTGATGACATACTTTTTTAACTCCGGGTGTTCATCCAGTTCTTTCGATATGGCCATTAACCGCTTATCAACCCCGTTTATTTTGGTAACGGTTATTTTTTGACCGATAAGTTTTGGGCACCAGGTAATATCTGTGAGGTTTTTTGCCACTTCTTTTTGAGTGCCGCCGTACATCTTCATAAAAAAGGCCTCATTCCTCACCCGGCCCGGATCAAAATTTTTTGCCGGCGGCTGCTTCATTGCGCCTGTCGTATATTTTTGAATGAACATATCTTTAAGGTCCGGCTTTTCTAACGTGGCGCTGGTAGATTTATTTTTAACGCCATCATCCCAAAGCATTTTGCTGCCATCCTTAAATACCAGGTGATTATCGGCAAATCCGGTTATAAAGACCGGGTAGCTTTTCATGAGTTTTTGCGCGGATGCAGGGATAGCTTCAGCTTGCACATCAGATCGCGCTTTATTATTGGCCAGAACCGGTTTTACAGGGACATGCCAGGCCAAAAATAATCCTGTGATAACAAAAGATAGTTTCAATTTCATGGTCAAATTGCCAGGTATGCGGTGTCCTGAAAATATTGGCAATATCAGTAGAATTTTACATTTTAAAAGCCTTCTCTTCGCCTTCTTTTAAAACGATACCATTTTTCAGCTTAAAATCCTTCCCGCCGCCTAAATGCAGTGTCGTCAATTTTAAATCACCATACACAACTTTTAAGGTTACCACATTGTCATCCACCTTCACACTGCCCCAGGCATAGCCATTAGGCCAAAAATAGAAACCGGGTTTGGATGTGATGGAAAAACTGCCATCGAATGCCGAATAATGGAACCGGCTTAAAGCCAAAATAGCAGACCAACTGGCCATTGCGCGGGCATAGTGATTGCCACATTCTTCTTCGTTAAAAGGATTGCGCTTGTAGCCGTCGTAACGGTCGCGTACGTTTTTTATCACTTCAATGCCTTCATCATTCATGCCTTCATAAAAAAGACCGGTGGCGGCGGTGTATTCCAGGCCTGTCCAGGTTTCTGCGTGGTAGGAGAGGGGTATTTCAGGACGCTTGGATGGATCAGGATAGGCGGTAACCAGTAAGCCGGCTTCGTTATCCATGGCGTAGGAACGCATGTTGTTATAGGTATCGGCAAATGATTTGGCGGAGTTATATTTTACAATACTTTTTAATGCCATCCTGATATTTTCCGGCTTTGCCAGGTAACCCAATCCGCACACCAAGGCCATATTTTGTCCAACCAATTGATCAACCAGGCAGCCTTCGCCAATTTGGAAATCGGGGTTATCGGTGTTTTTTGAACCCATGCCCGCCGATAAACCCGGTGCAATGGTTTTTACCGGGGTGATCTTCTGAATGTAATATTCGCCGTTAAACAGGTTAGCGTCTGTCCACTTGCTGCCACTTTCAAACAGGGTATTGCAGGTATTTTCAAATGGTGTATCCTTCAGCTGCCGGGCCATGGCCGCCGCAGCTTTTAATGCACCCAGGTACCAAAATTCAATTTCGGGGTTGGGCCCGTAATATTCAATATCCATGGTGTTGTGCTGACAGCCTTCCATTACGCCATCTTTGTTGGCGTCCCAGCCGCCGGGAATCCAGGCAAAAGATAAGGCCTTTTTTACGCCGGGATACGTTGCCTTTAAAAAATCATCGTCGCCACTCAACTGCCACTCGCGGTACACTTTCATGATGGTGCCCATTTGCCCGTCGGCTGCTGCCACCTTCCAGTTACTTTCCTTTTTTAGGGGAAGTGATACCCGAAAGCTGATCAGTCCGCTGTCCCATTGTCCGTAATTAAATTCAGTTTGGCGCATGGTTTTGGCCAGGCCACCAAATAAAAACGGCGAAGCATATTCGTAGTTCCAAACGTGTTCGCAATTACCGTAACAGGAACCTGTGGTATTAAAAACCCCTTCCCAGCCAAAAAAGCGGCCCTCCTTATCGCGAAACGTGGTTTGCGAACGCAAGGTGCTACTGTTAAACAATGCGGCTTCTTTTACCACATCGGGGTATGAGCTTTTTACAAAGGTGTTTACAAAATCGAGTGTTTTTTGTTCGAGCGCTGGTAATTGGGGCAGTGTTTTTTCGGCCACGTCCCAGGCGTTGGTATATTTGGTTGAATAGTAATTGCCGATGGTTTGTTTATCGTCCCAATCCTTCCGGTTAGGGAAATCCCAGGTGAGCAAAAACTGCACTTCCCTGGTTTCATTAGGCCCCAGCGTTAACTTTACCGACAAAGCCGCCCGAGGATCATTTACTTTTTGGTCGAATGTTTTGTTTTGAAATACGCCGTCGTCCGAAAAATCATCCCACATATCAGTCATGTTCGAATTCCAGCCTTTTGGGTTGAATTGTATACGATAAGATACCTGGTATCCTTTGGATACTTCGCTTGTTGTAAGCGCAATGGTGCCCCAGGTGGATGCATCATGGTCCACGCTGTCCGATGTCATATAAATGCCGGCCAGATCCTTCGTGGCGCGGTAAACATTCCGGTTGTTTTTTGCGCCTACAGGGTTCAGTGACCTGTCGAAATTGTTAAAATCGAGCTTATAGCCATCCATCCCAATAAAATTATCCATCGACCCCGCCACAGCGACCTGCATGGGCTTATTGGTTTTGTTGGTGACCACATACCGGATAATGGCAATGGGGATGCCGCTTGCATCGGCATTACAGGGGATAAAGGGGTTAAATGTTTTGGCCTGTACAGATACAGGCATTTCTTCGTCCGCCAGGTTTACTGTAGCAAACGGGTAAGCCGCATCAAAAGTGGCCGACTTAAAGCGTGGCATCCCGTGGTTTGGCGCCACGCTGCCTTGTTCGCCGGCATACTGGTCCGGCGGAACCGGACCCATTAGCGCCTTGGCATATTTTTTACCGGCGGCATCCTGCACAAATATCATAAAACAAGGTGCCTGCTGCGGGGTTACCGAGCCATAAAAGCCGATCCCGGGCTTGTTCATCATTTCCACATCCCGCCATTGCCCGTTGCCACCAATGGATATATCACCCGTCCCGATGCCGCCAATGGGCATAGCAATACGGTAGGTTTGTTCCTTTTCGTAATGTTTTAATACGGGCCAGTTTTGGCTTTGCGAAAAGGCTGAAACAGCAATAGCTAACAGGCAAAAGGTAAGAATTGGTTTCATAATACTCAGAGTTACGAAGTTTATGAGTATTTGTGAAATTTTTATTCAAATAATCCGGATATCGTACCGGGCCAGCAAGCCGGGTAAACCGTGTACCGAGAACTTTGCTTTTTTAATGTCGTTGCTATCGGGGTTGAAGGTGAAATTATACGCAGTGCTCAGGTCGGCATTCTTCAAAACGGTGCGGTCAAAGAAAGCGCGGTTGAGGTTACAGTTATCAAACTTGCAGTCGGACAGGTCGGCTTCGGTAAAATCAGTTTCAACCATGGAGCAATCTTTAAAAATGGCCTTTTTGTTTTTCTTTTTGTAGAAGATGGCATTATCCAGGATGCAGTTTTCAAAGTTAACCTCAAACAAAAAGTCCTTGGTTTTGGTAAAGTTTACACCGCTCAGCTTACAATGTTTAAAGCTAATGTTTTGCAATCCGGCATTGGAAACATTCGCCAGCGAAAGATTGCAATCTTCAAAAAGGCATTCGATAAATATTTTATTGGAAAAATCGGCGTACGAAAAATCGCAGTTTGTGAATTTACAATATTCAAAAGTGTGGCTTTGTACTATGTCTCCTGCATTTATTTTGTTAAAGGATTGATCTTCTTGTATTGGCGGCATCATGAGAATAAGCAATAATTGTTTTTAGATACTAAAGGTAAAATAACTATTTTGATCCGGATTTTGTAATTCTTTTATTTACAAAAAGTAAACCTCACAATTTGTAGGCCACATTCAATACGATGGAAGATGATGACATTATAATCAGGCGTTACCATGCGCTGATGGTTTTAGGGATAATTTTGCCTTTTTTGATATTTCCTTTTTTGTCGATGGTTTTTTTGTCGGCCAGTCAAAGTGATGCCTATCGTTTTATTTTTTCGAGGTTTTTGATCTGGGCCGAACTTGGCTTGGTTTTGTTATATGCCCGGTATGGCGAGGTGCAACGATTTTTTCTTTGGGACGAAGAGCGCTACGATTTTGGTTTTTTTTTGAAATGGATAATTGCTTTATACCTGCTGGTTATGGCGTGTGGCATTGCAGCAAGTATACCTCATTGGCTTGGCTTGCATGAGCGGAATGATGTGTCCAACAGGATGCTAAAAACGATGAGGCTGTACCCTCTTTCAATTGTATTTGCGGCGTTTACCGCAGGTGTTACAGAGGAGTTTATTTTCCGGGGGTACATCATCAGCAGATTATCATTGCTGTTGAAAAACAAACACCTTCCTGTTATTATCTCGGCACTTTTATTTATGTGCATCCATTTGGGCTATAAAAATATCGGTGAGCTGATTTTTACTTTCCTGTTCGGCGTGGTTTTTGGCTATCATTATCAAAAATATCGAAATATCATGGTACTGGTAACAGTCCATGCGCTGTGGGACTTCCTGGCGATGTTTGCGGCAATTCACCATAAATGATTACTTCGGCACCCTACATATTCCTCCTATACTGCCCACCCACTTCGTATAAAGCATGCGATATTTGCCCCAGCGAGCAACATTTACAGGCTTCCATTAAGGTTTCAAATATATTGCCTCCGGCTATGGCGGTTTGTTGAAGGGTTTTTAATAAAGCAGGTATTGTTTCTTCGTTCCGGTGCTGAAATTCCTTTAGAGCGGCTATCTGGAATTGTTTTTCTTCTTCGGTGGCTCTGATCACTTCGGATGGCACAATGGTTGGCGAACCTTTTTTATTGAGGAATGTATTTACGCCGATGATAGGGTATTCGCCGGTGTGTTTAAGCGTTTCGTAATAAAGGGATTCTTCCTGAATTTTGCTGCGCTGGTACATGGTTTCCATAGCGCCCAGCACCCCGCCGCGATCGTTAATGGCTTTAAACTCGGCTAATACAGCCTCTTCAACCAGGTCGGTTAATTCTTCAATAATGAACGAACCCTGTATAGGGTTTTCATTTTTAGCGAGGCCTAATTCGCGGTTTATGATCAGTTGAATAGCCATTGCCCGGCGAACTGATTCTTCGGTAGGAGTGGTTATGGCTTCATCGTATGCATTGGTATGCAGCGAGTTGCAGTTATCATAAATGGCATATAATGCCTGGAGGGTTGTGCGGATGTCGTTGAAATCAATTTCCTGTGCATGTAACGAACGCCCACTGGTTTGAATATGATATTTCAGTTTTTGGGAGCGATCGTTCCCTTTGTATTTGTTTTTAACGGCTTTTGCCCAAATGCGCCGGGCCACACGGCCGATTACTGAATATTCAGGATCGATGCCGTTGCTGAAGAAGAATGACAGGTTTGGCGCAAAATCATCAATGTGCATCCCCCGACTCAGATAATACTCCACATAAGTAAACCCATTCGACAAAGTAAATGCCAGTTGCGTGATCGGATTTGCCCCAGCTTCGGCGATATGGTACCCGGATATAGACACCGAATAAAAATTGCGGACTTTTTGATCAATAAAATACTGCTGGATGTCGCCCATCATGCGCAGCGCAAACTCTGTAGAAAAAATACAGGTATTCTGCGCCTGGTCCTCTTTTAAAATATCAGCTTGTACTGTGCCGCGAACGGTGGCAATGGCGTGGGCTTTAATTTTTTGGTAAACATCAGGAGGTAGAATTTGGTCGCCGGTGAGGCCGAGGATTGATAAGCCTAAACCGTTATTTCCTGCGGGCAAATCACCGTCGTACTGCGGGCGTGACAGGTTTTTATCATCATACAACTCCTTAAACTTGGCTTCCACCAAATGCTCCAAGTGATGCTCTTTGATGTGTTTTTCGCATTGCTGGTCAATCGCCGCGTTCATAAAAAAGCCAAGCAGCATAGGGGCAGGGCCATTTATCGTCATGGATACCGACGTAGATGCGCTGCATAGATCAAAACCCGAATACAGCTTTTTGGCGTCATCCAGCGTGGCTATGCTTACGCCCGAGTTACCTATTTTGCCGTAAATATCCGGACGTATATGCGGATCTTCGCCATAAAGGGTTACGGAATCAAACGCGGTTGATAAACGATGCGCCGGCTGACCAAGCGAAACATAATGGAAACGCTTGTTTGTCCGCTCGGGACCGCCTTCGCCGGCAAACATCCGGGTGGGATCTTCGCCTTCGCGTTTCAGCGGGAAAACCCCTGCCGTATATGGAAATTCTCCGGGTAAATTTTCGGTAAGCAGCCAGCGGAGCACATCTCCCCAAGCCTCATATTTGGGTAAAGCTATTTTAGGGATACGCAGTTGCGAAAGCGATGTATAATAGAGTGGCTGCCTGATCTCCTTATCGCGCACCTTGTAAATAAAATTTTCGGCGGTGTATTGTTTGATGGTTTCGGGCCATTGTTTTAACAGGCGCTTGCATTCGGGGTGAAGATGGTCCTCGAGGTGTTTTTGAATGTCCTGCAGGGGCGCAAAATTTTGCGCCTCCGTATTGGCGGTACCTGCCTGTCCGGCGGGGGGCGCAAAATTTTGCGCCCCTACCAGTTCGATGGTTCCCTGTACCTGGAACAATTGCTGCGCAATTTTGCATTGTTCATTTACCCAACGCTTGTACTCCACGCTGCTTTCTACAATTTCAGCCAGGTAACGGGTACGGTCGGGCGGGATGATGTATATCTTTTCCGATTCGCCGGTATGCAAATGCGCGATATGACTCGCGTCTAAAAAATCGACCCCGGTTTTTACTTTGATGGCTTTCATCAATACTTCAAACAGGGTATTCATACCCGGGTCATTAAATTGCGAAGCCATGGTGCCATAAACGGGGATGTCCTCGTCTTTGGCGCTAAACAATTGATGGTTGCGTTTATATTGCTTGCGCACATCACGGATGGCATCCAATGCACCGCGTTTGTCGAATTTATTGAGGGCGACAATGTCGGCAAAATCGAGCATGTCAATCTTTTCAAGCTGGGTAGCTGCGCCAAATTCCGGCGTCATTACATATAGGGAGAGGTCGCAGTAATCGGTGATCATCGTGTCCGACTGGCCAATCCCCGATGTTTCTACAATGATAAAATCATATCCCGCAGCTTTACATATATCTATGCTTTCCTGTACATGTTTTGATAATGCCAGGTTAGCCTGCCTTGTGGCCAGCGAACGCATATAAATACGCGGATTGTTGATGGCATTCATCCTGATCCTGTCGCCGAGTAAGGCACCGCCGGTTTTTCTTTTGGATGGATCGACGGAAATTATGGCCAGCGTTTTATCGGTTTCCATTAAAAAGCGGCGTACAATTTCGTCAACCAATGATGATTTACCCGAGCCGCCGGTACCGGTAATCCCCAAAACAGGTGTATGATTGGTGCTGATAATTTTATGTACTTCGGATAAAAAATGATCCGCTTCTTTTGGGTAGTTTTCTACAATGCTGATGGCCGTGGCTATGGATTTAATATCCTTTTCAGGCAGGTGTTTCAACTCGCCGTTTAGTTTTATTTTGTTCTGGAAGTCGCATTTTTCAAGCATGTCGTTGATCATGCCTTGCAGGCCCATTTTACGGCCATCATCGGGCGAGTAAATGCGGGTGATGCCATAGGCGTGCAATTCATCGATCTCGTTGGGCAAAAATACGCCGCCACCACCCCCGAATATTTTGATATGGCCGGCGCCGCGTTCCTTCAGCAGATCGTACATATATT
>Ga0206898_10062_pt1 | contig 33315 bp, 9 predicted proteins | sample Alteio_BWOrgHeat_50_FD_153237 | JGI IMG/M metagenome (GOLD analysis project Ga0206898, IMG submission 153237) | Enriched cells from forest soil in Barre Woods Harvard Forest LTER site, Petersham, Massachusetts, United States -... | ecosystem: Environmental > Terrestrial > Soil > Temperate forest >...
AATCACACGCCGGAATATCGTTCCAAGCCTCAAACTGAAACCATGACTTCCAATCCTACCTTTGTACACGAACCCATTGCTATCATTGGCATGCATGGTCGTATGTCGAACTCAAATGACTTGAATGCTTTCTGGGGAAATTTGCTTGACAATAAGAATTTAATTTCCAGAATACCTCCCGAGCGATGGGCCAGTAATACCGGACCCCAGTGGGGAGGATTGATTCAGGACATGGATAAGTTCGATGCTGCCTTTTTCAATATATCTCCCAGGGAAGCGGAGCTAATGGATCCTCAGCAACGCATCTTTATAGAATCGGTTTGGAAATGTATTGAAGACTCTGGCTATTCACCCAAGGCACTAAGCGGGAGCAATACAGGAGTTTTTGTGGGCATAGCCACCAATGACTATTTCAGATTGATGGATAAAAACACGATCGGGAAACCGCATTCATCAACAGGTACAGCCCATTCCATCACACCTAACCGCATTTCATATCTACTTAATCTGCATGGACCAAGCGAACCCATTGACACTGCCTGCTCCAGTGCACTGGTCGCGATTCACAAGGGAGTAAGGGCCATTCAAAGCGGAGATTGTGATATGGCCATTGCGGGCGGAGTCAACGCCCTGCTCTCCCCTGACCTCTTTTCTACATTTGGCAATGCCGGAATGTTATCAGCAGATGGGTCATGCAAAACATTTGACGGGAGGGCAAATGGTTATGTGCGTAGTGAAGGAGTCGGTTGCATCCTGCTCAAAGCACTGAGCAAAGCAGAGGCAGATGGCGATCATATATACGGAGTTATCAGGGGCAGTTCTGAAAATCATGGAGGACATGTGAACTCCATAACTGTTCCAAACCCAAACGCACAGGCAGCATTGTTGGTAAATGCCTATAATAAAGCCGGTGTATCAGCAGAATCAGTTGGTTATATCGAAGCCCATGGTACGGGCACTCCACTGGGCGATCCGATAGAGATTAATGCTTTGAAAAAGGCATTCGGGGAATTATATGAACGGAATGGGCACGAGATACAACCTGATTCAATTGGAATAGGTGCTGTAAAGTCGAATGTTGGCCATTTGGAAGCCGCAGCGGGAATGGCAGGAATGTTTAAAGTACTCCTGGCATTGAAACACAAGATGCTGCCTGGAAACATTCATTTTGACAAGCAAAACCAATATATAGACTTAGCCGGCAGTCCATTTTATATAGTTGCTAAGAACAGGGAATGGAAAGCAAAAACAGATCAGCATGGCACTAGCTTGCCCCGAATTGCAGGTGTCAGCTCTTTTGGATTCGGAGGAGTAAATGCGCATGTGATTGTGGAAGAATACACGGATGCAAGACAAAGCAAACAACAGGACTCCAGACAGGTAATTGTACTATCCGCCAAGTCAGCTGAAAGGCTACGTGTTTATGCAAAAGAATTGGCTGATTATCTGGAGATAAATAAGAGTCCGTTAGCCGATATTGCTTTCACCCTACAAACAGGAAGAGTGGCAATGAATTACCGTTTGGCTTTTGTGGCGAGTACGGTGGATGAAGTTTGCAGGAAACTGAAGGATTTCACTTATGACATACCGGATAACCGCTTATTCTTAAGTCCTACTGTTACCTCCTCGGATCCAGATGTCCAACCTGAAGCGGAAGCGATTGATCTGGATGCTGCGATAAGAAACAAGGACTTGATAAAACTAGCACAATGCTGGGCAAGTGGAAGAATGGTCGAATGGAAATCTATCTACACTTCCCTCCCAAACCGGACTCCCTTGCCAACCTATCCATTTGAACGCAAATCGTATTGGATGGACCAAAAGAAAGAGGTTGCTATTGTTGGCTCATCTTCCCCGAATTCAACAGTATTTCTGGAGCAGGTCTGGAAAAAATTACCCGTTTCGTCAACTGGTTCAGGCAGCGATGTGGAATCGATCGTCTGGTTGGTTAATGAAGCGTCCATCCAGGATGCACAACGTCTCAAAGCGCATTATCCATCATACATCCATAGGATACTTTCTATCCGGGAATTAACTCAGGCCCGGGAAACATTCTCTGGAAATATAGCGCTGATCGATCTTTCTGAAATTTCCGTTTCAGAAAGTGCGACTGTTGTGAACTGGGAAAAAATCGGGTTCTACCAGCAAATAATACAACAGGCCAAAAGCTTAAATGTATTTTATTTTACAAAATGCGCTCAGGCCTTTCGGAATGAACAGCTCACTTTAAACGGCTCATTCATCAGTGGGCTACTACCCGCAGTGGATGCGGAGTATGGAAAAATCAGGATTAAAACGATTGATTTCGACAATAACACCTCCCTTGCCAGCATCCTGGATAAAGAATGGAAGGATACCACTTCGGGAAGCCTGTGTTACAGAAATGGTGAGCGCTTTGAACTGGGGTATCAACAGTTGGAAGGGCTACCTGAAACCAGGGAGAATAAGTGGGGGGAAATTGGAAACAAGACCGTGGTGATTACCGGCGGCACGGGCGGGATTGGATTAAACCTCACTCAGTCTCTTGCACAAAAAGGCGTCAAAAAAATCGTGCTCTTAGGGCGTAGACCATTATCGGACGACACACAGGAGGTTATTCGGAAATTAAGAGAAAAGGGCACTGAAGTAAATTATTTGGCTTGCGCTTTAACGGACTCAGTAAAACTCAAGTCTTTCTTCAAAGAACGAAGTAAGATGGGGGAAGCGATTGCCGGCGTGATCCATTGTGCCGGTACAATTAATACCGATGAGCCGGCATTTGTCCATAAGACCCAGAGTCAAATGCAATCGGTATTTGAGCCGAAAACAGAGGGATTAAAAGTATTGGACGAAGTACTTAACCCTTATAATCCTGACTTCTTTGTTTTATTTTCTTCCATTTCCACGCTTCCAAAATTAGGAACCGGGGCAAGCGATTATTCAGCTGCCAACAGTTGGATGAACTTTTACGCCAATTACCAGAAGGCACTAGGAAAAAAGTATTTTAAATCAATCATTTGGCCCCTTTGGGATAATACTGGCATGGGTAAGGGAGAAAGCGGTGCTTCCTTGAAAATGGGCTTTATTCCGTTGAAAGGTGAACAAGGACTCGAGCTTCTCGAACGTATCGTTTTTAACGATTGCCCGAATGTGATTATGCCTTGTATCGTCGATCACGCTGTTTTTGATGCAGACAAATTACTGAAAGTTGAAAACACAAGAATTCCGCAAGCACCTAAAGCTGCTGGCAAAGCAATAAATGCACCTACAGGAGCACTAAACAAACGCCTGCTCCGGTTGTTTTCCGAAGTACTCAAGCTGGATGAAAGTGAAATTGAAATGAATGCCAATTTCGCTGAATTGGGCGTAGATTCTATTTTAATTGCAAGCCTCGTAAAACGCCTCGAAAGCGAATTTGGTATATCCATTGAACCGAGTGCATTTATTGAACAATCGTGCATTAATGATTTTGCAAATTATCTGAGGAAAAATCATCCGGCTCTTTCCGAGGATACTGCTGTCCAACCAACTGTTATGCCAGTGGAAAGTGAATTAAAAAAACGTTTACTCCTGCTGCTTTCTGAAGTATTGAATCTGAAAAAAGAAGAGATTAATTCAGACATCAGTTTTTCCGAATTGGGAATCGACCCCGTCATTACGGCTCAGATCGTCAAACGCCTCAAACAGGTATTTGATATACAGATGGAGCCCCGGGCCTTAATGGAACATGCAACAATCGATGATTTACTAACTTCTATACAGAATCATTCATACAATACAATCAAATTCCCTACAGAAAATGTGGCCTCCACCAGGGCAACTCAAAACAAAGGATTCGCATCTTATTATGAACCCATTGCTGTCATAGGTATAGCCTGTCAATTCCCTGAAAGCCCGGACAAAGAAACGTTTTGGAAGAACCTCGTCAAAGGGAAAGACTGTGTAACAACAGTCCCGGATAGTCGATGGAAATCAAATGAGCTATACAGCTCAGAAATAACCGAAGGGAAAAGTATCAGTAAATGGGGTGGATTTATTAAAGACATTGAATTGTTCGACCCACTGTATTTTGGAATCACAGAAGCAAATGCAATTGATGTTGATCCGCTTCAACGGAAATTTCTGGAGACCTGCATACAGGCGGTTCATGATGCCGGATATGACAAAAAGAGTTTGTGGGATAAAAAAGTAGGTGTCTTTGTAGGTAGCCGTATAGGCAACTACAGTCAGAAGCTGAAGAAGCTGCAAAAAAGTACGATTCTGGGTGTTGGTCAGAATTACATTGCTGCTTTGGCTTCACAGGTATTTAACTGGAGAGGACCCAATTTGGTTATTGACAGTGCCTGCTCTTCTTCCCTGGTGAGCATACATCTGGCTTGTCAGAGTTTGAGAACAGGGGAATCAACAGTTGCTGTTGCAGGAGGTGTTGATATATTACTGGATGAAAAGGGCTATCTGGCATTGAGTAAGTCAGGAGCCCTCTCTCCCGATGGCAAGTGTTTTACGTTCGATGAAAAAGCAAATGGCTTTGTACCCGGAGAAGGTTGTGGAATCGTGTTATTGAAAAGGATGAGCGATGCCCTGACTGATGGAGACAAAATATACGCAGTAATTGATGGGTCTGCGGTAAACAACGATGGAAACACGATGGGTGCCACCACCCCTAACCCCAAAGCCCAAAAAGAAGTCATTCAGGAAGCCCTGCAAAAAGCTAATATCAACCCTGAAACGATTGGACTGATGGAAGCGCATGGCACAGGAACATTAATTGGCGACCCGATAGAATTGAAAGCCTTAACAGAAACCTATCGGGAATATACTTCTGCCACCGGTTATTGCGCGGTGGGAAGTGTTAAAACAAATATCGGACATCTGCTTTCTGCTGCCGGAGTGGCTGGCTTTATTAAATCTGTACTCTCGGTATACCATAAGCAACTACCCCCTACCCTTCACTGCTCTGTTCCTAATCCCCGATTTAATTTTAAAAACTCCCCTTTCTTTCCAAATACCCAGTGCCTTGATTGGCAAAAGGAAACACATCGGGCAGCAATGAGTTCATTTGGATTCGGCGGTACGAATGCACATGTTATTGTAAGCGATGCCCATTTAAAAGAAGGGTATCATCCTGAGAAAACAGCATTGGCTCCTGTCCTTTTCAACAAAAAAAGGTTTTGGTACACGGAAGAAAAGGTTGTGGAAAAGGCAGTGGAAAAGAAAATAGCAAAAAACGGAATGGATGCATTTTTTGCATTTGAAAAGCAGACTCTTGAAAAAAGTAAGATATGAAAGACATCAACGGCATCAGCTTTAATATTACGAATGACAATTTCATCGTCAGGGATCACCATGTACACCATGTTCCTATTTTACCTGGAGTCACCTACATTGACATCGTGTACAGGGTATTTAAAGAATATCTGGATGCAGACAAAATGGAACTAAAAAACATTTTGTTTCACTCTCCATTGGCTACCAGCCCCGAATTTGATTGCAAAGTCGATCTCGTAATAAACCCCATACCAAACGGCTACAAAGTGCGCATCAGCAGCCGGAAAATAAAGGACGAGGTCTTGTTGACAGAGGAAACTGTGTTAAATGCTGAATGTGAGGTGTTTCTTTGTGATGAAATGGAATCCCGTCCTTCTATCGATATTCAGAAATTGATTGCTGACAGCTTCCGTGTAATAGATATGGATGAGGTCTATGGCTTTGCCCGTAAAATTGATATTCATCACCGCGAATTCATGAAAACGCTTGGTGAAGTATATTATGGAACCGATACCGTTTTAATGAAATTAACACTGAGTGACCTGGCTAAAGATTATTTGCCAGCCTTTTACCTGCACCCTGCTTACCTGGATGGAGCCACATTTGCACTTTCGGTCAAGAATTTAGATACGGAGGATGCAAAACCTTCCATTCCCTTTTCCATTAAAAGATTTCATGCGGTAAGGCAAGTCAAGAATTATTGTTATGTCCTCATTAAAAACGAAGAAATTGGAAAAGGCTCTGCTGATATCAAGTTCAGTGATGTGCAGCTGTATAATGAACATGGTGAATTCGTTGCCGAGTTTGAACGTTTATCCGCAAAGCGGATTCGTTCAGCTTCCTTAATCAAAGATCTTTTGGTTGAAAAGGAAAAGACAGCAAAGAAAACGGCTCCGTTAAATCCCGTGAGCGAAAGCGCACCTTTAGTTGATGCCACCGATACAAAGGCCGTCATTGAAAACAATATAAAAAACAAAATTGCCCTTGCCCTTAATGTCAGTCCTGGAGGATTGGATATCACTACCGGCTTTTATGATTTGGGACTCGAGTCTTCCCACCTGCTCGCTATTGTGAATGCGTTTGAAGAAGAGATTGGCGAAAAGTTATACCCAACCCTGCTTTTTGAATACAGTAATATTAAAGAGCTTGCTGGATATTTGTTGGAAAATCACGCTTCGGCTTTTGAGGAAAACAGTACCCTGTCAATGACTAAAGCTCCGGTAATTGCCAATAGACCGTCGAGCAAAACAGGTGAAGTAAGTTATTTTGAGCCGGTATGGAAGCCTAAAACAAGTCAGCAGTCATCACCCATACAAACCAAAACCTTTGTCCTCAAAAATGAAGAAGCCGATTATGCAACGGTTCTAAATACCTGGTTAAGGCAACATGAACTCCCACAACAGTTCATCCTGCTCACTGACCCCAATGACAAACCGGTTTCTGCTGATTTTATTTTTTCTCAATTGCTTTCTTTTACGAAGGCGTTGATGGAATTAAAGCAAGGAGCAAAATTCACGCTTAATTATTTTTATCACATTCAGGACGACCTTTCGACCCTATATTCCGCTTCATTAGGGGCTTTTGCCAATACATTAAAAGCAGAAAATCCGAATTACCTTCTCAAAGTAATCGGAACAGATGGGGAGATGAATTACGAGAAAATAGTGCTGAATGAAATTACAGAAAGCGCTCAGGAGGTACGTTACCTCAATGGTATCCGGCATGTAAAGGAAATGGAGCCGGTCGAATTTGGCGATATTACATCTTCGCGGTTCCGCGAGGCTGGAGTATATCTGATTACAGGGGGAGCAGGAGGTTTAGGTTTAATCTTCGCCAAATACCTCTGCGAGAAGTACCATAGTCGTGTAATTCTGAGCGGACGTTCGGTGCTGAATACTGAGAGGAAACAGGGATTGGCTTCCATAAAAGGCGGAAGCATTGAATATATACAGACGGATATTACCAATAAACTGCAGGTACAAAAGGCAGTAAAACATTGTATCGAGCAATACGGAGAACTGAATGGTATCATCCATGCTGCAGGCGTTGTAAAGGATGAGTATATTATTAAAAAAGAGCGTGCGACTGCTCTTGAAGTATTTGCCCCAAAAATAACCGGGACCTTGTTGCTGGATGAATGCACAAAGGATCTATCCCTGGATTTCTTTTTCTTTTGTTCCTCTGCAAGTGCTGTAATCGGGAATCCCGGCCAGGTGGATTACGCGTATGCTAATTCCTTTATGGATCATTTTGCATCCTACAGAAACAACCTGGTAGCCAGAGGCGAGAGAAGAGGCATCACCTCTTCTGTAAACTGGCCCTATTGGGAAGAGGGAGGAATGCGTATTGATGAATACAAACTCAGCTTTATAAACAAACAATTCGGAGCCCTTCCATTGCCAACAAAGGCAGGCATTGATGCATTGGAAAAAATATTAAATTCAATCAAACCTCAGGTCCTGACAAAGTACCAGCAGATTGTTGAAGAAGTTACCGATTCAGCTCGTGATTTATTCGAAATTGCAATTATTGGCATGGATGGAAAATATCCAGGCGCTGAAAATTTGCAGGAGTTCTGGAATAATCTTCAGGAAGAAAAGGACTGCATCACAGACATTCCAGCTGACAGATGGCCTGCAGATGATTATTACGACAGAGATGAAAACGCGGAAGGTAAATATTACAGCAAATCTGGAGGCTTTATAAAAAATCCGGATCATTTTGATCCGCTGTTCTTCTCCATTTCACCGGCCCAGGCTAAAATCATTGACCCTCAGGAACGCCTGTTGCTGGAATCAACCTGGAACATGTTTGAGGATGCCGGTTACACCCGATCCATATTAAACGACAAACAGAAAGTAGGCGTATTTGTCGGAGTTTTTCATAATGATTACACCTGGGTATGTGCAGGCGAAAATGCAATGGGTGAAAGTAATTTAGGGAAGTCGAGCAACTTTTCGATGGCAAATCGTCTTTCCTACACCTTTAACCTGAGCGGTCCAAGTCTGGCAATTGATACAGCTTGCTCATCTTCTCTGACAGCTTTGGCCATGGCATGCGAGAGTATTTACCGGGGAGAGTCGGAAATGGCTATAGCCGGTGGAGTAAATTTAATTCTCCACCCTCAGCACATGATCTGGCTTTCGGGTAGCCGCTTGTTGTCCAAAAACGGGAAATGTGCCGTTTATGGAGCGGGAGCCGATGGATATATACCAGGAGAAGGAGTAGGAACGCTACTCTTGAAACCACTCAAACAGGCAGAAAAAGACGGGGATCATATCCATGCGGTAATTAAGAGCTGGAATGTAAACCATAACCAGAAAGGAAACGGCTTTTTGGTGCCAAACCCTAAGGCTCAGGTAGAATTGATACAAGGCGCCTTAAATAAGGCGTCTATTCCTGCTGAAAGCATTAGTTATATTGAAACAAGCAGTGTTGGAACCGAGTTAGGAGATACCATTGAATTTTCCACGCTTCAAAAAATAATTAAAAAAGGGGAAAACAATAAACCTATTTGCAAAATAGGATCGGTAAAATCATACATAGGTCACCTGGAAGCTGCTTCCGGAATGGCTGCTGTAAGCAAGGTTGTTTGGCAACTTAAAAACAAAAGTATTTTGTCTTCAACCAATGTGGAGGAACTCAATCCGAATCTTGATTTTGAAAACTCAGCTATCAAACTTCAGAAAGGAAAATCACATTGGGAACAACCGGTTGTAGGTGATGTCACATATCCAAGAAGAGCCGGTGTCAACTCTTTTGGAGCAGGTGGAGCAAATGCACACGTGCTGCTGGAAGAGTATGTTGACAAACGGGAAGAAAAGAACAGGAAAGGATCCTATGTGTTCATTTTATCTGCAAAAACAGCAGAACAAGTGCAGGAATATGCAGGTAAACTGGTTGATTACTTAGAAGGTGTTCAGCAGGATCCCGCAGCTGATTTTTCATTGGCCCGGTTGGCTTATACCATGCAGGAAGGAAGGGAACGAATGAGCGTTAAAGCAAGTTTCGTGGCTGGCACCCTAACTGAAGCACAAGAAAAATTTTGTGTCATTGCCGCAGGAACTATTTTGAATGAAACAAAATCACTGAATGATTGGGGAAATGGAATAGAGGTTAAATTATCTATCCCAACATATCCATTCGACAAACAGTCCTATTGGATCAATCAGGAAACGGCATTCATAGAAAAAAAGATTGTAAGGAAGTCCATGCAAAAGCCTGCTGTTGCTGAACACACAAAGGATGGATTAAGTCTTCAAGTAAAGAACAGTCTCCTTCAAATCATAAGCTTGATATTAGAAGTAGATAAAAGGCAGATTGATACAAAAGAGGACTTAAGTGTGTACGGTTTTGATTCCATCACTTTTACTCGTCTGATAAATGATATAAATGGCTTGTATAAGACGAATCTTACTCCGGTTATACTATTCGAACATTCCAACCTGGAATCTTTTATCGCTTATTTGGTCGACAAACAAACAGATAAGCTAAAGGCTTATTATCCTCTGGAGGGCATTTCAATATCATCCGATATAGAGGAGCCGAAGGAATTGGCAGAGACGATCAATGTTAAAGTTAAAACCATTCTTTCCTCATCCATACAAACACCCCGAATAGCACCGCAACGCAAAGAAGAAGCACCCATACCTGCGCCACCACCCAAACAATATGCCGTGCAAATTCCGGCATTGCAACTGGAACCAAATGAAGGAAAACAATTTTCCGAGCCAATTGCCATTATCGGAATGAATGGCCGTATGCCAGAATCTCCTGATTTAGCCAAGTTCTGGGAGAATCTGCTCGGTAACAAAGATTTAATTTCAGAGATCCCTGCTGATCGCTGGGTATCTCAAAGCGGTGTACAATGGGGTGGTTTACTCCAGGACATCGATAAATTTGATGCCCAGTTTTTCAATATTTCGCCAAGAGAAGCTCAGCTAATGGATCCTCAGCAACGGATATTTTTGGAATCTGTCTGGCACTGCATTGAGGACGCGGGATATTCTCCCAAATCGTTATCAGGAAGCAAAACAGGTGTATTTGTAGGCGTGTCATCAAACGACTATGCCAGGTTGATGGATAAAAACCTGCAAACCCAGGCTTATTCTTCCACGGGAAGCTCCCATTCTATCGTTGCTAACCGTGTTTCTTTCTTACTCAATTTCCACGGACCAAGTGAGCCGATCAACACGGCTTGTTCCAGTGCCTTGGTTGCGATTCACCGCGCAGTAACATCAATACGTTCAGGTGACAGTGAACTGGCAATTGCAGGAGGGGTCAATGCTCTTTTTTCACCTGAATTGTTTACTGCATTTGGCAATGCCGGTATGCTTTCTCCGGATGGCAGATGCAAAACATTTGACAGCAAAGCAAATGGCTATGTGAGAAGTGAAGGTGTAGGAACGCTTTTATTAAAATCGCTCCGCAAAGCAGAAGCAGATGGGGATTATATATATGGAGTTATCAAGGGAAGCGCGGAAAACCACGGTGGTCATGTCAACTCATTAACTGTCCCGAATCCAACAGCACAAGCTGCAGTTCTGGTAGATACCTATTTAAAAGCCGGCATCTCCCCGGAAAGAGTTACCTATATTGAAGCACATGGAACAGGAACCTCTTTGGGTGATCCTATTGAAATCCATGGCTTGAAAAAAGCTTTTGAAGAGCTTTCAGGGCATTACGGTAAAGAATTAGCCCCCAACTCCATTGGAATAGGAGCCGTAAAATCAAATGTTGGACATTTGGAAGCGGCCGCAGGCATGGCTGGCATATTTAAATTACTGCTTTCATTAAAGCATAAAACACTTCCGGCAAGTATACATTTAGAAAATCAAAATTCTTATATAGACTTGTCAGGAAGTCCTTTTTATTTCGTTGATAAAAACAGACCGTGGGAAGCACGAAAGGATAACCTGGGCATGGTTATTCCAAGAATTGCTGGGATCAGTTCATTCGGATTTGGAGGTTCGAATGCGCACATCGCACTGGAGGAATATACCAATATTAAAAAACAAGCCGATGTAGTCATGCCTGCTGTAATCGTATTGTCAGCCAAAAACGAAGAACGGTTGAAAAAATACGCAGGAGCTTTGGCTGATTTTTTCGGAAAAGAGGCGCTTCAATTGCAAGATGTGGCTTATACCCTGCAGTTTGGAAGGGAAGCCATGGATTTTCGGGTGGCTTTTGTGGCCAATAACATGAAAGAGGTTTTAGAAATATTTAAAAAATTTTCTGAAGGCAGAGAGAATCTTATTGTCGGGGAAACAAAAAAGAACAAAAAATCCGATTTGTTACTTGATGGCAAAGCAGGTGAAGCCTATTTGAAGGTTGTATTTGAAGAAGGGGATATAGAAAAAATTGCTCAACTCTGGATTCAAGGGGTAGAAATTGACTGGGACTTATTGTACACAACCCGTCCACAAAGGGTTTCACTTCCGCCATATCCATTTGAACGTAAACGTCACTGGCTTGAAACAGCATCTGTTGACACATCCTCCTATGGAGCATCCGTTCAACTGCATCCTTTACTGAGAGAAAACACATCAACCATATTCGAACAAAAATTCAAAATCGTCTTAGATGCAAACAAATATTATTTAGCCGACCACATTATCGGTGATAAAAAGATTTTGGCAGGTGTAGCGAGCTTGGAAATGGCTTTGCAAGCCACCGAAAAAGCAAGTAATAAAAAAATCAAGGTTCTTGAAAATATAAACTGGTTACAACCGGTACTGTTGCAGGAAGGCAATCTGGAGCTCGAAGCCGTACTTATTCCCACAGCTAACGGTGTTGAATTTTCATTAAAAAAGGGCAATGAAAATATCTTCAGTCAATGTCATGTGTCTTTCTCCACAAAAAACAGTTCATTTAATGCTGTTGACGTAGCACGGATTAAGGCAGACTCGAGTCGGCAATATTCCGGTCCGGCATGCTACGAAGCATTTGCACAACGAGGCTTTGCGTATGGCAGATCGTTCCAGGTGATACAACACATGTGGTCAACTGAAAAAGAATCTTTGAGTTTACTCAAACTCCCAGCTATTCAGGAAAATGAATTCAATCAGTACATACTCCATCCGTCTCTGCTGGACGGTGCATTGCAAACAGTCACCGGCGTTAGCCCCGACTCTAAAGATGTATTGGTTCCGTTTGCCATTGAGCGTATGGAACTGGCAAGTCCGTTAATCCAAGAGTGTTATGCATACGTTAAAGTGCGAGAAGGCATTGCCGGAGCACAAATAACAGCGGATATTCAGATTCTAGGTTTGGATGGCACTGTACTGGTCGATATATCCGGCTTCTCTCTTCGCATGCTCCTATCTGAAAAAGCTGATGAGCTCCTGGTGTATACGCCAGAATGGAAGCACCAAGCGGCGGAAAGTGAAAAGCCTGCAAATCAAAACATACTCCTCCTCGGAGAAGCCGGCACATTGGCTACTTGCTTGAATAAGGAAGGTCATCATACAACCATTAAAGCAGCAGGCTGTGATTATCAAAGTCTTTTATTTGAATTAAAATCGGCCAACCAATATCCGGACCTTGTCATATACCAATCGAAGGAAGAAGAGCAATTGTTTGAAGATTTGCTTGCTTTATCGAAAGGTTTGATAGCGCATAATAACGGAAGTATCACACAACTGATTCATCTGAGCGCAGGAGGCCTGTATGAGTCAGCCGCTTCCGGTTTATTAAAAACCCTTTGTCTGGAGTCCAGTAAAATAATTGCGCGAACCATACTGATTGACTCACAGCCAGAAAGGTGGATAGCAGCTGAAATCGGCGAATTATTTACCGGAGAAGTCCGGTATTTGATAGGTGAACGTGAAATAAAAACAAATCGTTTAACATCCGCACCTGCAGTCGTGAACGATACAAGATTCCGTGACGGAGGGGTGTATTTAATCACAGGAGGAGCGGGCGGACTGGGGCTCATTTTTGCGAAGCATTTATTACAAAAGAACGGCATCAAAGTAGTACTGACAGGACGTTCTTTACCGGATGACCGTGTAGAAAAAGAGCTTAAGGAACTTGGGCAAAACGCCGTATACATTCGGGCTGACATCACGAATAAGGAGCAGGTAAATGAATTGATTGCTTTGACATTAAATAAATTCGGAAAATTAAATGGGATCATTCATGCAGCCGGAATTATCAGAGATTCAATCATTACCAAAAAAACCATTGAGGATGCAAGGCAGGTAATTGCACCGAAAATCAAGGGCACTATATTACTGGATGAGGCTACGACCCACATGAACCTCGATTTTATCCTGTTGTGTTCATCCCTTTCGGCTATTACCGGAAATATCGGGCAAGCAGATTACGCATTTGCTAATAATTTTATGGATGCTTTTGCGATGCAACGTAAAGGCAAGGTGGTATCCGTCAATTGGCCGTTATGGGCTGAAGGCAGAATGAACGTGGATGCACAGGTTATTTCATGGATGAAAAAGCGCTACGGAATGGCTGCGCTTTCCACCGATAACGGAGTAACTGCATTGGAATTAAGCTTAGCACAAAGTGCAGCTAATATTGGAATTTTAGAAGGGAATGTGGACAGACTGATACATTACTTTAATCAATTCACTTTAACTAAAAAGATCAAGTCAATTGAAAATTCAGCGGCGTTAACTTCTCAATTGCAACAAAAATTAGAGAATGACTTGAAAGAAGCGGTTAGCAACGTTCTCAAAATTGATGTTCAGGACATTGATGTTGAAGAAGACATGAGTGGCTTTGGATTTGATTCCATTACGTTTACCGAGTTCACGAATGAGCTGAATAAACGATTTGAATTGGTCCTCTCCCCTACCGTTCTATTCGAATACAAAACACTTGTCAGCTTTACAGACTATCTTGTAAAAATCCATTCGGCTGAACTTCAAAAATATTATAAAGTTTCTACCGCTTTAAAGCAAGAAGTTGAGAAGCAAGAGACACCTTTCACAGACAATTCCACCTCTTACCGTATAAAGGAACAGGTTCAACCTGCTTTGACAAAATCCTATGCGAACTATCAGCAGGAGCCGGTTGCAATCATTGGTATGAATGGTCGTATGCCGATGTCGGCTGACTTGAATACATTCTGGAATAACCTGGTCGAAAACAAGGATTTGATTTCCAGGATTCCAGCTGACCGCTGGATCTCTGAAAATGGAATTCAGTGGGGTGGTTTGATAGAAGACATTGACAAATTTGATGCTTCCTTTTTTAGCATCTCCCCACGCGAGGCGGAGTTAATGGATCCACAACAACGGATATTCCTGGAATCAGTATGGCAGTGTATTGAAGATGCAGGTTACTCCCCTAAAAACTTATCCGGAACCAAAACCGGAGTATTTGCAGGAGTGGGCACGAGTGACTACGGGCAATTAATGAGCGAAGACAATAAGAAACAAGCTCATGCTCCTACCGGTTTATCTCATTCCATATTAGCGAACCGGGTCTCCTACCTACTCGATCTGCACGGGCCAAGTGAACCGATCGATACCGCTTGTTCCAGCTCCTTGGTGGCCATTCACCGGGCTGTAAAGGCTATTCAAACCGGGGATTGTGATTTAGCGATTGCCGGAGGAGTAAACGCATTGCTGACATCCCAGCTGTATTCCTCATTTGGTAACGCGGGAATGTTATCCGCAGATGGGCGTTGCAAAACATTTGACAGCAAGGCCAATGGTTATGTTCGTGGTGAAGGTGTTGGGACTGTATTTCTGAAACCCCTTAGCAAGGCCGAAGCAGATGGAGATCATATCTACGGAACGATCAGAGGCTCGGGGGAGAATCACGGAGGTCACGTAAATTCTTTGACCGTTCCCAACCCAACAGCACAGGCAGCTTTATTGGTGGATGTCTATAAGAATGCAGGCATTTCTCCTGCAAGAATAGGGTATATTGAAACGCATGGCACAGGAACACCTTTAGGAGATCCTATAGAAATTAATGCCCTCAAAAAGGCCTTTGCTGAACTATCAGAACAAACCGGGCAAAATACCAAGCCTAATTCGATAGGAATAGGAGCAGTCAAATCAAACGTCGGGCATCTGGAAACGGCTGCCGGCATGGCAGGTATTTTCAAATTGCTTCTTTCCATGAAGCACAAAACGCTTCCGGCAAATATTCATTTGGAAAATCTGAATCCTCATATCCATTTGGAAGGCAGCCCTTTTTATATCGTGGATAAAAACAGGGAATGGGAAGCGGCAAAGGATTCAAAAGGAAACGTCCTGCCAAGAATTGCCGGAGTAAGCTCTTTTGGCTTTGGCGGCTCGAATGCGCACATTGTTATTGAAGAGTACATAAACACGAAACAAGAAGTTACGCGTGACTCTTCTGTTATAATTGTTCTGTCAGCCAAGACGGAAGAAAGATTAAAAATCTATGCATCCACACTGTGTGATTTTATAGCCAGGGAAAACCTATCGCTGGATGACATGGCATATACCTTACAGGTTGGAAGGGAATCGATGGATTACCGTCTTGCCTTTGAAGCCAATTCTGTGCAGGAGGTAATAGAGAAACTAAGAGAGGTTGCAGGAGGCAAAACGGTTTCGGTGCATAGCGGTCAGGGTAGCCAGCGAAAAATGACTAAGCTTCTACTAAAAGGGAAAGCCGGAGCCAATTATGTTAAAAATTGCATAGAGGAGAATGATCTTTCAAATATCGCTCAGCTATGGGTGGAAGGAGTTGAATTCGACTGGTCCTTATTTTATAAGGAAGCAACCCCAAACAGAATATCATTACCACCCTATCCGTTCGAAAAAGTGAGGCATTGGCTTGCCGCGTCTGAAACAAAGGAAAAGGGAGGCATTGGTCAACTGCATCCATTGGTTCATCAAAACACTTCCACGCTCTTCAAACAGGAGCTAAAGAGTTTTCTATCCAATAAGAGCTATTACTTTACTGATCACGTATTAATGGGTGAGCCGATACTCCCCGGTGTAGTGAGCCTTGAAATGCTCCGATTCGCCGGAGGGCTTGCTGCCGAGCAGGAAGTACGGATAATCGAAGACATTAAATGGGTTCGCCCCATCCTTGGTAAGGCAGAAAAAACCGAGGTGACCATTCATCTGGAGCCAAACATTGACGAGATTACTTATTCTATTAACAATACCAACGGCCTACCTTATACCACAGGTAAAATCCACCTGGGCGAACTACCAGCAATAGGCAAAGCATTGGACATTTCTGCACTGGAGAACAGTATGGATACTGAACTTTCCAGCGCTGAAGTATATAAGGCAATTGGAGAAAAAGGTCTGCAAATTGGGGAAGCGCTGCAAGTTATTCAATCCTTTAAATACAAAGGAACAGAAGTCTTTTCCCGATTGCGTTTACCGTCCAGGTTTGACTTTGAAACAGAACAATTTGCAATGCACCCGTCTATTACCGATGGTATTATGCAAACTGCCATACTCGGACGCTCCCTCGCACAGCTGGCGGCAAACAAAAACAGTTCCTCTCTGTTTATTCCTTTTTCGGTTGACAGGTTGGAGATTTATGCCCCATTGAAGAAGGAATCTTTGGTTTACAGCAAGTTTAACGTGGAAACTGACCAGTCGACCATACAGGTTACTGATGTAGATGGCAATATACTGCTGAATATTCACGGTTTTGTCGCGCGGGAATACAACCTCCCGTCCAATACGAATGAGTTGCTCCAATACAAGGAAATCTGGAAACAGGACAAACTGGTTATTGAAAGCAGTACCCCTAAGCATCTTGCAATCATTGACGACACAACTGATCTGTCAAATAATTTGGAACTACTGGGCCACAAAACTCATCATGTCAGTCACCAGCACATAGACGAGCTTCAATCGCTTGATGTTCCGATTGTGGTAATAAATAATTTGAATTCAGGGCCACAACAAGTGTTTTCGTTCTTATTGAAACTTGCGCAGCTCTTGTCGAAAAAAGAAATTCAGGATCATTTACAAGTAATCTGGATTGGCAATTCGAAGAATAACCTGATACTACCCGCCGTTTCGGCGTTTTTAAGAACGTTGTCAAAAGAATCTCCAAAGATCTGGTCCAGTGTACTTCAAACGGAAGGAAAGGAAAAGGGACTGGCAGAACAGCTCAATGGAGAGTTTCAGTTACCGAAGACCGGACATATTCGTTATTCAAATGAGGTACGTGAAATACTGGATTTTGAAATAAACGACATTCAAACAGGAAAAGAAAAAACCTCGTTATTTCAAACCAATGGGGTTTACCTGATCACCGGTGGTACCGGAGGAATTGGGGCTATTGTGGCTGACTATTTAGCAAAGGAATACAAAGCCAATCTGATTTTGACAGGGCGGTCTGGTTTAGATGACGCACGTCAACAATTGATTGCTGGCCTGGAAATCAATGCCGCATCTGTAAAATACATACAGACGGATGTTTCGAATGAACAAGCGGTCCAGGAACTTATTGAAGACATTAAAACAAAGCATCCCAAATTAAATGGCATTCTGCACACGGCCGGCAATCTGAATGATCAGCTTCTTCGTGGCAAAAAAGAAGAGGAATCAATACCTGTATTATCTCCAAAAATCGAGGGAGTACTTGCATTGGATAAGGCCAGTGTGGGACTAGAACTGGATATCTTTTTACTTTTTTCCTCCATTGTTGCATCAACGGGCAATATCGGACAGGCTGACTACGCCTTTGGAAATGCCTTTATGGATGCTTTTGCCAGGCAACGAAATGCAACAGCTCCAGGTAAAACAATCGCTATCAACTGGCCACTATGGGAAAACGGAGGCATGAAGATAAATGATGCCAGCAAGGAATTACTAAAAACCAATCAGGGACTGGTCCCCCTACCAACAGCTCAGGCATTGCTAGCCTTGGAAGCTGGCTTGGCGTCAACCGAAAACATGGGAGTGCTTTACGGCAAGAAAAGTACGATCAGCAAATATTTGAACAGTCAGAACAAACATTTGAAGGCCTCAAAGGGTGTTGAAACCGGAGTGAACAAAGATGGGTTACGGCGAAAAATCGAGAGTGATCTTACCCAATTTGTGGTCAAGACGCTTAAGCTTAAATCCAATTCATTTGACAAAAGTCAGAATTTCGGGGCATTGGGATTCGACTCCATCACATTTACCGAATTTGCAACCTTAGTTGGCAAGCACTTTAATGTGGAAATGAACCCGACAACGTTTTATGAATACGATACAGTTCCGGCACTTACAAATTACTTCCTGGAAGAGTGTATGAGTGAGGTACAGGCCTTGTATGGTGTGGAGGGAATTGGAAGCAGCATTAAGGAAATTGAAACAGTTGAAGTTGTTCCGGTAATAGAAAAACAAAAGTTCAGGTCCCTGGGTTCGTCTGATCACAGAAGCGAGACAAAGAAAGTTGGAGATGTCGCCATTATTGGTATGGATGGCCGCATGCCGGATTCATCGGATCTGGATGTGTTCTGGTCAAACATAATGGATAATAAACTTTTAATATCTGTAATTCCTCCCGAGCGTTGGGTTTCGGAGAAAGGAGTTCAGTATGGGGGCTTGATTTCGGATGTAGATAAATTCGATTCCCATTTCTTTAATATATCTCCAAGAGAAGCGCAGTTAATGGATCCACAACAACGAATCTTTTTGGAGTCGGTGTGGAAATGTATTGAAGATGCCGGTTATGCACCCAAATCGTTATCGGGAAGCAATACTGCCATCTATGTTGGAATTGGGACTAACGATTACACCAGTTTGATGGACAAAGGGGCTACCGAACAAGCTTATGCGTCAACCGGATCTGCCCATTCTCTTGTCGCAAACCGGGTTTCTTATTTACTTAATTTCCATGGCCCAAGCGAACCTGTTGACACAGCGTGTTCCAGTTCCCTTGTTGCAATTCACAAAGCAGTAAGGGCCATTCAAATAGGCGACAGCGAATTGGCGATAGCCGGAGGTGTAAACACGCTTCTTGCTCCACAGGTATATTCTTCTTTCGGCAATGCGGGCATGCTCTCCCCCGACGGCCGTTGCAAAACATTTGACAGCAAGGCAGACGGTTATGTGCGTGGCGAAGGAGTGGGTACGGTCTTATTAAAGTCACTCAGCAAAGCAATCGAAGATGGAGACCATATTTATGGTATTATCAAATCCAGCGCTGAAAATCACGGTGGAAGAGTAAATTCTTTAACCGTTCCAAATCCCAATGCACAAGCTGCGCTCTTGATAGATGCTTATAGCAAAGCAGGCATTTCTCCGGACACCATTGGTTATATTGAAACGCATGGCACAGGCACACCTTTGGGTGATCCGATAGAAGTGAACGCATTGAAAAAGGCTTTTGCTGAACTATCTGGAAAATCAGGCAAACAAATAAAACCAAATTCAATAGGGATTGGGACTGTAAAAACAAATGTCGGGCATTTGGAAACCGCTGCTGGTATGGCGGGAATGTTTAAAGTTTTACTCTCCCTGAAACATAAAGCCATCCCGGCAAACATCAATTTTGAAACTCAGAATCCCTATATAAATCTGGAAAAAAGTCCGTTTTATATTGTAAAGGAAAATACAAAATGGGAAGCCATCAGAGATGACAAGGAAAACAATTTGCCCAGAATAGCGGGTATCAGTTCCTTTGGTTTCGGTGGTGCAAATGCACATATCGTTGTTCAGGAATATATCGAAAAAACCAAAACTGTACTTCCGACAAGTCCTGCGTTAATTGTTTTGTCGGCTAAAACGGAAGGCAGACTGAAAGCCTATTCCGGAAACCTGGCTAAATTCCTGGAAAAGGAAAATCCACTTCTCTCTGAGTTTGCCTTCACTTTGCAGCTTGGCAGAGATGCGATGGACTTCCGGTTAGCTTTTGTGGCTAACTCCATGGAAGAAGTCAGAGAAAAGTTGAAAGCGTTCTCGGAAGGCGAAGAGGTAATCCTTTCAGGGAATTCCAAAAAGCATGATCCGGCTAGTTCCTTACAAGGAGGAGAGAGCGATGAAGTAAATTTACAAAAATTGCTTAAGGCCTCTGATCTTGACAAGCTTGCAGTGCTTTGGGTTCAAGGTGCGGAAATTGCATGGTCATCGCTGTATGCGACCCGTCCTCATCGCATTTCTCTTCCTACTTATCCGTTTGAGCGCAAACGCCATTGGCTGGAGACAACCTCCCTGGACATTAAGTCCAATGGCAATTTAAAGCAAATACACCCTTTATTAACTGAAAACATTTCCACCATTTTCGAACAGAAATTCAAAGTGGTGCTCGAATCAGATAATTATTACCTCTCAGACCATGTTATTGCAGGTAAAAAACTTTTAGTTGGAGTTGCCAGCCTTGAAATGGCCTTGCAGGCTGGACAAAGGGCAAGTGCTCAATCAATCCGGTTCATTGAAAATATCAACTGGATACAACCTGTATCGGTACAAGAGGGAAATCATGAATTGGAACTTAGCCTTATTCCAGCTGAAAAAGGTATGGCATTTTCTTTGAAAGGAAAAGACGAAACTGTTTTTTCCCAGGGCTTTGTTTCATTTGAAACGCAAACTGAGTCAGCAAGGAATATAGACCTGGACCGAATTAAATCCAGCTCAGTTATTCAATTGAACGGTGTTGACTGTTATCAAACATTTGCCAAACATGGTTTCGCCTATGGTAAATCCTTCCAGACGATTCAACACATTTGGTCCTCTGAAAAGGAAGTGCTGAGTTTGTTGAAATTGCCTGTTTTGCAGGAAAAGGATTTCGATCAATACGTATTACATCCTTCTCTGTTGGACGGAGCCTTGCAATCCGTGATTGGTTTGCAAACGGATTCCACTGACATCTTGGTTCCTTTTGGAATCGAACGGCTCGAGTTATTGAATCCGTTGACGAAAGACTGTTATGCCTATATTAAACTGAGAGAAGATAATCGAGACGGCCAGAAGATTGTGGACATTCAAATATCCGATTCCGAGGCCAAAGTACTGGTGAATATTCACGGTTTTTCAATCCGGGTAATGCAGGCTGAAAAAGGGGACGAAGTATTGGTTTATTCTCCTGAATGGAAGCTGCAAGCAGTGGAAGGTAACAATAAAGCCAATCAGACTATTTTACTGCTTGCAGAAAATGCAAGATTGGCAAAGGCGATGAGTGAGAAAGGGCACCTTGTAACGGTTAAACCTGCACAGATTAGTTATAACGAGGTCTTGCTGGATTTAAAAGCCAAGAATTCTTATCCAACAGTTGTTGTTTATCAACCTCTGACAGAGGAAAACCCATTCGACGATATCCTTTCTTTATCGAAGGCGCTGCTGGAGCAAAGTAAAGGGGCTGTTACACAGCTGATCTACCTCAGTCGGGGCAGCATGTACGATTCCGCTATTTCTGGGTTATTAAAAACACTCTGTCAGGAGTCCTCCAAAATCATCGCCCGATCCGTACAGGCTGACGCTCCTTCTGAAATGTGGATGGACGAAGAAATTCGCGATTTGCTTACAGGTGAAGTCCGATATGTGAACGGAAAGAGAGAAATCAAAATCAATTCGCTTGAGCCTATTATCTTCCCTGAAAAAGGGGAAACGGTATTCCGTCAATCAGGAGTTTATCTGATTACAGGAGGGGCGGGAGGCCTTGGACTTGTTTTTGCAAAATATTTGAAGGAGCAATATGCCGCAAAACTTGTCTTGGTGGGACGTTCCGTCTTGAAAGAAGCAAAAACAAAAGAATTGGATCTGCTTGGGGCTGATGTTGTTTATGTTCAGGCTGACATCACAAATAAATCGCAGGTAAAAGAATTGATTGCAGCCGTTGAAAGTAAATTCGGACAGTTAAACGGCGTTTTACACGCAGCAGGTATTATCCGAGATTCTGTCATAACAAAAAAGGAAAATCAGGAAGCAGCGCTGGTCCTGGCACCCAAGATTCAAGGAACACTTTTATTGGATCAGGCAACAGCGCATTTGAATCTAGACTTCTTCCTGTTATGCTCTTCCTTGGCTGCGACAACCGGAAACAGCGGTCAGGCAGATTATGCTTTTGCCAATAGCTTTATGGATGCTTTTGCTTTAAAACGCAAAGGGAAAACGGTATCCATTAACTGGCCGCTATGGACTGATGGTGGTATGCAAGTGGATGCACAGGTATTGGAGTGGATGAAAATGCGATTCGGAATGGCTGCGCTTTCCACACGAAATGGATTAGCCGTTTTGGAATATAGTTTGCTTCAGGACAGTTCCAACATAGGGGTGGTTGAAGGAAAGGCTAACAGGTTAATTCATTATTTTAATCAGCTCTCGACGCCTAAAAAATTGAAATCAACTGAAAATGCAGGTGAAGTAAACTTACTGTTGAAGCAAAAACTGGAGGGCGACCTGAAGGAACAGGTAAGTAAAATCCTTAAAATAGATGTGCAGGACATTGATGCAGAGGAAGACATGAGTGGATTCGGATTTGATTCCATCACCTTTACCGAATTCACAAATCAACTGAATAAAAATCTTCAGATAAGCCTGTCCCCTGCCGTACTGTTTGAATATAAGACACTGGCTAGTTTTGTCGGCTATTTAACCGGCAACCATTTAACAGAATTACAGAAATATTACAAGATCACTACTTCTAAAACGGAAGTGCTGGAAGAAGAGGAAATGCCTGTGGCTTCAAAGAAATCAGGTTTTAGAATTCAAGCCAACCATGCGGTACTTTCACCTGTTCTGCTCAATCTGAAACAAAAAATTGACCAATCAGAGACAAGGTCGTTTACCGAGCCCATTGCAATTATCGGCATGAATGGTCGTATGCCTATGTCTGCAGATTTGAACACATTCTGGACTAATTTGTTGGAAAACAAAAACCTGATTTCCCAGATACCAGCAGAGCGTTGGGTGACTGAAAATGGAACGTTATGGGGTGGGCTAATAGATGACATTGATAAATTCGATGCTGCTTTTTTCAACATCTCCCCATATGAAGCCGAGTTGATGGATCCCCAACAGCGCATATTTCTGGAATCGGTATGGCAATGTATTGAAGATGCAGGTTATGCACCTAAATCGTTATCAGGCACAAAAACCGGTGTGTTTGTGGGAGTAGGATCAAGTGATTATGGACAATTGATGAATGAGGATGTGAAGAGGAAGGCACATGCTCCAACCGGAATAGCACACTCTATCCTGGCCAATCGGGTTTCTTACCTGCTTGATATACATGGACCGAGTGAGCCGATAGACACCGCATGTTCAAGTGCCCTGGTTGCCATCCACCGGGCAGTAAGGGCCATTCAGGCGGGTGACTGTGATATGGCGATTGCTGGTGGGGTTAATGCCTTACTTTCATCACAGCTATATGCTGCTTTTGGAGATGCGGGTATGCTCTCTGCAGATGGCAGTTGCAAAACCTTTGATAGCAGAGCCAACGGTTATGTCAGAAGCGAAGGTGTCGGAGCCATTTTTCTGAAACCACTAAATAAAGCTCAAGCAGATGGCGACCATATCTATGCAGTCATCAGGGGCTCTGCAGAAAACCACGGAGGACATGTAAATTCCTTAACTGTCCCAAATCCAACAGCTCAGTCGGCCTTGTTGGTAGATGCATACAAAAAAGCAGGCATCTCTCCCGAAACGGTTGGGTACATTGAAACCCATGGAACCGGAACTTCTTTAGGAGACCCAATAGAAATCAATGCTCTTAAAAAGGCATTTGGGGAACTGGCTGAACAGGCTGGAAAGAAAATCCGATTCAACTCTATTGGAATCGGTGCGGTGAAATCTAATGTAGGGCATCTGGAGACTGCAGCCGGTATGGCAGGAATGTTTAAACTGCTGCTTTCCTTAAAACACAAGACCCTTCCGGCTAACATAAATTTTGAACAACAAAATCCATATTTCACTTTAGAAAACAGCCCGTTCTATATTGTGAACGAAAACAAGACATGGGAGGCTGTGATGGATGAGAAAGGAATTGCTTTACCTAGAATTGCAGGAGTCAGTTCTTTTGGATTTGGCGGGTCCAATGCACATATAATTTTGGAAGAATTTTCAAATACGCTTATCTCCGACAAAACCGATTCCTCTTTTATCATTGTATTATCTGCTAAAACAGAAGAGCGGTTGAAAGCCTACGCTAAACTTATGGCTGGAGGGATTGGAACACTGAGTCTGCATGACATTGCTTACACCTTGCAGGTTGGCAGGGATGTGATGGACTATCGCTTGGCATTTGTCGCTGAAAGTGTTCAAGATGCAGTGGACAAATTGGAAGCCTATAGTGAAGGAAGCAAAACCGGGATATTTACTGGTGAAGGAAAGACCAATAAAGCCGTAGAAAGTCTGCTGGAAGGAGAACTGGGAGAAACTTATCTGATAAGCATTTACGAGAAGGGAGATTTAACAAAAATTGCACAACTCTGGACACAAGGTATAAGTGTAAACTGGACTAGATTCTATACAAACACTCCGCCTCAACGCCTTTCATTGCCAACCTACCCTTTCGCGAAAGTACGCCATTGGATAGCAGAAAAAGTAAGAGCCGAATCCACTGCTGTTCCAACCGAAATTAAAGGAGAAGTACTTGAGTTTGGAAATGGAAATGAAGAAGAGAAAATGATTGGTTTTTTGAAGGCAATGATCTCTAAAGAAACCAAGATACCTGTTGAAAATCTCGATGAAGATGAGGAAGTACAAAACTTCGGATTGGATTCAATGATTGTGAACAAGCTCAGTCTTGAAATGGAGAAAATCATAGGAAAAGCAGACCCCTCTCTCTACTTTTCATCAAAAACTATCCGTGAATTGGCCAAAAACGTAACGGAGAAATATGGAGAGCACTTCTCAGGAAAAACATCCGTTCCAAGCAAACAATTAAACAAAAGTATTGCTGCGTCAGCTAAGATGAAGACCGAAAACCGGGACATTGCTATCATCGGAATGTCTGGTAAATATCCTCAGTCTGAAGATTTAAATGCCTTTTATGAGAATCTGAAAAATGGATTAGACTGCATTCAGGAAATTCCTAAGGACAGATGGGACTATGAAAAGTATTACAACAACGGATCAAGCAAGCCCGGGCAGATGAAATCCAAATGGGGTGGATTTATCAGTGATGCAAACTCATTTGATAATGAGCATTTTAATATTTCCTACAAGGAGGCACTCATGATGCATCCGGAAGAGCGTTTATTATTGGAATATGCATGGAAGTGTTTTGAAAATGCAGGCTATAACCCTCTCGGATGGCGCAAAGAAGAATATCGAGAAAATGTTGGAGTTTATATCGGGGCTTCCTTCCACGATTACCAGCATTTGGTAGCAGAGATCAATGTGCAATCGGAGAAGTATTTTCCTTTCACCTCTCAAATATATTCCTACGCAAACAGGTTATCTTACTATTTTGATTTAAAAGGTCCGAGCGTAGCATTAGACACCGCTTGTTCCTCCTCGCTTTATGCGATATACGATGCCTGTTCGGCTATCAGAAGCGGAAATTCTGATATGGCTTTGGCTGGAGGAGTCAACTTGAATTTACATCCTAGCAAATTCCAATTACTGTCTGCCTTCAATTTCATGTCAACTGACGGACGTTGCAGAGCTTTCGCAGATGGTGGTGATGGTTATGTTCCTGGAGAAGGCATAGGATTCATCTTGTTAAAGGACTTAGAAAAAGCCCGGAAAGACGGAGACAATATTCTCAGTGTCATCAAAGGTGTTTCCGCGGGGAATGATGGAAAAACAAACGGATTTACAGTTCCTAACCCCAAGTCACAAAGCCAGGTAATAGCCCGCGCATTAAATGATGGAAATATCCACCCCGAAAGCATAACCCTGGTTGAATGTCATGGTACAGGCACCGCATTGGGTGATCCGATTGAAATAACGGCATTAACGGATACATACAAAAAATTCGGCGCTAAAAATCAATATTGTGCCATTTCTTCGGTGAAGTCTAACATCGGTCACTTAGAGGCGGCTGCAGGAATAGCCCAGATAACCAAATTGGTATTCCAGCTTCAAAACAAAGTATTGTTTCCAAATGTAATGCATGGAGTTAAAATGAATACCAGCATTCATTTTGAAGACACCCCTTTTTATGTCCAGAAAACATTCAGCCCATGGGAAGAGAATGAAAACAATATGCCTCGCAGAGCTGGCGCAAGTTCCTTTGGTGCAGGAGGAACAAATGTGCATTTGATTTTAGAGGAATTTGTAAATGAATCCAAAGGATCTGATCCGGATTCAAACGAAGAGTTCATTTTCCCCTTCAGCGCCCCTTCAGAAGAACAGTTAAGGAGCCTATTGAAAAACACATTGACGTTTTTGAGTGAAGTGCAAAACAATCCCATTTACACATTAACTAATATAGCTGGCACCTTGCAACAGGGACGTGCTGAGTTCAAAAACCGAATATGTTTTATTGCAAAAGGAAGTGTAAAAAACCTTCTAGCCTTGATGAATAAGATGTTAGCTGAAAAGAAGACTTCAAACCAGGCTGTTGGGAAAACGGTTAACAGTAACCTATTAGCTCTTATGAATCAATGGCTAGGAAGTTCTTCAAAAAACTGGCTGTCTTTCAGTTACAGAAAAGTAGCGCTTCCTGGCTTTACATTCAATAAAAACCTGATTGACCTGCAAGCCTTTCATCACGCACCAAAATCGGAATTAAGCCTTACTCCAGGGGACGAACTAAGGGATATTGAATCTGTAAAAGTTTTCATTCTGGATTCTATGACTGCCATATTGGGCCCTTTACCAGAAAGTTTTAACAACCAGGCAGATTTTGATCTTTATGGTATTGATTCCATTACAGGCTCTCAAATTCACAACAGGCTAGCCAAACGGTTTCAAGATATTGAGGATATGGCCTTGCTGGAATATTCCTCAGTTGATAAGCTGGCTGAATATATTTTTGAAACCTTTATCAAGCCCAGATTTTCCAAAAACGGGAAAACAGAAACAAATAAAGTAAAAGTCTCTGAAGAGTCGGATGAAATAGGAAGCATTCAAAACCTGGGACAGAACTATAAGAATAAAGACACTCTGGAATTGATATCCATACAACAATACCTCGCTGCCTTTGCAAAAACGGGTGCTCTTCAACTTCCTCAGTTGGAGACAATTGAAATCAGGAATGGAAAATCAATTGAACTTGTAACCATGGGTGCGGGTGATCCGTTGTTTTTAATGCCACCTTTTAATTCAACAGCCATTATCTGGATTAACCAACTACTACATTTCTCCAAATCACACAAAGTCATTGTTTTTCATTACCCTGGTATCGGCAACAGCGATTGGATTGAAGATCTAAAAACATTTGAAGATCTTGCTAAGATTACAACCGAGGTCATTGACGTATTGTTAAATAAGGGCAGTATCCACACTCGGAATGTACACATGGTAGGTTGGTCGTTCGGGGCATTTTTAGTTCAAAAAATCGCACAACTCTACCCAGCGTATGTAAAAAGTCTGATTTTGCTTAGTACCACCACCATTTCCTGGTCATCCAAGGAATACAAAGTAAGCGGAGAGGAATTCTCTGTAAAAACAGCTCAGGAATTCAGGGATAATGTAAACTTGTTGCCGGAATTTGTACGCAACATGCCGGAATTTGAATTATTGAGAAATGCAGGAATGTCGGAAGTATTTGTGGTGGGAACGAAGAATCAAGCTTATATTAAAAATTATTTTCTAATGATTGCACGTTTCAAGCATGTTGAAACTGCAGAAACAATTGATTGCCCTACTTATTTAATCAGTGGCTCTGAGGATGTGCTTATGCCCGCAAAATATGCAAGGCAATTACATGAAAAAATCAAAAACTCAAGCTATTTTGAAGTGGAACAGGGAGAACACTTTATGAGCCTGTTCAACAAAGACACGATCAATGAAAAATTACAAATCTGGCTTACAGGAGCAACTGAGTTAAGGAAAGCAGACAAATTGGTAAATTGAGTTTGTTTTATTGACATAATCACTAAACGTTCATCAAACGACCAAGAGGATGGAAAGAAACAACAACGAGAACAAACCAACTGGATCCGGGCCCAGCCCATTTTCTCAGACCTATTTCCACGGCACAAAGGCTGATTTAAAGATAGGTGACTTACTCGAAATTGGTGTGAACTCAAACTATGGACAAAATAAAATAGCAAAATACATTTATCTCACCGCTACCCTAGATGCTGCTATTTGGGGTGCGGAACTGGCTTCCGGCGAAAATCGGGAAAGGATATATTTAGTCGAACCTACCGGGCCAATTGAAGATGACCCCAATTTAACTGACAAAAAATTCCCCGGCAATCCAACAAAGTCTTATCGTTCAAAGCATCCTTTTAAGGTGGTTGGGGAGATAACAATCTGGCAAGGTCACGCCCCGGAACAACTGAAAGCAATGAAAGAAGGTGTTCAGCGAGCGAAGGACCTAGGTATTGAAGCGATAGAGGATTGAAATAATTACTTATTACTAAGAACTGGTATTCCTCGCCAGTGAAGACTCCTGAAATCCATTTGATTAGAATCAAGAGGTTATTCAATTAAAAAATAATCTTCAAAACACTTGTTTAGTAACTTTAAAGTTACCTATATTTGCGTAACTTTAAAATTACCTATTATGCAGGACGCGGTAACTCACACAAAGCTTTTTAGTCAAGTACCCGAAACCGTTTGGGAGTATCTAACCAAACCGGAACTACTGGAACAATGGCTTGGAAAGACGGATTTTAAGCCAGTAGCAGGGCATAAATTCCGATTCTTCAGCCCTTATGGCAACGATTCCATCTGCGAAGTCGTGGAAGTAAAACCAGTTACCAAGCTTTCCTATTCCTGGCAAAAAAAGTCAGCCGTCAACAATTCTCCATTTAATTCCTTAGTTGTTTGGACTCTTGTTCCAAAAGGAAATGGAACTGAACTGCAGCTGATGCATACCGGCTTCTCGGCTTTAGATGATTACACCGCCCATGACAACGGCTGGAGTGCATGCTTCACCCATCTTGAAACACTTTTTAAAACGAACAGCAAGACGATTTAAGGATTCCGGTCAATAACAATATAACACCCCAAAACTATTCCTCATGACAAAAATGATCAAACACACCGTTACCTACCAACACAACCCCGAGCAGGTTTGGGATTATTTGACAAAACCGGAGCTGCTTGCGCAATGGCTTATGCCGAATGATTTCCAGCCTATTCTGGGAAATGAATTCCAGTTCCGCATTAAACCTATGCCTGCTTTCGACTTTGACGGGATCATTTATTGCAAAGTTTTGGAATTGGTCCCATTCAAAAAGCTTTCTTATTCCTGGAAAGGTGGGCCGGAGCCAGGTCGCATTACCTTGGATTCTGTTGTGGAATGGACTTTAATTCCAACATCCACAGGCACGGACCTTGTGCTGGAACATCGTGGGTTCACAGACGAAAACCTGAGTATGTACAGCATCATGGAGCCGGGATGGCACAAGAACATGCTTGAAATTGCAGAACTTTTAAACGTCGTTAAATGAAGAATCATCCTCCATTAGATATCTTTCAGGTGATCGGAGATCCAAGCAGAAGGCAGATTCTGTTGCTCCTATCCAAAGACAGCCTGACAATCAATTCACTCGCCGAAAACTTCGATATGAGCAGGCCGGCTGTCTCCAAGCATATTAAAATTCTTTGCTCATCGGGCTTCATTTCCATTCAGGACATAGGCAGGGAACGATATTGTATACTAAAGCAAGATGGGTTCAAGGAGATGCAGAGTTGGCTCAATTATTTTGACAAGTTCTGGGAAAAGAAACTCAAAAAACTGGAAACACTCTTAAACAATAAATCAAATAATCCTTCAAAATGAAAAACCTCGATTATCACTGCAGCATAACCGTCGCGGTAACAGCCCGGGAAGCGGAAAAGAAAATAAATCAAGTTTCTGCCTGGTGGGCCAAAAACATGGATGGCAAAGCTGAGAAATTGGACGACCAGTTTACCGTTCGGTTCGGAGAAACCTTTGTTAAATTCCGCATAAGTGAATACATCCCGGGAAAAAAGGTGGTATGGCTCGTGACAGACTGTCTCCTACACTGGCAAAACGACAAAACGGAATGGACAAACACTCAGGCTATCTGGGAACTTTCTGAAAACAAGGGTACCACACAAATTAATTTTACCCATCAAGGTTTGGTTCCGGAAGTGGAATGCTACTCCAATTGTGTCAAAGGCTGGGATCAGCATATAAAGGGTAGTCTGCATACATTTCTGGCCGGAGGTATGGGACAGCCCTCTTAAAAGATAACATGCAAGAACAAAAACACCTGACAGCTTCATCCATCAGGTGTTTTTGTTTTTTGATTCTTTGACTACCTCTTTTCTAAATAGCCGAAAAGTCCGTGATTCTCGTCATCAGGACCCGCAGTAAAGAATAAGAATGGTGGGTTTCCAAATCCGGCTCCTTCCTTGTTTCCTGCAAAGGTAAGGCCCCATAAACCATCGATTGTGATTGGATTACCGTGCTCGCTCAGTTGCCCTTCGAACGCTCCGTTGGTACCAAACACATTGATTCTTCCGTCTCCAAAATTACCAACAAGGATTGTCTCTTTTCCGGAACCAAAAGCAGCAGGGGCTTCTTCAATTCCCCAGGGAGAATTCAATGTGCCTTTTGAAGCGAACCGATTCACAAAAGCCCCATCGGTCTCAAATACATCCACAAATCCATTCCCCGGGCCCGCCTGATCATCATGCTTATCAGGTTTTTGAAGGGCGTAGGTCACATATAATTTTCCGTCAATCAGCCGGATATTGAACGGAGCATACCCCGCCGGAAGCGTCGGATCTGTAAACGCAAAACCCGATTCCAGGTTATAGTGGGTATTAAATACCTCAATTTTAGCAGCGTTAAAATTCGTCACATACAAATAATTCTGCCCATGCACATTCCCCATAGCAATTCCTTTATATACAGCCCCGGTAGCTGATCGGTCCACCACTGTCACTGCTGAATCACCCGAGCCCCACGCAGCCAATAATCCATCTTCAGTTGCAAAAATGAAATGACTGTTTTCGCTGGTAGCGTGAATAAAAAAGTCGTTTGTTTCGTTTGTCACAACTCCATCGGGAGAGGCACCATTTTTCTGACCATGCAGATTGATGGAAACAGGAGGTCTCCGCTGCACTCCATGTTGGTCATAAATAACGGCAGAACCTGTATGGTTAGCTGAAATCCAAAATGCTCCGCTCGACGACATAGCAATTCCCCAGGCGTTTCCGAGCTTGGGGTCTATCCTTCCCCCTCCTAATCCAGGAGTATCGGCAACCAAGTTAACTTGCTGGTAGTTTAAGGAAAATCTGCGATCGCTTTGGTCCTGTTTTGAGCTTGCCCCTGACTTTGGGCCAAAAGGCATTTCTGAATTTTTGTTGCATCCTGCAAGCCAGGCAAGCGAAAGCAAGCTGACTAACGGAATCAATTGTTTTGTTTTCATGTTTTTGATTTTGAATAAGATAAATTAATAATTGCTTTTATTTGTTAATTATTTATTTCTTATACGATATACCTTATATCATATTTTCAATGCGCAATATACATTATTTCAACACAAAACGAAACAACCTTCCTGATATCCCCCTCACAATGCCTTGAAAATCATAACAAGCTCCCCAAACCCAAGACGTTATATTTTCCAAAGAATGCATCCTTTTCATTTTCCGTCCATCGAATTGCCGGTTTTTGTACATTTGGATAAATCACTCAACAATGAAAAAGACAATTCGCCTTACTTCCCTACTCTTGATTTCCATTATTTGGGGTTGCAGCAACGGCTCAATGAGCTCAGGAAAACTAGACGGTACCTGGATACCTATCAAACAAGAGATGAACGGAACATTGTTACCTAACTCGGCATTCGAAAATCAACGGTTAACCTTGAAAGACAGCATGTATACTGTCATTGCGGAAAGTACCGACAAGGGTGTGGCCAGGTATACGGATAGTAAAATGGATATTTATGGTAAAGAAGGAGTGAATGCAGGAAAGCATTTCATGGCCAGCTATCGGTTAGAAAACAATCTGCTGACGGTATGTTACAATCTTCAGGGAGACAGCTATCCGGTAAATTTTGAGACAAAAGGCAAACCCTTTGTCTTTCTTGCAGTGTTCAAAAAAGTGGAATTAAAATAAGGACCTTATTTCCTGAACAAAGGCTATCTACTGTGGATAAGGAGGCATTGGATCAGAACAGGTCTCTCTGATTTTCACCGAATACGCATTCGGAATGATCTTTTCCCCGTGAGTATGTGCATATACTTTAGTAAACTCAGCTCCAAAATAGAGGATAATGGCTGAATAATATACCCATAACAGGATGATGATGACTGACCCTGCTGCTCCGTAAATAGAAACAATATGGGAATTGCTCAAATAAGCAGCTATCAGGAATTTCCCCAGCATAAAGAGGAGTGTGGTGAAAAAGGCCCCAATTACCCCATCTTTCGTCGATACCTTTCCATCAGGCAATGTTTTAAATACGAGTGTAAACAACAGCACCGTTATCAGAAACACAATCAGGAGGTTGATCACATGAAACAGGTAAAGGGTTACCTCGGGAAAACGATTCGCCAGTCCTTTACTTATGATTTCCATCACGGTATTGGTAATCAGTCCTACAGTAAATAAAAAGCCTACTGACCCGATCATTGAGAAGGACATCAATCTATTTTTCAAAAATTTGACCAGCCCACGTTTCGGCTTTGCTTCAATTCCCCAGATATAATTTATGGAACTTTGTATTTCTGAAAACACACCAGAAGCTCCTACAAGCAAAACGATTGCTCCAATTACGGTTGCAAATATACTGTCATCTGAAAGCTTGATACTTGCGATCATTTTTTGAATACCCAGGGCAGTATCACTTCCTACCAATCCATTCAGCTGACCAAAAAGTTCCCCTTTAACTGCAGCAGCGCCAAAAATAAGGCCCATTGCCGAAATGAGAATGATTAGCAAGGGAGGAATGGAAAATATTGTGTAATACGACAAGGAAGCACTCAGCTTAATCGCATTGTCCTTGATAAATTCCAGGAAGGTAGTCTTTACCAGGTACCAGAATTTTGCCAAAATTAATTTCATCACTCGCGAATTAGTAGGACAAAGTGTAACTCTTCTTTTTCTTTTTCATGCTTCAGC
>Ga0206898_10063_pt1 | contig 32208 bp, 40 predicted proteins | sample Alteio_BWOrgHeat_50_FD_153237 | JGI IMG/M metagenome (GOLD analysis project Ga0206898, IMG submission 153237) | Enriched cells from forest soil in Barre Woods Harvard Forest LTER site, Petersham, Massachusetts, United States -... | ecosystem: Environmental > Terrestrial > Soil > Temperate forest >...
AAACGCAACACTTACCAGCAATAAGATATCGCCCCAGCCCAGCAGTTCGTTGGTGATATTCACCCAGTGCTTGTTTTTTACAGAGAAATAAACGGAAACTAACAACATCTGTATTGCCAGGAAACTTAAATTCATCCATGCCGGCTGGAGTATCTCGAAAAAAGAACGATGCTGCAACAGGCTGATTGCAAAAAACAGGATAACCAATACCGGGAATAAAAACCAGTAAACAGATCGGCTCTTCAGGTCCTGTATGAATATCAGGAGCAAAATAAAAAGTACCAGGATCCTGATCAATACCACTTATTGCGCAATTTCTTTTAATGTACCGTCCTGGTTAATTTCCCATGTGTTAAAAGTACCGTTGCCACTTATATCTCTTACAGCAGTCGCCCTTGCAGTAAAACCGCTACTGGTTGCATTTGTAATTTCTATACGGTAAAGTGCACGACCGTCACCCCCATCAGATACCAGTTTGTCCTGTACAAAGCCGACTTCATTCAGGTCTTTTGAATATTTTGAATGCTCGTAAAAATAGCTTTGCTCCAATGTTTGCAAATGCGCCAGCTGTGTTTTGGCCTCTACACTTTTAGCGCGATTGATCACCGGCATTAAATTTGGAAGCGCCAGCAAAACCAATATCCCTATAATCACCAGAACGACAAGTATCTCTGTGAGGGTGTAGGCTTTTACACGTTTCTTAAATAAGGTCAAAGTGGTTTTCATATTTAATTAATCGACCTAAACTAACGACTAAAATGGGAAAAATCAAATAAAGTGCTCCAAGAAAAAAAATATAGCGTATTTTTATGCCTGCCCGGTGAAATAATTCGACGGAGAAAGGAAATTAAACTAAAAAAACTTGCGATGATCCGGGAAATTCTTTTTAAAACTACGCAGGGCAGGATGGCGATCATTTTTTACCTGGCCATTTTCAACATCGTGTTTTCCATCTTTGCACTATTGCTCCATCCGATATCATATCTTACCGGTCCCCGGAGCGCTATTATCATGAAAGGCTTTGCAAATCGATTTTTGGTATTTTTCGTCATTGCCGGTTTAACTGCTTTATTTATAACCCGCATTGCAGCACGTTATGCACGCATGAAAGATAAGTAACTAGGTGCCCCAGTCCGGAAATTGTTCCCCTAATATTTATCTACCACTATTTATAAACTTAGGTATTATCTTTGACCTATTCAAGTCGCCAAATCTGCCGCTATTGTGATCAGGTTTAGATTAAAGTTCCCGGCGGCGAGTGTTTGGGGGCGTAAAGTTTCAACGTCCGGTACATGAACACTAATTTTCTTTTATAGCTGATTACCATGACCCCAACTTTCTGTTCTTCCCAATATCCGCCGTGTTTACCCAGCTCGCTTTGTTTGCTCCGCTGCCTAAAAAGCCCACCCGATCACCTGTGCAATGGTGTTCAGCACCGTATCAAATTCCTTTTCATTTTTGATATCGATCCCTGCCAGCGTACCATGGCCGGCACTATCATGCAACACATTATAATAAATCCCGCCCACCAGCATACCCATCACCGCCTTCAAACTAATGCCGCTATTCCTGAAGTGCGCATCCGCCAGTTCCAGCAAACGCACGCCCTCCCGCTCCCTCGCCTCGCAAGTCGCCCGCATCAGCAGATTATATTCGCTGATCTGCCACAGCACCACCTTTTGCATCTCCCTTTCCACGTGAAAATAACGGACCTGGTCCTGCAGCATCTTAACAAAACAGTGCTTCAGTTCTTCCGTCGTCGGGTTTTCCGGCAATTCCAAAGATTCAAAGTAAGCCATCCAGGTATCCTTCTTGCCGATATAAGCTTTTCGCAAACCGTTCAGGTTGCCAAAATATTCATAAACCATTGGTTTGCTCACACCCGCCCGCAAGGCGATCTTGTTCACACCCACACCATGGTAACCTTTTTCCCTTAACGTATTGCCTACTGCGCCGATCAGCCGGGACATTTTATCTTTGGCATTTCTTTTTCCTGGTATGATTCGTATACTGACTTAAAAAGCAAAATTGCGAATCAAAATATCAGCAGGTGGTAGATAACACAAAAAATTTTACTCCTAACCCGTCAAACGGTAATTTCCTTCGCTAAAAGCACATCGGTTTTCTACATCTGGCTGTTTGTACCTGCGACATTAAATATTCGTGCTGAAATAATTGTCTTCTATTTATTAAAAACTATCATTTCTTGATGAAAGTATCGTCTATGATCGTTGTCTGACTGTTGGCTACGGTTTGGCTATGGCGGGTCAATACTGTGTTGGTTAGCGTAATGGTAAATACATAGGGAGTTTCGCCTGCCGTTTTAGGTGTTTGGTATTCTGTATCGGTATTTCCGCTAATACTGTAGCTGAAATTTAAAATGTCACCGCCGGCAGCGCTGGCGACGCCCGTCCCATCGGCATTGTATTGTATAAAATCATCTGGTGTAAAAGAAGTGCTGGTTTGATCGCTGATGACCGCACCTGCGGACGAAAGTACCTGGATGCGTTCTTTGGTATAATTCCACTTACCCACTACAGTAGGCTTTGGTTGATTAGTTGTACTCTCGCTTTTGCTGCAGGAAATCAGGCTTGATGCAATTAAGATAATGAATATTATGTTTTTCATATAATTGTTTAAACAAGGCTAAGATAGCATATTATTAAAATTTGATCCAAATCACTTGCTACTTTTTCTGCGGCATATTTCAGCTCCAGGTGTCAACTGAAGTGTCAGCTTCGGCGCAGCATGTATATCTGCCGCCGCATCTCATCTCCTTAACTGTTTAAAATCATATAATGAAAACATAACTCCACTTGAAACATTTCCTATTATATTCCCTCGATGATCACCAATTTTCCTATTGACTTGACCGAAGTCATTTTGAAATTATATCCATGAATCGAGTCCGACTGCAACTGTTCCAGGTTTACGTTTTGCACGAAGGGAACAAGAAAAGATTCCATATGCAGCTAACCGAAGACCTGTCTGCCCCGCCACCTGCTATCCTTTGGAAAGTACCTAATCACTGCGATTTTAAGACTTGGTGAGGTGTGAGCATTTGGCGGTGCTGTAATCATCCTGGTTTTTCAAGCTTTTCCGCAATGGCCTGTAAAAGGCGTATATTCAACACACTGCCTTGTTCAATTTTACCGGTATCAACCAGCGCCCGGTATTTCTCCTCTTCGTCCGGTTCAAAAATCACTGAATGTTCATCAACTTCCACCTCAACGCGGAAAGTATAGCCATAAGGATACATTTTAGCGGGAAGTTCCAGCTCTTCCCCTTCGTAACTTACAGTTAATGTTAAATTTTCCGTCATGCCGGAACAAACTCACACGAAAAAAAGCCATTGCTACGCAAACGAAATTTTGAAACGTTTAAAGACGTTTCCATCCGTTTATACTGCCTTGTTTTGATTTTGCCCGTTCAACTTTGCCTCACCGGAGTTAACCGGCCATTTACAAAGAAAAGGAATGAGTGCATTGAACAACAGCGTCCGCCTTACAGGTTTTTTGGGCGGCGCACCCGAGGTTAACATGACCGGGGACGAAAAGAAGTATGCAAAGATCAGCCTTGCCACGAACGGCTATAGAAAAAACAGCAAGGGTGAAAAGGTGAAAGAAGTAACCTGGCACCACAACATCTTATGGGAGAAACAGGCTGAACTTGCTGAAAAGTATTTGGGTAAAGGAAGCAAAATAACACTGGAGGGCCGCCTGGCCAACCGCTATTACACCGACAAAGACGGGATCAAACGATATGCCACCGAAGTGGTGGTCAACGAAATGGAGTTTTTCAGCAGATACAACGGGAATTAGATATGGCGGTTTGTATAAACAGCGCTGCCCTGGACGGCATAGATGCGACCATCATCCATATCGAAACCCGGATAACGCCCGGCGTTCATTATTGTATTGTTGGGCTGCCCGACGAATCCGTGCGCGAAAGCCTTGTCCGGGTCGAAAGCGCCATCAGTGATTCCGGCCTGCACATGCCGCGTCAAAGGATCGTGATCAGCATGGCCCCTGCCGACATCCGTAAACAGGGCGCGCTGTTTGACCTCCCTGTGGCGCTCAGCATATTGGCTGAATCCGGCCAGATCGGGAAAAATGCACTTGACGGAATTGTGTCCATAGGCGAGCTTTCGCTAAACGGCAGGCTGCGGCCTGTCAGGGGAGTCCTGTCAATGGCGCTGCAGGCCAAACAGGAAGGTTATACATCCATGATTATACCACTGGAAAACGTTGCTGAAGCTGCGCTCGGTGATAATATAAAAATCTATGGATTTTCTGATTTGAAGGCTGTTGTCAATTTTCTTTCGGGCATGGAAGGTCTTGAGCCAGCAATACATCGCACGGCTGTTAGTAAAAAGGGGCAAAAAAAGTATCAGGTCGATTTCGCGGAGATCCAGGGACAAGATCCAATCAAACGGGCCTTCGAGATTGCAGCAGCCGGCGGGCATAACTTATTGATGATCGGGCCGCCCGCTTCGGGAAAAACCATGATGGCGAAAAGATTGCCTACGGTAATGCCGCCACTGAGTTTTAAGGAATCACTGGAGATCACGCGGCTGTATTCCATTTCCGGCAAACTGGAAAGTGAAGGCTTGTTAACTGAACGCCCTTTTCGCACACCACACCATACCGCCAGCAACATCTCACTGGTTGGCGGCGGCACACTGGCCCAGCCCGGCGAAGTTTCTTTGGCCCATAACGGGGTGCTGTTTCTTGATGAGTTGCCGGAATTTGAGCGGAAGGTGCTGGAAGTATTGCGCCAGCCCCTCGAAGAACGGCAGATCACGATATCCCGCGCAAATTTCAACAATACCTATGCCGCCGGGTTTTTATTTGTGGCAGCGATGAACCCCTGTCCATGCGGCTTTTTTAGGCATCCATGGCGGAAATGCACCTGTACCAAACACATGATCCGCCGGTATGTCAACCGTATTTCCGGTCCGCTATTGGACCGTATTGATCTGCACATACCTGTTGAACCCATCGATTTTAGTCAGCTTGCCGCTCCGGGATCAGCACTCCCGAGCGCCGAAATTCGTAAGAAAGTCGTAACGGCACGCGAACACCAATACAGACGGAGCCCCGGCTTACTCAACGCGCAACTCACCCCGGAAATGTCCCGGAAGTTTTGTAAACTCGGCGCCGATGAACAGGACGTACTCCTTAAAGCAATGGAAAAACACCGCTTGTCGGCCCGTTCCTACGACCGCATCCTCAAGGTGGCCCGAACCATCGCTGATCTTGAGCAGTCGAATTTAATCGAAATGCCCCACCTTGCCGAGGCCATCGCTTACCGCTGCCTTGACAGCGATTTTTTTGCGATTTAAGCCACTTCCCGCTTTCGGCAAATGACGATCGCCATCCCGTTTTCGTCCTCGCGGTAGCCATACTCAAAACAAAACCGGTAAACATTGCCCGTCTCGGTCGGCTCCGCCTCGCTGGTGTAGAACTTTGTATTAAAGCCCCGACCAATCAGGTTCCTCACCCTGATCCGTCCCGCCCTGTCCTCATCACACAATCCCTCTAAAATCTTCCGGTTATTTAAAAGGATTTCCTGTATCCTGGTAATGTAATCCGGGATGCTCAATTCCGGCAATTGCCGCTCAGCAGAAGTTTCTTCTCCCTTTTGCTGCTCTCTTCGCCTGCGGTTATTAAAATTCGTCTTGCAGGCCGAATCACAATATTGCCGGTCTTCCCTCCCTGGGCCAAGCTGCGCACCGCAGTCCCTGCACTTACGCTCTTCTTTTTCGGTTGTTTCTGTTTCTGTCATCTTGAAAACGCTTTTAGCACAAACATAAGTCAGGATAATACTTTGAAGTGGTAGGTTACGAAACGATTATAGCCGTTTCTACACGTTTAAAACCATATTTTCCCTTTAAAATCGCTACAACTTTGCTGCAACAAAAAAAACGTCAATGGAAAAGCAAAGAACAAAATTAACCGGCATCCTCGACACTGAGATGTTCGGCAACGACAAGACACAGTATTATTTCGATATTAAAAAAGCGAAATCCGACAAACATTACCTGCGGATAACCCGCCGCGACCAGCAGGAACCCGAACGGTTCAGACGCACGGAGATCATCCTCTTCGAAGATGACCTGGGATTTTTTGTCGAGGCGGTTTCAATGCTCCTCGGCAGATTTAGCAGCGGGAATATGGGCGCAAGTTGTTAAGGTCATGGGGTGCGCGATAACTACCATAAAGGACATTTCACTGCCGGACAGACCAAGAGAACGGCTGTTAAGGGAAGGCGCCTCTGCATTAAGCAATGCTGAACTGATTGCTATTTTATTCAGGTCAGGCAATAAAACCACACCACTAATGACAGTGTGCAGCAACCTCATAGCTGAAATCAACAATGACCCATCTGTATTGGCAAAAATGACGGTAAAGCAACTCACAACTACCAAGGGCTTGGGTGAAGTAAAAGCCATAACACTAATTGCAGCCACAGAACTTGTAAAAAGAATGACAAGCGCTACTGCACCATTATGTTTAAAACTGGATAAAGCTGTTGAATTGTTTTTGCGGCCTTATTTTTCTACAGGTGAAAACATACAATATCACCTTGTGCTGATGAACAGTCGCAACGAACTTTTGGCTACGAGTGAACTGCCAATCACAGAAAATGAACTACCATCGTTAAAAGTTATCATAAAACTTTGTCTGGATTCCGGAGCGGCGATCATCATGCTCTGCCGAAACGAGGTAAAACTGACCGAAGCTTATCTGAACCGGGAAAAAGCATTTGTCATTCAGCTCGATGCCGCTGCCTGTATGCTGAAAATAAAAATGAGGGGGTTATTGGTGATTGAATAAAATTTAGGCCGTTTCCGGGCTTTCCGCTATATCTGCTGCGCAGGATGCCGGCTGCAATCCCTAACGGTTGACCTTTTGATGCTGAAAAACAGGTTCACTACGCTTCGCTTTGGTTCACCAGATTTTCAGCAAGCCGTAAGACCTTGCTCGTCTTCCAGACGGCAAGGACTTACCTAAAATATCATGGTTGAAAAGCCCTCAGCCCCGACCGGTAACGGTAACCGGTTTGGCTTTGGCATTTCAACCTTTTTGGACGTTTTCCGATTGGCATCATCCCCCGCTTTTTATCATTTGGATTTTCAGGAGTGCTTCATTTGACCTTTGCTACAGGCAAATTTATACCCCTTCGCCCGTCAAGGCCATGCAGAGTGCCGCTTAAAAAATCTCCAGCCCGCCTTGGCGGGTAGTATTTTTTGCGGCAGCCTTGCCGGGCAGCCCCGCGCGCAAATGTTTTGCCTCTATCAAAGGCCAAAAGAGGCGTTTAGCCGAATGGACCGGAGAACAGATTATTTATTAAAAATTAATTTTTTATGCAATTCACAGGAAGATTGACCGCAGATGCAGTGGTCAGGAACGTCAAAGGCGACAGGAAAGTAACAGGTTTTAACGTGGCGATCAACGACCGCTTTAAAACCAAAGATGGGGAGAAAAGGGAAATTACCACTTACGTGGAATGTTCGTATTGGATAAACCCCGGTTTGGCAGAGTACCTGAAAAAAGGGCACGATCGTCGAAGTTTTCGGACGTGTAGAGGCACGGGCATGGATGAAGGGCGAGGAACCGCAGGCCGGGCTAACCTGCAATGTTTCCACGGTTAAACTGCTTGGCAAATCTGGCTCTAACAGGCTGGAAAGACAGGATACCAAATCCAAAGTAACTTCTACAGGCGGCGACGAGGACGACCTGCCTTTTTAATTAATTCAGTTATTCACCATCGGGTATCCGTTCCGGCGGATACCTGATTTAAAAATCAAAGACATGGCACACAATCTTAATTATAACGAAGAAACAGGGAAACACAGCTTTTTTAGCGTAAAGGAAAAAGCGTGGCACGGCCTTGGGCAGATAGTAGAACAGTATCCTACAAGCGCAGAGGCAATAGAATATGCAGGATTGAATTATGAAGTTGAAAAGCGCCCATTGTTCACTAACATTTTGGAGAACGATATGGATAATGGCGTTTCATTCCCGAAAATTTCCGTTCCCAATTTTTACGCTACAGTGCGCAATGACAACAATGCAGTACTGGGGGTGGTTGGCAAAGACTATGAAGTAGTTCAAAACGTTGACGCCTTTACCTTTTTTGATACTATCGTTGGCGGGGATAACGGTATCCTGTACGAAACCGCGGGAGCTTTAGGCAAGGGCGAACGCATCTTTATTACCGCGAAATTACCCGGTTATATCCGGGTGGGTAATTCAGACCTGATTGAACAATATTTGTTCCTGACTACCTCACACGATGGGTTTGGCAGTATTACCGCAGCCTTTACACCTATCCGTATTGTTTGTAACAATACCTTAAACGCAGCTTTAAGAAATCATACCAACTGCATTAAGATCCGGCACACCGCCAATGCAAACGAAAGGCTCAAACAGGCGCATACCCTGATGGGCATCACCAGTAACTTCGGCGCAGAACTGGAAGGCATTTTCAACAGGTGGGCAAACGTTCGTATCACAGATAAGGAGATTAAGCAGTTAGTACAGCTGGCCATGTGCCCGAACAAGGAAGTATTGAAGAACTTAAAAGACGGCGCAAGCGACAACCTCTCCACTACCTATAAAAACATGGTGGAGAGCGTTTGCGAATACAATTTCTCCAGTGCAACGCAGCAAATGCAGACCACAGCCGGGACAGTATTCGGCGCTTATAACGCCATCACAGGCTACTTTCAAAACGTCCGCAAATACAAGGACGACGAGGCCAAGTTCAAATCCATCATGGACGGCACAGGCAAGCAACGGGCGCAGGCCGCTTTTGACCTTTGCCAAAACTTTGCCCTTTGTGGTGCTGATGCTTTAACACTCAATTAATCAACAAGGGGGAGCAATCCCCCTACAATTAAATCCACGAATTATGCAACCGCTCAAAATATTGAACAACGTACAAAAAGCCAGGCTAATCCACGCCTTATTCATTCACGAAATACCGGCATTCCTCGAATTTCTCGAAGCGCAATGCCTGATTATCGAAGATAACCGGGAAGAAATTAAGCAGGAATGGAAACAAAACCTGTTAACCGCCGACATGTGGCTCGAACTTTCCGAAGAAACCGCAAGGTGTCTAAAGAAATTCCGAAAAGGGCTGCGCGACAGCAGCAGCGTATTCAGCGACCAGTTATTCTTTGGCTATGGGGCAATTTTTATGAACCACCAATTACAGCAGTACGTCGAAAACAACAGGCATTCCGACCCGAAATTTAAGACCGCGGTAGACCTTTTTATTAACCCCTAATAAGTATAAAAATGAAAACGAACTTTTTTCAAAATATAGCAGACTTGAATGTTCCGGGCAACTGGAAAATTGCTATCCATGTGGATGATAAAGGACAATTTACCGTATCCGCTTTATTCAATACCGATAATAATGGTGACAATGCCTGCAAGGTCGTACCACCGATGGTGTTGAAAGGCACGGCACAGGAACTCGACGAAGGCTTTTTTGAAACCATCGAAAAACCTGTACAGGAAACGGCAGGCTTATTTCACAACATGGAAGCCTATTTGAAAGGACTGGAAGAAGCTAAAAAGCAGTCCAAAATGGAACAGGACAAAAAAGCGCAGGAAAACAAAATCAAACAACAGACCAAAGTTAAAACCACTGAAGATGACATTGAAGTTTCCGGGCTGAAAGAAAATAAAGAGGAAAAGAAAAAGCGGTACGACGAAGCGATGAAAAATATAGCTGACCTCAATGACCATTGCAAGTATGAGGAAGCGATTGCCCTGCTCCCATCCGTTGAGGACTACCCCGAAAAGCAAACGGAACTGGAAAAGAAATTGGCCGACCTGACCCGTAAAAAAGGGCAACTGGAAGCGATGAAATTGTTTTAATCACCCTAAAAAAGACAGTCATGTTATTAGCAGAAATATTACCGCGTGTATTTATACACAAACAGGACGGGCAGGAAATCCGGCTCACCGACCCCGATAAAAACTTTAGCCCGGAAGCCGTTTGCAATTTTTATGCAGGTCTCTATTCGATTTTGACCACTGCAAAAATAACCGGCCCGGAAATTAAAAAGGATGCCATAGAATACCAGTTTGTTTCCACCATCGGCACAAAAGGCTAACATGAAAACAAAACCAACAAAAGGACAGGTACAACCATTAAATCCACAGCAATGCAAACTCTACCAGCAACTCAAACAATTCGCAAACGACCTCGACCGCTTACCCGATGCAAGGGAAGCCAGGGCAAACAAACTCCGCCCGGCACCGCAGGGTTTATTGCCGATGGTTTTTTAAAGCACCGGTTTTTACCGATGTACGAAACAACCAGCGAATTGCCGGCAAAGGGAAAAGTAGAACCCGTTTATTTAAAGGCTGTCAAAAATCTGACAGCCTACTATAACATTGATGTCATTAATGTGCGCGATTACCCATATCCTTATAATATCCTTTTATCAAACTGGGACATTTCCCGACAGATTAAAACGAAAGGGCGCTACAGGGAAATCCGAACGGTAGACACGGACGCAAACAACATAGAAGTTGCTGTCACAGAAACAGTAAATACAGGCAATACCTTATTTTATATTCCTTTGGTGCCGCTTTTCAAAGCGCTTCACGTAGGTGGGAACCCATGCGCCCCGCTCCTTCTATCCGTTTGCGTTTACCTCTACACAAAAGCTGGCGTTTGTCATTACAAAGACGATGAAAGCTATATCTGTTACCTGTATGAAATTATTGGAAACTGGATCGAAGACGACCGGGACAGTATGGATAAAGATGATTATACACAACAGCGCGCTATTTTGGATGAAGTCTCTTTCGTTGGTGACCAAATGAAAGCATTTTTAGGCGATGAAACCTACCTTGTGCAATTGCAAAGTATCCTGCAAAAATTTGAACCGTCAAACCAGTTTGGGAGAGATTGCCTAAAACTTGCCAAGGAAACCCTTGCACTTTGGATGGAATTTCCAACCGCCAATCTCTATCAGCACCTTGCATCAGCGGAAGACGATGAAGACGATTATTACAGTGATGGAAAAATCAAGCTTACGGATTACATTTCCTTTATCGGTGAAACCTCCAGCTGCGTGTACGATACCATGATGACGATGCTGAACGATGATTTTAACGAGCGTTCGGGCGTGCAGGATTTCGAAAATATCATTGTGTTTAACAAAAGTCAGGGGAAATATAAAGACGTCTTGGCTTATGAAGAACGGGTGCTGGCGATAATAGAAGATTTGTGTGACTTAATACCCGAATTAACATGAACGATTTAACAAACAATTTCGGCAAGCTTTACCATCCGGTAAAGGCTTTAATCATATACGAAAAGTGGGAAAGCGACTACAATAATACCCCGTACGTGGAAAGTTATGATATGGATGAGCGTGGCTGTCCGATCAACGGCCATCCATTAAGTGTAAAAGAGGCGAACAGCTTTGCAAAAGCACTGACGGTAAACGAAAAGAAACAACGCAATTTCCTTAATCCAAAAGGACTGTTAACGCCAAACATTGTCTTTTTAAAGACGGGCAATGACGGCTTTGCCATTTGGCGGACACCTGCCAAGCGTGTAAAAATGTTATTTACCGAAAGCCTGGACATAAAATCAGGCGAGGCGCATGTCCCTGCCCTTTTATGGAAAGCGGGCAAAACCAGCTTGGCAGTTTTTGCGGTATTGGACGAAGCGATAACCGGGCAAACTCCTCTATTTCATGCGCCATTTTTTAATGTATATGCGGAGGGCAAAGTATGCATGGGCAATGTTCCAGTGCAAATCCCCAATGATTGCTGCCTCGAAACGTTTATAGAACTATGGCATGACTATTTTTTCAATAGCTATTTCAGCCACCTTTTCGGAGCACACGTACCCGTAAAAGGAAACATCGTGCAGTTATGGCAAAACCTAACCACCTCCGGTGAGCCGTTTCCGGTGGAAACTTTAATTCCAAATAACATCACCATTAACAAACTTTTACAATGAACACACCAACAGCCGTACATATAACTGACAACCATTTAATCAACCCACCGAATCCTATAACCGTGAATTTAATAGGCGCAGGTGGCACTGGCAGCCAAATGCTGACCGCAGTGGCACGTATCAACCATGCTTTATTAAACTTAAATCATCCCGGCCTAATGGTAACGGTTTTCGATGACGACCGGGTGAGCGAAGCCAACCTCGGCAGGCAACTTTTCGCAGCGACAGAAATCGGTTTTTATAAGTCAGTTGTTTTGGTTAACCGCATCAACCGTTTTTTTGGCACAAACTGGAAAGCCGTGACACACCGGTTTTCAGACGGGATAGACGATGACAACAAGGCCAGGGCAAACCTGTATATAACTTGCGTCGACACGGCAATGGCGAGGTTCAATATTAGCGAAGTCCTTTATCCCTTAGGTAATAAAGGGCGGTATGACCGGGAACGTCCGCTCTATTGGATGGATTTGGGTAACAGCCGCGATACCGGGCAGGTTATCCTTTCTACAATCGGCAGCATCAAACAACCGGAATCTGAATTATATAAGCCAGTCGACCGTTTACCGTTTATTACTGAAATGTTCCGGGATCAGCTGGAACAGGCAGACCGCACCGACGACACACCAAGTTGTTCCCTTGCTGAAGCATTGACAAAACAGGATTTGTTTATCAATTCGGCAGTCGCCAATTTGGGCGCATCATTGCTTTGGCAACTATTCCGCGAGGGTATGATTTTTAATCGCGGAATGTTCATTAATTTAAAGACATTTATTACGCAACCGCTTAAAGTAGCTTGATATGATAACGTTCCTGTCCGGTAATCTATTGGAAAGCAATGCCTATGCGCTGGTTAATACCGTCAACACCGTTGGCGTGATGGGCAAAGGCATTGCTTTGCAATTCAAAAATGAATTTCCGCATAACTATGCTATATACCGCAAAGCTTGTCTAAGCCACCAACTAAAAACAGGTCAATTGTTAGCCGTCGAGGATAGAAGCCTTTTATTCGGTGAACGGCTGATTATCAATTTCCCAACAAAAACACACTGGCGGCTGCCCGCTGACTACAGTTACGTTGAACAAGGGCTAACAGCATTATCTTTAATTATACCCGAAAAACAAATTACGTCCATTGCCATTCCGGCGCTTGGATGCGGAAATGGCGGACTCGATTGGTTCCGTGTTAAAGAGATGATTTGCGAGTATCTTGAACCGCTCGGAATAACTATCGAAGTTTACGAACCGAGCCGATAGGTTCCCGTTCGTCCCGAACGCCGGTCAGCCACTTTCTTCGTTTCACTTCAAAACAGGCTGCCCGGCATTTGATGCTTGAAAACTTTAAGCAATCTTTATAATTATCTCCCACCGTTTACAAGCTGCTTAATTAATAATTTGAGGGTTCAAACCTTATTAACACCTATTTCATAATTGTTAGTTACGATTTTTGCATTTGTCTCTTTTAACTTGGAATTTATGGACAATCAAAACGCACTTCATGGTACGGCTGTGTTGGTAAAACCCACATTGATAAATGACCCTGACAATAAAAAAAACCAGGTCGGAGTTATCATTATGGCCTCAGTTAAAGATGACAATGTAATGGTTAGTTTCGGCCGTAACGGTCATTCTTTTTTTCCAACCGATGCATTACTGATATTGCGAAAGCCCGAGGATATCCGTCTCGACGCGCAAAACGATTTTACGCTGCTGCCTTTCTATGACTATGCTGACATCATGTCTATTATTGAACTTGCAGAATCATCATCCAGCGCTTTCCGAAAGGAGGCGGTCGTGTTAGCGATGAAAAGCCCGGATGTGCTGGAATACACAATGGTATCGTTGTCCACAGCACTCGGTATGAAACGAAATCCTGGTATTAGCCGCGGATATTATATGTAGGATCGAACCCATCATTTGCGGAATGTCAGTTACCTACCACTACATTCCTTTTTAGGAGCTATTTTGTGCTCAAAATTGTTATTATGGAACCATTTGGATTTGATAAGCTGCCGGAGGTTGTACGGCAACTATTTGAAAAAGTCGAGCGGATTGAAGCACTACTGGAAAAAATCTCACCAACGGATAACGAGTCTCATAAACCGTTATCGATTGAAGAAGCTGCCAGCTATTTGAAAATCACAGTGGCCGCACTTTATTCAATGACCAGTCGCAGGCTGGTACCATTCAATAAGCCTGGCAAAAGGCTTTACTTCCTGAAAGAAGATTTAGACGCCTGGATTAGTCAAGCAAAAAACAAAACGCATGATGAAATCATGGCTGCAAATAAACATCGATTTAGATCATAAAAATCAAATTCTTTTCACCATCGAGTCAGGCCAAACGCTTGATCTTCGTAAAATAGCTCGTGTTTGATCTACGGAACGCTATGCAGCTGCTTAACATACCTTAAGGAAAAATAACTTTCTAAACGCTACATGTATATCTCGACAAAAACATCATAAAAGTACAAAGTATTATAGATTCCTGTTATTGAGGTAGGCAAATACCATCTGCCGATAGCCATCGCCGATTGGAATTTCTTTTTGCCCAATCGACAGTTGGGTTTTTTGAATGGCATCGATTTTATCCAAGGCAATAATATAAGACTTATGGATGCGCATAAACTTGGCAGGATTTAACTTGTCCTCAACCGACTTGAGGCTTAGCCTTGTCACAATTTCTTTTCCGGATGCCAAATGTATTTTAACGTAGTCTTTCAGGCCTTCAATGAACGTGATATCATCCAGCATCACTTTGACCAGTGAATAATTTGCGTTCACAAAAACATGTTCTAATGATCCTACAATAGACTGTGCTGACAGTTTCATCATTTTATGCAATTCCGAAGCTTTTTGTACCGCTTTTGTAAACCGGGGAAAAGGAACCGGTTTAACCAGATAATCAATAACTTCTAGCTCAAAACCTTCCAACGCGTGTTGTTCAAAGGCTGTAACCATAATCACTAAAGGAGGTTTTCTCAACGAAGCGAGAAACTTTAGACCGGTAATTCCCGGCATTTGCACATCCAGGAACATCAGGTCGACCTCGTTATTATTAAGCAGCTCAAGAGCCTCCGTTGCATTCTTCGCTTGTCCCACGAGTTTGAGAAACGGGACTTGTTTAATATTATCGGCTAACAACTCCCTTGCCGGCCGCTCATCGTCAACAATTATGCAATTCATAAGCTAAAGATTGAGTTCCAGATTTACTATATATAACCCTGGTTTTTCATCGATAAGGATGGAATGATTGTCCGGATATAATAATTCCAGCCGGCGAATTACATTAGCCAAACCAATGCCTGAACCTTCATCCTTCTTTTTAACTTCGCCGCCCACGCTGTTTGATACCATTAAATTTATTGAACTAACCTGGTTATCAACAATGATGGCTACCTCTATCATCGGGTCATCAACACTGGTACCATGTTTAAACGCGTTTTCAACGAACGGGATCAGGAGCATGGGTTCTATTTTATAACTTTCAGGATTCCCGGATATAAAAAGGTTAAACCTAACATCGTCGCCAAACCTCAACAACTGTAGATTAATATAATTTTTCAGGTATTCAATTTCATTTGGTAAACTGATCTTATCCCCGCTGCTATCATACAACATATAACGCATGAGTTGGGAAAGGCTGATCAAAGATGGCTCCATTAATTCCGACTTCTTGCGGGCCATGGAGACTAACGTATTCATCAGGTTAAACATGAAATGCGGGCTCACTTGCGACCGCAGGAAATCCAACTCAGTTTTCAGGTGATTAGTTTCCATTTCTTTGATCAGTTCATTCTGCTTAATCTTTTCGATGTAAAGCCGGTAGGCATAGCTGCAAAATATCACCAGTGCAAAAGGAAAAATCAATACTATCCGTGCTGGATTAAATTTACCGGGAGTGTTGGGTACGCCATGAGCCTGCGCAACCCCGGTGAGGTCGTGCATAAAATAGCCCATCGCAATCAGGAAGAATATGAATAACGCTAATAATAAGCCAGCATAGATCCATTTGCCGTACCGTTTTTTAAGGAACGGGTAAATGGTATACGTATGAATATAGAAAATAGCGATGATGGTTAAAAAGAAGGATGAAGGTTCAGGCATTGGTTTGGCTAATGTAATTCGAAAATTGAGATAAACGGGGCGATTTGTCGGATGAAAGACGGATAAGTTGCTGTTGCATCCTTTTCTATACTTCTTACACCGTTATTAGGAGTGAAAATATCGGATTTTATTACACCCTTTTTCGCAGAAAAACAGCACTACATCTGAAAAATAAGGGGGCTTGTCGCATTTGCGTTTTTTTACCGCAGATGCTTTCAACCTTTAGCTCAAATTTAATTAAAACGTATATGAAAAAATCATTTCAATTCAAGGCATTTATCCTGTTGGCTTTTGTTGTTTTTGTTTCAAACATGGCCTGCGGGCAGCAGATACCAGTAGAAAGCCCCTTCGCCAGCACAAGCGGTGAAGTTGCAGGTTCAAAAATCGAAATATTCTATCACAGCCCCGCTGTAAAAGGCAGGAAAATATGGGGCGGATTAGTACCGTACAATGAGGTGTGGCGTTTGGGCGCAAATGACGCTACCATTTTTCAGACCAGCAAAACCATTAAAATTGCAGGGAAAACCTTACCTGCCGGGAAATACAGCTTATACGCTGTTCCGGGGCGCTCGTCATGGAAAATCATTTTTAACTCCGAAACGGGGCAGTGGGGAATTAATATGGACGGATCGACTACGGAAGATCCGGCAAAAGATGTTTTAGTTGCAACTGCAACACCGGTAAAATCATCGAATATGAACGAGCGATTTAAAATTTTGGTAAACGATAAGGGTTTTGTCGTGCTTTGGGAAAATTTAGAAGTACCGGTATTGATCAGCCAATAAGAAATCTCGCGATTTATGAGCCTTCTGTTATTTAGCCGGAGGTTTTTTCCTTGGCTGTCACGCATTTTTTCGCAGAAAAACGCGCCTTCATCAGGCAAATAAAGGGGTTCGTCGCATTAGCATTTTTTTATTGCACATTCTTTCAACCTTTATATCAAGAGACATCATTTCTAACAATCAAAAAAGCTTAATAATATGATAAACGGTCTGTTCATTAGCCTTTTAGTCTACAGTTTAATCGCAATTTGGTATGTCGTTCCCTGGCTCAGAAAACTGGACAAGCGCCAGGCGCTGACCGCGCCTTTGTGGGTTCACGTTTTCCGTTATCTTGCGCTCTATCTCTTGGTTGCTCAGCGGGAAGGGTATGCGATTTCTGAACCAGTGTTGAAAGTGGTCGTGATCGGCGACCTTAGCGGAGCCGGGCTCGCGTTGACCGGCATCATATTCCTGCGGATGCGTTCGCGTCTGGGTCCGATCTTTGCCACCCTGGTCCTTATTGCGTCGATAATTGATATCATCGTTGGCTCCTACTTTAGAAGTATTCATGGGCAGGACCCTGAGGCGACCGGCGTGTGGTGGCTGGTCTTTGTCTTCTTTGCTCCGGCTGTCATCGTCACTATGCCTCTTCTCGGCTGGCAACTTTACAAACGGCGGGGTGAAGCGCTAACTTCTCCAAAATGATTATCGTACTATTTCATAGCCTTCCGTTAAAACGACGGGAGGCTTTTTTTTTGCCAGAAGTCGTTTCCTTTTTCGCAAAAAATCAGCCCTACATCTGAAAAATAAGGGGGCATGTCGCATTTACTCATTTGGCGGTCTAAACTTTCCAAGGTTTGTAACGGAGGGAAACACCCACCGGTTTACTCACTAAAGTTTATGCGTTATGAAAAACAGGAATATTTTGATTTTGCAAGTCGTCTTTACAATTTTCTGCTTTAGCCAGACGGTTAACCCTTGTCAGGCTCAGGCAAAACCGCAAAAGCAAACTCTGGCGAAGGATACCCCTTCTGTTAAAACAGATAAGGTCAGTCTTAAACTACTCGTACTCAATGCTGCCGTCCGGCCATACAAAGTCAATGCGCTCCATTCGGAAAAACCGAATGTATCGATGCAAAAAAATGGATATCGATTACCGGAAATTAATTCCGCCGACACTACCCATCGGCGCGGAGCTAAACTCATAAATACACAGCCAGCTAAAATTACAGTGCCTGATTTAACAGCCTTAAAAGGGGAAGGGCGATTTTCCGGCTGGATAGGCTATACAACTTCGAGGACGGAAAATCCATTTGATATCAGTAACGATTTTAACTGGTTCCCGACGGTTCAGGACAGGATACATGACTTCTCTTTGGTGGGGACTTACCGGTTTACAGACCGCTTTACTTTTTCAGGCAACCTGATACAAAGCAATGGTAACTTGGTATATGGCCCGTCAGGATACACTTTTAACAGTTACCAGGTGGGCAATAATGTTCGCTTTGATTTCAATGCCACCATTCAGGGGCAGCCCCATCAGAATTTCAGAAACAGTTGGTCAGTAGGAGTTTATAATTTAAATGGGTATTGGAATTCAGGTATTTCCGGTGCAGGTGTGGTGGAAAACAAGATTTTACCGAAGCCGGTACCCTCTGTCAGCTGGAACCTGAAGTTCCACTAAATGGCAAAGTTCGCAGAAAATCTGCCCCACATCAGACAAATCAGGTGGCTTGTCGCATTTTATAATTTTTATCCTTCATCTTTTGAAGTTTTGCTTCCGAAACATTAGTTAAAAAATAAAAGAACATGAAAAAAATTAAAAATCTAATCCGTTTTGGTGTCGCTGCTTTATGCATCCTTTCTTTCGGATATTCAGCTTATGCCCAGCTTCCTGCTGCATCAAAAATTCCGGCAATCCCTTTCGATAAAATAGAAATCATTACCTCGCAGATCACACCGCATTTTTTCGCGCTCACCGGCTCTAAAGGAGTTGATCCGGGGCATCCGGAAGGTGCCGGGGGCAGGATCGGCGTTTTCGTCGGCCCGGAAGGAATATTTATGGTAGACGCTACGTATGCGCCGCTTTCCGATAAGGTCGTTGCTGCCATCAGGAAGATCAGCGATGCGCCCATTCGCTTCCTGGTTGATACGCATGAGCACCCCGATCACACCGGAGGCAACCCAAATTTTGCCAAATTGGGTGCACTACTGTTTGCCAGGGAGGAAGTGAGGGAAGACCTGATCAAGCCCTTCCCACCGGCTGTAGCGGCTGTTATCGGAAGCGCAGCGTCGGATAAAGACCCGGCAAGGTTACCCACCGTCACCTACGGTAGTAAAGGAACCGTAAAAATTTATTTGAACGGTGAAGTGATTGACCTGATTCCGGTGGTAACGTCGCATACCAATGGCGATTCGATGATCAAGTTTGAGCATGAAGATGTCATTATGATCGGTGACTTCTACAGAAACTACGGTTATCCATTTACTGACCCAACGCACGGCGGCACGTTTAAGGGAATAGTTGCAGCAGTTGACACATTGCTTCAAATTGCCGGGCCCAATACCAAATTGCTTCCCGGACATGGCACCATCATTCAAAAAAAGGACCTGGTGCTATACCGCTCCATGATCCTTGACATCCAGGGCAAAGTTCAAAAAATGATCGATGAAGGAAAAACCAGGCCCGAAGTGCTTGCTGCAAAATTGACCGCTTCTTATGATGCCGAGGTACCGGGCGGAATTACGCCGCTGCCTGCCGGTTTGGGAACCAGCGCGGATCGCTTTGTAGGCTATATGTATGACGAATTAAAGGCATCCAAATAATCATTGTTAAAAACGAAAAATCATGAAAGCATTAAAAATCGTTTACTGGGTCAGCACTCTTTTCTTTGCCGGCCTGTTCTTAGTCACCGGTACACGTTACCTTTTACACTCCGCCTTTTTTGTAAAACGCACACTCGGGCTGCATTACCCGCTTTACTTGCTCGATATCATCGGGGTAGCGAAAATATTAGGCGCTGTTTCCCTGGCAACTCCCAAGTTTAAGCGGCTCAAAGAATGGGCCTATGCGGGTTTTTACATCGATTTTATCGGGGCGCTGTGGTCGCATTTTGTCGTTGAGGGTGTGTTCTATTACCTGCTGATGGTGCCGATAGCTATTCTCACCGTCTCTTATATTACTTATCAACGCCTGCAAAAGAATCCGGCTACAGCTATAGTTAAACTACCAAACCAGAAAATTGATGAAAACGATTCGATTAAAAATTGATCAGGCTGTCTCGATTGCTTCCGGATGGGGCATCGAAAAAGGCAAAATGGTTGCGGCCATCACTTTGTTGTGTATCGCCGCCATTGTGCCACTGACGGCGGAAGCAATCAAAACAATACCTGAAGTTGCCCAAAGCATGTCTGGCCGTTTACAAGCGGGTCGTCATCTTGCAAAACCGGCAGTTATTCAACCAGTGGCTACAGAACATGTGGCTGTTCAGGAAAATGTACCCTCAAAAACGGAAAAGCTATTCAGCATCATCGTCGGGATGGTTTTACCGGTAGCTATGCTCTCCCTGTTTTTTTACCTGCAATATGCTTCGGACGGGTTCACCGAAAAATTAATCCCCGGCAACAAATCATCCTAATAGAAACTATATGAAAAAATATCTATTGATGGCGCTTATCGCCATCGCAACCATCCCGGTGTTCGCGCAAAGGCGTTTTACGGTCAGCGGCACGATCAAGGACGCGGCGACAGGTGAAACCCTGATCGGTGCGACGGTCCGGTTAAAGGAAATCCCGCAGAGCGGTACGACCGCTAACAATTATGGCTTTTACTCATTGACCGCCGCCCAGGGCAATTATACTATCGTGGTAAGTTATACCGGTTATGCAACCAACGAACAACCCATTCAACTGGATAAATCAGTCTCTTTAAACGTCTCGCTAAGTGCAAAGAATCAATTGCAGGAAGTAGTTATTGGCGGTAACCGGCCTAACAACGATCAACTGGTTTCGCCGCAGATGGGCGTAGAGAAACTGAATATGGCACAGATCAATAACGTGCCGGTTTTATTAGGTGAAAAGGATGTGTTAAAGACCATTTCGCTGCTGCCAGGCGTGCAGGCGGCGGGTGAAGGTAATACCGGATTCTTTGTCCGGGGCGGTGCCTCAGACCAAAACCTGATCCTATTGGATGAGGCGACAGTTTATAATGCCTCCCATTTGCTGGGCTTCTTTTCCACTTTTAATTCTGATGCTATCAAGGGTGTCAGCTTGTATAAAGGAGGTTTGCCTGCGGAGTATGGCGGAAGGTTATCATCAGTATTGGATGTTCAGATGCTGGACGGTAACAAGAAAGATTTCGGAGTGGAAGGCGGATTAGGATTAATCTCTTCCCGAATTAAAGTTGAAGGGCCAATCGACCCTGGTAAGGGTTCATTCCTGGTCAGCGCGAGGCGCACTTACATCGACCTGTTTACGAAGGCATCGAAAGATTCCGTGGTTAAAGGAAGCTCTCTTTACTTTTATGATATTAATGCCAAAGGCAATTACCACTTCGATGACAGGAATGCCTTATTCATTTCAGGTTATTTCGGGCATGACGATATTGGCTTAAAGAATACTTTTGGCACCAACTGGGGAAACGCGACGGGTACGGTAAGGTTCAATCATATTTTCAGTAACAAACTGTTTTCCAATACATCCCTGATTTATAGCAATTACCATTACGACGTAGAAAGCTTCCTGACTAATGATGATTTCCAGGCGACTTCAAAAATCACCGATATTAACTTTAAGGAAGACCTGCAATATTCGGCCTCCGATAGTCATACGCTGAAGTTTGGCCTGAATATATTGCACCATACTATTGCTCCGGGTGACATCACTTCTTCCAGTACTTCGAGCATCAATAATAACAGTGTGGAGCAGCGTTACGGTTTTGAAAATGCCCTTTACCTGAGTGATGACTGGAAAGCATCTTCCAGGCTAACCTTACTTTATGGCTTACGTCTGAGCGGAGTAGCTTTACTTGGCCCCGGAACATTTAATACCTATGACGCCGCAGGGAACATTACCTCGAGCGCCGTTTACTCGTCCAATCAACTGGTAAAAAATTATGTGAACCTCGAGCCGCGGTTTTCAGCCAGTTATCAGCTGAATGATGAAAATTCAATTAAGGCATCTTACAACAGGAATACGCAAAATATCCATTTGCTCAACAATTCTACAAGCGCTAACCCCACCGACCTGTACGTACTCAGCAGCAACAATATTAAGCCCGAAATAGCCGACCAGGTTTCCACCGGCTGGTTTAAAAACTTCAATGACAACCAGTTCGAGTTTTCTGCCGAAGCCTATTACAAATTGCTGCAAAACCAAATCGACTATAAAGACGGTGCAAACCTGGTGGCCAACCCGGACGTGGAGTCGCAGTTGGTATTTGGCTCTGGCCGTGCTTATGGTCTGGAATTATACCTGAAGAAAAAATATGGCCGGTTTAATGGCTGGTTAAGTTATACCCTTTCCCGCACGGAAGACAGATTCGCTGCGATAGATAACGATAAGTACTTTCCGGCTTCACAGGACCGCACCCATAATTTTTCGGCAGTGGGCATTTATAAATTAAACAAACGCTGGACATTATCCGGGACGTTTATTTACGCCACCGGAAACGCGGTGAGTTATCCGACCGGCAAATACGATAACGGCGGATTGACGACCTTTTCCTATTCTGAGCGCAATGGTTACCGGGAACCCGCCAACAACCGGCTGGACTTAGGTGCAACTTTGGAAGGAAAAGAACATAAAAAATACCATTCCAGCTGGACATTTTCGATTTATAACGTTTACGCTCATTGGGACCCTTATACCATCACTTTCAGGGATAGTAAGACGGTTCCAAATACCACCGAAGCGGTGGAAACCAGCCTTTTCCCCAAACCCATCCCATCAGTTACCTGGAACTTCAAATTTTAATCGTCATGAAAATCAAATCACTACCTAAAATTTCATTGCTTGCATTACTGTTCATTGCAAGTTCATGTACCAAAGTCATTGACCTGGACCTGGGCAACAATGCCGGCCAACTGGACATTGAGGCAAACCTCACCAATATCAGCGGGCCACAAAATATTGTTGTTAGTAAAAATGTGGCTTTTTCTAATCCCAACAGTTATCCGGCAGTCACTGGCGCCACAGTTACGTTAACAGATCAAAATGGTATCAAACAAACGCTTACAGAGTCAAAGCCCGGCACCTATACCATTAACCCTTTCGCTGGCGTAGCGGGGAATATATATACGCTTAATGTATTAACAGGAGGCCGGGCTTATACGGCCCAATCAACAATGCCAGCGGCGGTAAAACTGGATTCATTAAGTGACAAGAACAGGCCGCTTAACCGCAATAATGGCGGACGGGATCAGAAAGTGATTTCAGTTTATTATAAAGATCCGGCCGGGGTTGCTAATCAGTATCGTTTTATCGAGTGGGTCAACGGCGTTCAGGTTAAAGCTGTTTTCTCCTATGATGACCAGTTAACCGACGGCAAATATGTTACTCTTGACCTGCTGGAACAGGACATTGATATTTATGCGGGTGACACGGTAAAGGTGGAGATGCAGTGTATTGACAAGCCTGTTTATACTTACTGGTTCGATCTTGAATCTCAGCAGTCTAATAATTTCAATGGGGCGGTGGCACCGGCAAACCCGCCTACCAACATATCACCGGCTACCCTGGGTTATTTCAGTGCGCACACAACGCAAACGATCATTTTTACTGTAAAATAAAAACCTACAAAAGAGCTATCTTCATACGTCGTCGATACACAGTTAAGCGCAATGCTGGGCAGTATTCTGGCAATTATTCTGATTGCCACCGGGCTTCGCCCCGGCGGCATCGCTGTCTAACTGTAATACATTTTTTAAGGGAAGTAGGACAAATCTAAGCATCAGTTTTGGCACTAATCCCCATTTTTTAACCTATCAAAAAACTCTAAAAGTGGTATAAGGGGTTCGATTGGGCTACCTCCGGCTCCACTTAAGGAGACAAACAACTCTGTTTGCCTCCTTTTTTTATTCATATAATTATCTGATTATTAGATTTTTAACAAGCTATTTTAAGCCTAAAATAGCGGTTCGAAACTTTCTATGAGTTTATTCCCATATTCTGCCAGCCTGCTAAAAACGGCATTTATACATTGGAAACGGCCATTTTGGGGTTCGAAGTTCCCTTAAGTGTCTATTTATTTCCTTCAAAAACATAATTTTTATGTTTCTTACAACGTTTCGATTTCTAAAAATTCTCGCCTTTCGACGCTGCTATAGGTTTTTGCAATAAGGTAAAGAAAATCTAAAATAACTGTTGCCTGATCTTCATTAACTTGAATGCCGTTACGTTTTAAAACCTTGATGGCCTGATTAGTTGACACCTTTCTACTTGAAAATAACATCGGTATTTTGTTTTTTATTTGTTCCATTTAGTAATTGATTTATTAATAGAGGGATGATGTGGGTTATTGATTTAAGAGAACATAAATTGGCCTGACCAGTTTAGCAATCTAAAATCTTCCCAAGTGCCTTATTAATTTTTAAGGCTTCAATATTCCCAGTATTTACGTTTATTGATTCTGGAGTGAGTAAATCTATTATATATCGTTTACCTGAGATGTCCTGATACTTATAAGATTGAAGAACGTTCGAATCATTGTACATCCAATCAGCATCATTGTTGTTATTGCCATCCATGAGTATAGAAGTGATTTGAGTAAGCCGGTCGGTTAAATCACCTATGCTCTCTTTATAATTCTGTTTTAAATTATTGAAATCTTCGTCGTCAATTTTCGCCGCAACGAATAACTGCCTCGCCTTATTTAATAGCAATTCTTGCCTTGAAATTTCGCCTATAATATTTTTGTGGATATCGCGATGTTTTTTTCGCTCTGAAAGAATATTTTCATCTTCTAGTACCAGGTTAAATAACTCGTATGTTTCGGGCAACAGGCGAATCTTTTGCAACTTCTCTTCATAGGCTGTCTCTAATTTATCGGACCTAAATCTGCCTTTACACCTTGCCGTCGTGCAGTGATAATAGCGATATTTTAAGGTTCTTCCCTGTGTAAAACTGCCTGAAAATCGTTTTTTACAATACGGGCATATTAAAAATCCTCGCAACGGAAAAACATGATTGTGGCAGATCTTTCGCCCCTTTTGCCGTTGCCTTGAAGTTAAGATGCGTTGAACATCAAGAAACAAACTTTCGGAAATGAGCGGTTCATGGACCGATTTAACCATTTGTGTATCTTCCGTTTTATTTGCAGGTATCGTTACTTTGCCACAATACATCGGATTACGTAAAAGCTTCCAAAAATTATTTCTGCTTGTTTGAAAACCATTTAGACAAGCCATTTTTCTGACCTGGCTCATTGTATAAATTCCTTTCGCCATTTGTTCAAATACCCATGTGATATGACTGGCTTCCGGTTGTTTCGGAACAATAAATTTCCTTCCATCAGGATCGGTTCTATTCGCGGAGCCGGCAGGTGCTTTGCATGGCCAACAGCCCATCTTCCTGGCCCTGCGCACTCCGTCGGAACAATTCATACCCCGCCTGCTATTTTCCGCTTCCGGCAGAGATAGATACATTGCCAACATGACAATACTTTCTGGAACGTCTATATCTATTGGTTGGTCAATAGCCATCGCTTGAACGTTAAGATTTTTCAATAATCCCAACATTTGGTAGGCATATTGAATATTACGGCTGAAACGATCCCATTTAAGAAATAAAACATTTTCTGAAGGCCGTTGCCTATTCCTCTTAATTGTCTTAATAAGCTTGTTCCATTCGGGCCTATTAAAATCTTTTGCGGAGTAATCTTCCCGGAATATACCTCTTACCCTGATTCTGTTAATCTCGCAGTACTGCGTCAGTCGGGCTTCCTGTTCAATAAGGGAATATCCCGTCTTCTTTTGTTCGTCGGTACTGACGCGGACATATAAAAAAGCTGATTTCATAACTTTAAATATTGTTTTTATCCAATCTCAGTTATTTGTCAGAAAATTTAAAGCTTTGGGAGTATAAAAATTGTGATTTTAAACGACGCGCCCAGCCTGGCTCGAACCAGGGGCCAAAAGATCATGGGTCTTTTACTCTATTGATAATATATTTTACTGATAGTCAAATATTTACGCCTAAGATATAAGCATCCTAGCAAAAGACTAATTTTGGCAAGATTTACATGGTCATCTCAACGAAATTCCATGCACATAAATTTTAAAATAAAACAAACTTAGATAGCGGACTTAGACTTAAAAGATTAAGTTATGAGATTTATGAGCTGCAGCGAACAATGCGAACAACATATTGGCATTGTGGAGAATGTAAAAGCTCGCTCGTATTTATTAAAGCTGTTATTCAACTATTTAACATTACAGCAATAGCTTACTATAACAAACTGTGCCACAAAAGTCTTAATTAAACAATAATGGTAACTATTTTTGTACTACTATATTTGATCAACCCTGTTATCGAACAAGACCGCAGCCCCTATTAACGGCGCATTTTCATCCAATTGGGCCAATTTAATTGGAAGGGAACCGAAACGTTGGATGAGGTGAGGTAGAAAATATTCGGAAGCTTTAGCAATGTTGCCGCAAATAATTAAAACCTGCGGACTCAATTGCTCAACCGGCACCGAAAGTACATCACCCATGTTGAAAGCAAATTCTTTAAATATAGCTCTTACAACAGCGCTATTCGGGGCCAACTGTGAAAGCTCTCTTACCCCACCACTTAGCGAAATACCTGTTAATTCCAGATAGCGTTTCAAAAACCAGCGTGTTGACAGATAATCATCTGCAATGCTTTGTTTAAACAGATTGACGCCAAGATTTATATTTTTGGTGTTGTTATTTTCGCTGTAAGCGGAGCCGAAGCCCGTACCGAGGGTTACACCAAGCACCCGCTGGCCACCTTGTCCGGCACCCATCAATACTTCACCTGCAATTGTAGATTCGGCATCGTTTCTGAACTTGATCAAATGTGGCTCGAGATTTAAAAAACCGGCAAAGCATTGTCTGATATCCATACCGAAAAGGGCCTCATATTTATTAAGCCCTTTTATTTGTGATATGCCATTTTCATAGTCAAAGGGCCCTGGCGCGGCTATAGTTAATCCAGAAATCGGCAGGCCCGAATTCTTTTTTAATACCTCTAAAAACGCGTTCTCCCATGACGACAATATATCATGTGCTGAACCTTTGCTAAACACATCCATCCTCACGATGCTTTGCGGCAGTATCGCACGAGTTGCCAGGTCACAGATACCCACAGTAATATGTGAACCACCAATATCGGCGGTAAGAATCTTTGACGATGATAAATTATTTTCCTGCATTGTTTTTTATGAGCGTTTAATTAAACCCTTTTCTTCTGTTCTTATGTCATTTTGCCCTCTATACCGGCAATAGTAAATACCTACTTCTTTGACCAGTATTGTTCTATTTCTTCCAACGTTTTTCCTTTTGTTTCGGGCACAATCTTCCAGATAAACAAAAATGAAACAACCGAAAAGCCGGTAAATAGCCAGAATGTACATGCACCACCCAACAGCTTTAGAAAAGCAGGAAAAACCAAAGACACTGTAAAAGTTGAGAGCCAAAGCGTAAGGATAGCTAATGAAATAGCCTTTGCCCGCACACGGTTAGGGAATATTTCGGCCACCACAACAAATGTCAGAGGGCCGAGCGATATACCAAAAAAAGAAATATACCCCAAAATTGATAGCATTACCCAATAGCCCTTTGTCATATCCATATAAAAGAAGCCACCAATTAACGCAAGAAAGATTGCCATACCGGCTGAACCGATCATTAGCATTAATTTTCTCCCCAACTTATCTACATAGAGAATAGCAACGACTGTTGCTACAATATTGACAACACCGATCACAATTGTTTGTAACAAGGCAGATTTAACACCATCGCCGGTTGCCTTAAATATTTCGGGCGCGTAATACATAATGGCATTAATTCCGGTAATCTGCGAAAAAAAAGCAAGAGTGATACCGATGAAAGTCACGATGCGTAATCCCGGTTTCCACAGTTCAGAAAATGAACCAGTTTCACCGTGTACTGATATCCTGATCGCCTCCAGTTCTGCAGCTGCCTCATCGGGCTTATTGAGTTTGTTTAAAACGATGGCCACTTCACTCCATCGCGACTTTTGAGCGAGCCAACGAGGGCTTTCGGGTACGAAAAGTAATAACAGTATAAAAATAACCGAAGGGATTATTCCGGAACCGAACATATAGCGCCAACCTGTATCAATTGTCCATGATTCATTATTCAGGGAAGCGATATACGCATTTACAAAAAAGATTATTAAAATGCCCGTCACAATCCCTAACTGATTGATAGAAATGAGACGCCCCCTAATTGCAGGAGGGGCAATTTCAGAAATGTACATTGAAACCACCATCGAAGCAATACCGATTCCAACACCTCCTATCAATCTAAAAAAAACGAAATAATATAAATCGAGCGGGATAATTATGCCAATTGAAGAAACTGCGAAAAGTATCCCGGAGATTACTAATACTTTTTTTCTCCCTATCCAGTCAGACATAATCCCGCCAACCGCAGCCCCGATAACGCAACCAATCAGCGCACAGGATGCAATCCAGCCCATCATAGCCGGCGATAACTGATATTTTTGCTGAATAAACCCGATCGCACCGGCGATAACAGCCGTGTCATAGCCAAACAGCAAGCCGCCTATTGCTGCCACAAAAGTGCAGCGGTATACATAATTTGAGTGATTCATATTTTATATAATTCTTACATGTGCGTACAGGCATTTTTCCTTTTTTGAAACCACCGGAATTCCCTTTTGTACTTAAAGTTTTATTGATTGCGTTAAAAAATATAAAGTTTTGTTATTTATAGCGCCAAAGGATCATCGTATAATTCCCTGGCGTCAACTTTAGGTATATGCCTTGTTAAAGCTTCCAATTCTTTATCCTCATCGAATAAAAGAGGGAAAAACCGGCTATCCAGTAATTTGTCCTGTAACATAGCTGGAAAATATTTTAACTCTTCCATCCTGTCATAGCCAACAATATTACCCAGTGTTCGATGATCCATTGCATTGAGTACAACGGCCCTCCTGGGTCTTTCTGAATAATTTGCGTAAGATCCGTGCATGGTTAGCGGGTGATGAAAACTTGCATACCCTTTTGGCAATTCGTTGGCTACTCTTTTTTCGAAAATACCCAACTGCTCTTCATTTAAAACCTGCCTTACAGCGTCCATGTCACCTGTCAATCCTGTTATCGGCAGTAAACCCCATTTATGACTTCCCGGTACAAAATAAAGGCATCCATTTTCCTTTGTAGCATCGTCCAGGCCTATCCAACAGGTAAGATGGTGCATGGGCTTGGTAAAGGTCCAGTACGAAAAATCCTGGTGCCAGGCCACAACTCCACCGTGCCTGGCAGGCTTGCAAAATAACTGGTCGTGAAATAGCCTAAATGATTGCCCCAGTAATTGATATGCCGCCATGCGGTAGGCAGGTGACCACACCAAATCATGAAATCCTGGCGTTACACGCCAGGCGCCAATGGCATGAAAAAGCACCTTTTCCGGATCTCCAGATTCATTGCTCTCATAATAGTAAAACAATGCTTTCTCTTCAGTAGTGGGGGATTGCAATTTCACAAGCTCTCCATTCAGTATGTCTACTTGCGCTTCGGTCATGATTCTAATACCGTTCACAAACCCATTCTGTGCAAAAAATCGAATTTGCTCATCGGTCAATATATACTGCTCCCAATCCTTTGCAGTTTTCGGCTGTTCAAACATATCGCTGATAGGGCTACCGTAGCCAGCAAGATCAGTTTGTAATTTGAGTTTTAATTCTTTCATAATTGCTCGTTAAAAAATAACAGGGTTTTCATGATATGTTCTTCCCAATAAGACCAATCGTGGGCACCTGGAAATTCCTCGTAAACATGAATAATTTTATGTTTCAGCATCAGCTCATGTAGCTCTCTGTTGTATGCTAACAATGGATCTGATTTACCGCAGTCGAAACGAATTTTTGGCAGCATATCCTTATTGTTGAGCATCATGTCAAATACAGGTAGTTCTTCGGAGTTTTCGTCAAGTAAATCGGTTAAATCATCCACAGAAAAACGCTCCAGTTGCCGGGCATCGGTTATGGACGATAATCCGGAAACTGCTTTTATTCTATCACCATATTTTGCGCCGAGCCTTAAAGCGCCAAATCCACCCATTGAAAGACCGGCAATAAATAATGATGAAGTGCTGCTTGTTTCTTTTATAGTTTGGGTAACCGCGTTAATAACATCTGACATAATCCATTCTTCAAAATTCTTATCTTTATGTCGAATGTATCCGCTGCCGTCGCCCCACATTCCATCTGATGGCATAACCAGTACCATCGGCTTCAACAGGCCTTCATTGATAGCCGCCATGGCCTTAAAATGAACGCCAGCAAAATGCGTCCACGCCCAATGGCTTGCGTAAACCCCGTGCAAAAGCAACACAATTGGCAAATTTTCATAGTCACCTCCAGGCGGCACAAATACTGATATATCTCCCCTCCCTTTTAGATTTTCACTTCTTACAGTGATGTACCTCAGGCTGTTGCATTCAAATCTTGGATCCGAAACAGCAATACTACGAAATGTTGCCATATTAAAACACGATTACCCCTTTTGCGATAGTACCTGCATGCATGTCGTCAAACGCCCTGGCCAACTCTTCCAACGCATAAGTTTTGGTAACCATTTCGTCGAGCAACAGCTTCTTGTTTTTGTATAGATTCAACAATATTGGAAAATCTATCTGTGGTCTGCTCTTTCCATAAAGTGGGTTAAGATAAACCTTGTCCCACTGAAATAATTTCATATCAAAAGGTATAGTATCATCAATACCGCTTACTTGTATGGCCATACCGGCGTTACGAATAAATTTTAATGGAGCAGCACCTAAAGCAGGAATTGCTGTACATTCAAATGCATAATCCGCACCGCGGCCATCAGTAATGGCCAACACTTCCTTCACAGCCTCTTTTAAGTCAATATCATCTTTTGCTGGTTTCACGAAATGGGTGGCTCCAAATAGCTTCGCCATTTCCAAACGCGAAGAGTTAATATCAACCGCAATTATTTTTTCTGCTCCGGCTATTCTGGCTCCCTGGATAACATTCAGTCCTACCCCTCCTGTCCCTTGCACTACAACAGAAGAACCAGGTTTAACTTCGGCAACATTAACAGCGGAGCCATAGCCTGTGATAACTCCACAACTAATGATACTTGCAGAAGAAAAAGAGATTTCAACATCATATTTAACCACTGCCTCTTCTTTAACCACAGTATAAGTTGAGAGCGTGCCCAGGTTAAAAGAGCGCCTGATACCTTTATTTTTATACAATGTGCGCTCCAATGGTACATGCCCTTTAGACATTGTTGACCCATAGTATTGGTCGCCGGAGATTACGGGGGAGTTATTTTCACAAATATTCTGATTACTATTTATACATTGAAAACATACGCCGCAAGGCATTCCCCAATTCAAAATAACTTTGTCACCAGGCTTTACCGAATGCACATTTTTACCAATTGCTTCAACGATCCCAGCCCCCTCGTGGCCTAAAATAATTGGCGCCTTCCAGCTTAGTGAATCAATATCAGTATGGCAAAGCCCCGCTGCCATTAATTTAATCAGCACCTCACCTTCCTCCGGGGCTTTTACTTGAATTTCCTCGATAGAAAATTTCCCGTCCGGCATTGAGATCGCCGCTTTTCCGTATAAACTACTTTTCATGACAAAACACTTAAATAAAATAATATGCAGCTGTTGATTGACCGTTTCATTTCAATAAAATAGAAGTCGGTGCGTAAGCCTGAACATCAACATCAATCTTTCCATCTTCAATATTGAAATCATTCCCAATTTTTTGACCGCGCAGATCACAAAACTGAGCAGTCTTAAATAGCGTGTGTTCCGGCAACGTAATTGTACATCTTCCTGATTTTCCCGCTTGTTCCCACAATCTTAAAACAATTCCCTCTCCGTCAGGGTTCTTGCCGAATGCAGTCACCATTATTCCTTTTTGCGATAATTGAACCCCCGTTGCTGAAACAGGGAGCGAACCACCACCATCGTCAACCAATGCTGACAAAAGAGGGTTGCGATTTTCCTCAGAGGGAGTTATGAGGGATTCTTCATTATCAAAATTACTTGCAGCCCACAGGTAAACCTTTGCTGACCAGGAGCCTTCAACCCATTCAGTGAAATTTGTACTCCATAGGTTAT
>Ga0206898_10064_pt1 | contig 31794 bp, 24 predicted proteins | sample Alteio_BWOrgHeat_50_FD_153237 | JGI IMG/M metagenome (GOLD analysis project Ga0206898, IMG submission 153237) | Enriched cells from forest soil in Barre Woods Harvard Forest LTER site, Petersham, Massachusetts, United States -... | ecosystem: Environmental > Terrestrial > Soil > Temperate forest >...
AACTTACCAACCCGTTGAACAGATCGGATATTACTGAGGGACTAACTGGCGTTCCGCTTGTGCTGACCATAGTTATTGCCAATTCCAATGATAGCTGTGCCGTGGTTACAAACGCGAGGGTAGATATATGGCACTGCAATAAAGACGGTTACTACTCAGGCTATGCCAATCAACCGGGCATTTTGGGTAGGTTAAGCTACACAGGAAAAACCTTTATGCGTGGATACCAGCTAACCGATGCGAATGGCGAAGTAAAATTTACTACCGTATACCCGGGCTGGTATACCGGCCGGGCCACCCATATACACTTTGAGGTTTACGTAAATAACGTGCTGAAAAAAACCACCCAGATAACATTTCCGGAAACCATCAGCGACGCCGTAGACAAATCGACCCTCTATGCATCACTGGGTGTAAACCCCATTAGAAATGCGACAGACAGTGTTTTTGGCGATTCAGCAACCGACCTTGCAAATGAGACGGTAGCGTTGACAGGAAGCATTTCTGCCGGTTACACAGGAACCCATACCATAGGCATTGCATTATAATTATTCACCCTAAATTCTGAAAACATGTACAAAGCAAAGATCAAACTCGTTTACAGGCAGGTGATAGATGAATCGTCAGAAAGCGCTTTTGAGAAAGCGATATTCAAAGCCTCATACCAGGAATTCCTGTTGAAATCGCAGGCGTATAATATGGATGGCCGCATTAAGACTTTCAGCAAGCTTAAAGAAAACGACGGCCGGGCAAACTCTTTACACTATAAGCTGAGCTTCTCCGTGCTGCACTTCATCGCTCAGCTTAATAATAAAATCCCGGTAATAAAGGATAACCTGGGCAATAAGCTCACCTTTGAAACCGCCAGGTTTGAGCTGATAGAATCGCACACGGAAGATATCTCGTTACATAAAGTAGCCATACATTATGAAACGCCGCACTTCATGCTCATTGATTTTATGGGCGAGTACCTGCTTTTAACGGCTGATGATCACGGAGAAAATAAAGCTGCAGATACGTTTGTTGTAAGAATGCAGCCCGATCTTTCAATATTAAGTTACCAGGAGGTACCCCATCAACAATTGGTACTAGCAAGTTAGAAATTTAATACCCCATTATCGTGCTACATACCTTTAGTCTCAAGTCGATAATCTTAAGTAAAAATTATGATGATTTGACTTACGACTCACGACTGAAGACCTTTGACTTAATAAACACCTTTTTCATATCTGCAATTAAATGTTGGCGTCTGCATAGCAATATGCAGGCGCTTTTTTTTCAACATTAAATCTATGGACCCATCTAAATACCCCTACAGACCACAAATAATCAGGTGCGCCAAAATCTTTGTTTTAACCAACTTTATTGTGATGCTTAATTCAATCAAAAGCCATTCGCAAAGCCTGGGCGATCCGGTTGTGCATATCACTTTTGGCTCTGGAACTTCTACGCACGCAGGGGCATTGTCGGCCGATTCCGGCTCAACCAGTTATACTTATACGTCGGCAGATTTTCCCTTTGATGGCTCTTATACCATTGAAAATACAACCAACACCCCCGGCACCTGGTGGACAACTACCGATCATACCGGCAACCCCGGCGGGTATATGATGGTGGTAAACGCCAGCGTATCAAAAACAGATTACTTTTATCAAAGGGAGGTCGATGGTTTGTGCGGGGGCACAACCTATCAATTTTCGGCCTGGGTGGGCAACTTGTTAAGATACAATGATATCAGTCCGCCGAATATTACATTTTCCATTGAAACCACCACCGGGACTGTTATCCAAAGCTACAACACCGGTGTTATTGCCCAGCAAAAGACGGCCTTTAAGTGGATCCAGTTTCCATTTAATTTTACTTTGCCGGCGAATGTTTCCAACGTTATTATCAAGATGACCAATAACAGCAACGGCGGTGCGCCTGCCAACGACCTTGCACTTGATGACATTACTTTCAGCCCCTACGGCCCTTCGCTGGTTGCGAGCTTTAGTTCATCATCATCGCTAACTTCGGAAGTTGCATGTGCCGGGCAAACCGCACCATTTACAATGACAGTTCAACAGCCCACAGGCTATAGAAACCCGGCTTATCAATGGCAGGTGAACACAGGTACGGGTTGGACAGATGTTACCGGGCAAACTTCGTTGTCATACACTGTTAACCCAACAGCAGCTGGCGTATACGAATACCGTTTGGCAACCGCCGAAGCGGCAAACATCAGTTCTGCGAGCTGTCGTGTAACATCGAATGTACTTACGCTAACTATAAATACAGCACCGTCATCAATTGCAACTGCTAATACTCCTTTGTGCACTGGTAATACATTAAACTTGTCAGCGTCGAGCGGCACCACCTATAACTGGACGGGGCCAAATGGATTCACTTCGAATGTTCAAAATCCATCTATAGATAATATCACCACAGCCGGAGCGGGCAATTATAAAGTGACGGTAACTTCTGGCAACTGCTCTTCCACTGCTACGGTGGCCGTAAACGTCTATGCCCAACCAGTTGCAAATGCTGGGAATGATGTAACAATTTGCGAGGGCGATAACACAACTTTATCCGCCACTGGCGGGACAAGTTATAGCTGGTCGCCGGCTAAAGGCTTGTCTGATGCTACTATTGCAAACCCGGTTGCAAGTCCTGCGGATACTACCGCTTATATTGTAACTGTTAGTAACAGTAATGCCTGCACCTCTACGGATACGGTAATTGTGAATGTGCTCAAAAAACCGGTTGCCAACGCAGGCGCAGATAAAGAAATCACACAGGGACAATCGGTCACGCTAAATGGAAGCGCCAAAGGTACAGCGGTAAAATATTACTGGACACCCAGCACCTATTTAAGCAGCGATACGGTACTTAACCCGATTGCCACGCCGCCTGAGGATATTACTTACACACTTCATGTAACATCAACAGTTGGATGCGGCGCTGAAGCTACAAATGATGTTTTTGTGCGTGTGTACAAGTCCATTACCATCCCAAATACATTCACACCAAACAGCGATGGCACAAATGATACCTGGAATATCGCGGCGCTGGATACCTATCCGCAATCGACAACCCAGGTTTTTGACCGCTACGGCGGCATCGTTTTCAACAGCATAGGTTATGCCAAAGGCTGGGACGGCACCTACAACAATAAAAAAGTGCCAACAGGAACTTATTACTATTTGATCGATCTGAAAAATGGGAAAAAGTTTTCGGGATGGTTGTTGGTGGTGAGGTGAGGAAGTGGGCAGTTTTGAGTGGGCAGTTTGCAGCTAAATTGCACTTCCCCAGCCATTAAACTACTAATTCAATTTCTTTCCTTATAAAGCTTTCTGATGATGCTGATCTGGCCACGATGGTAAATTTCATCCTCAGCCATATGGTAAAGCACCCACGCAAGATTACATCCTTCAACAGGGTCATAATCTGCCCGGCGTTTTATGAAATCGTCAAAACTTACTTGTTCCAGGGCCGCAAGCAGTTGCTTTCGGGATTCCATAAGGCTTACTCGATAATCGTCAATTGATTTAATGCTTATAAGCTTAGGGAGGTGGGGCCCCATGTCCATGGCCGGTAGCCAACGCTCCTCCTCCTCTGCAGTTAGCTTCCGTTCCTCAATAAATTCAATCCGGAAGTAATGCTCGATGGCTGCAATATGGTCTAATAGCGCACCTATCGTATTCCATCCTGGCAGGTATTGCCAATTGGCCTCATCTTCAGTAAGGCGTTCAACAATTTGCAGCGTTGTTTGGCGGGCGTCCTTTAGTATGCCAACCAGATATTCAATCGCCTGGTCCTTTTGTCTGTCAAAATCAATGTGGTATTTTCTGTTCTCCACCTTTGGGTTAAAATGTTTTATAACAGGATACGCAAGACAAAACACCGCTAAAAAGAACCGGACCGGCTAAGCACTATAAACTAACTGGCTCCAAACCCCTTCATGATCCCGCGCTGTGAGTTCTGTACAAAATTGATGATCTCATCACGCTCAACAGTAGGGTTAAATTCCGCCTCGATGATATCCAGGGCCTTTGTGATGTTATATTTTTTGAGGAAAATAATGCGGTAAATCTCCTGGATCTCGTTAATGGTAGCAGCTGTAAACCCTCTCCGGCGCAAGCCAACTGAATTTATGCCAATATATGACAAAGGTTCGCGTCCTGCTTTTGTGAAGGGGGGAACATCTTTTCGCACCAGCGACCCGCCCGATATCATGCTGTGCGCGCCGATCTCCACAAATTGGTGAACCGCTGAGGTTCCGCCAATAAATGCATAATCATAAACGTTTATATGACCGGCAAGCTGTACAGCGTTGGCAATGATCACGTTATCGCCTATAACACAATCGTGTGCTACGTGTACATAGGCCATTAACAGGCAATTACTACCTATAGTAGTTGTATTTTTATCGAGCGCCGTGCCCCGGTTAAGGGTTACACATTCGCGGATAATGGTGTTATCACCAACGGTAACCGTGCTTTGTTCCCCGCGATATTTTAAATCCTGCGGAGGGGCGGAAATAACAGCGCCAGGGAAAATACGGCAGTTTTTACCGATACGTGCGCCATCCATAATAGTGCTGTTTGAGCCGATCCACGTTCCTTCGCCAACTTCAACATCTTTATGGATGGTTACAAATGGTTCAATCACCACATTGTCGGCTATTTTAGCCTGCGGGTGTATGTATGCTAAAGGCTGGATCATACTTCGTCAGTTTTTTGTTTTTTTACAATCTGCGCCATTAGTTCGGCTTCAACAACAATGCGTTCACCAACCATGCCTATCCCTTTCATTTGTGCAATACCCCTTCTGATCGGTGCAATAAGGCTGCAATGGAATATCAAAGTATCGCCGGGCACAACTGGCGCCTTAAACCGGGCGTTTTCTATTTTCAGGAACAAGGTAATATAATTTTGAGGATCAGGCACTGTGTTTAATACAAGTATGCCGCCTGTTTGTGCCATTGCCTCAATTTGAAGGACACCCGGGAACAAAGGCATCCCCGGAAAATGTCCATGAAAAAGCTCCTCGTTCATCGTCACGTTTTTCAGCCCTACTACGTGGCTTTTTGTTAATTCCAGCACCTTGTCGACCAACAAAAATGGTTGACGGTGAGGAAGGATGTTCATGATCTGCACAGTGTCATAAACCGGCTTGGCATTGGGGTCGTAAATTTTTACATGCTTACGGCTTCTTTCCTTTTTTATCAGGGTTTTTATCTTTTTTGCAAAGGCCACATTGGCGGCATGCCCTGGCCTGGCAGCCATAATATGGCCGCGAAGCGGAACGCCAACCAAGGCCAGGTCCCCGATCATGTCGAGCAGCTTGTGCCTCGCCGGCTCATTCTGATGACGAAGCTCAATATTATTCAAAATACCCTGAGGGGCAACTTTTATATCCTTACGGTTAAATATTTTTGCCAGGTGCTGCAATTCCGCTTCATCAACGTCTTTGTCAACAACTACAATAGCGTTGTTCAAGTCGCCGCCTTTTATCAGGTCGTGCTTTAACAGCATTTCCAGTTCATGTAAAAAACAAAAAGTGCGGCAAGAGGCTATTTCCCTGTTAAATTCAGATATCGTTGAAATACTAGCGTGTTGACTGCCCAGCACCTGCGAATTATAGTCAACCATGCAGGTAAAGCGGTAGTCATCAAGGGGCATTGCCACCATTTCCACCTTGCGGTCAGGTTCAGAATAATGGATGTTGTATGGAATATGATAGTATTCACGGTCAGCCTCCTGTTCAATAAGGCCAACCTCTTTAATAGCATCAACAAACTGGATAGAACTGCCATCCATTATCGGCGTTTCCGGGCCGTTAAGGTCTATCAAAACATTGTCGATCTCTAAGCCAACCAATGCTGCAAGCACGTGTTCTATAGTGCTTACACTGGCGCCATTTTGTGAAATTGTGGTACCGCGCGAAGTGTCAGTTACGTTGTCAACATCCGCGTCAATTATCGGCATTCCCTGTACGTCAATCCGCCTGAATTTATAGCCATGATTTTCTGGTGCAGGGTTGAATGTCATGGTAACATTTTCGCCGGTATGTAGCCCGGTACCCGCAACAGAAACCTGTCCTTTAATAGTTTTTTGTTTTACGTTCATTTTGTTAGTCATTGATCTTTGAGTCATTAAGTCATTGGCCATTCGATAAAAAAATGACTAATGATTCAATGACCTATTGACCTTTTTTCAGTTCCGCAATTATTTTTTCAAGTTCGTTAACCTTTTTTTCTAATTCGGGTAAACGGTTTATTACCACTTGTGAGCGCAAGTTATCCTGGTAAGATACAGCAGGTGCGCCCGCCCATTTTCTTCCTTCGTCAACAATAGACCGGCTTATACCCGATTTGGCCTGGATCTGCGAGCCTTTGGCAATGCTGATGTGCCCTACAACGCCAACCTGTCCGCCGATGATGCAGTTTTCACCAACTTTCGAGCTCCCTGAAATGCCCGTTTGGGCAGCTACTACAGTATTGGCCATAATTTCAACATTATGGGCCACCTGTACCAGGTTATCAAGCTTTACGCCTTTACGTATAATGGTCGATCCTAAAGTAGCCCTGTCAACGGTGGTATTCGCGCCGATCTCAACATCATCTTCAATGATCACATTTCCAATCTGGCTTATTTTTGTATAAGTGCCGTTGGCTGTAGGTGCAAAACCAAATCCATCGCCGCCGACTATGGTGCCTGAGTGAATAATGATGTTGTTCCCTAACACACAATCAAAATATACCTTTACTCCGGGGAACAACGTAACATTGCTACCAATTATTACATCATCTGCTATATAACAATGCGGGTATATTTTGCAATTGGTCCCTATTTTAACATTTGGGCCTATGTAAGCAAAGGCTCCTACGTAAGCATTTTCACCAATCTGCGCCGAAGGGTGAATAAAACTCGGCTGCTCAATGCCGGTTTTATTTAGTTTCAGGGTATTGTATTTTTCAAGCAGCAACGAAAATGCGCTATAGGCATTTTCCACGCGGATCAGCGTGGCTTTTAATGGCGCAGAAAGCGACAGGTCATTATTAACGATAACTACAGAAGCATCAGTAGTGTAAAGGTATTGTTCGTATTTGGGGTTCGCCAAAAATGAAAGGGACCCGGTTTGGGCCTCTTCAATTTTAGCAAGCTGATTTACCGGCACTGAAGGGTCGCCTTCAACAGTTCCGTTAAGCAGCAAGCTTAATTCATGTGCGGTAAATTGCATCCGGCAAATTTAGTTGTTAATATCTAAGCAGACAAATAGTTGATTAAGTTGATTGAGTGGGTGGTTGAATAAGTTAATAAAGCAAATCAATAACCCCCTCTAACCCAATCAACATAATCAACCATTCACTATTAACTCCTTCTTATAACAAAGTATATATTTCTTTACCGTTTTTGCTAATGCTTCCAGGTTTGAATTGTCGCTGGCGGCTGTGATATCTTTAATAATATCATTTTTCATTAAAATGCGGATATTCCCATCCCCGGATTTATATGCCTTATTGCGTATAGTATCTTCAAAAACGAAATAAGAAGCTTCATATTCCGTAATGCCGTATTTTTCCATAGCGCGGTTAGTTAATAGGGCAACAAACTCCTTGTCGGGGGCCTCGTTGGTAATATCAACTTTATAAAGGTCACGGTACACAAGGTCACGGCAGAGCTTTGACAAAACAAAATCCGGGTGTTCGGCCCAAACTTTTACCGCAGCCATAATATCGGTGTCATCCAACGTGGCAAACTTCTCCAGGTGGTGATCTTCATTCATAAAAGCATCCCTGCTTATTGGTTCCTTAAGAAAATGACTTAATGCCGGTGTGGTAAAAACGGGGCCGCCCATTAACGCAAGTTCACGGCTGCGCTTTAATATTTTGGCCAGCAGTTGTTCGGCGGCTATCACTGTTTTATGCAGATAAACCTGCCAGTACATAAGCCTGCGGGCAATCAAAAATTTCTCGACCGAATAGATGCCCTTTTCTTCCACCGCTATCTGATCATCTTTGACGTTGAGCATTTTTATGATCCGGTCAGAACTGATCACACCTTCTGAAACACCGGTGAAAAAGCTGTCGCGGTTCAGGTAATCCATCCTGTCCATATCCAACTGACTTGATACCAACTGATGAAGGAACTGGCGCGGGTAAGTGCCATTAAATATCTCTATAGCCATTGATAAACGCCCGTTGAATTGTACGTTCAACCTGTTCATCAGCATAGAGGAAATATCCTCGTGCGATATGTTTTCAATTATACTTTCTTCCAGCGCGTGCGAAAACGGGCCATGACCAATATCATGTAATAATATGGCGACTATAACCGCCTCTTCTTCCTCGTCACTAATTTCATGGTCTTTATTGCGCAGCGTTTCTATTGCCATCCCCATCAGATGCATCGCACCCAACGCATGATGAAACCGGGTATGCAGCGCCCCTGGGTATACCAGGTGCGTTAAACCTAATTGCTTAATGTACCTTAACCGCTGAAAATAGGGATGTTCGATCAGGTCGAATATCAGGTCGGTAGGAATGCTGATGAATCCGTAGACAGGGTCGTTTATAATTTTCTTTTTATTCAATTTGACTGAAATAGTATGCAAAAATGTTAAATAAAGATATAACCCTGTTGTATATTTGTTAATTTATGTTAATCCGCATAATTCCCTATAACAAAACACGCGCTTTGGGGTTTAAACTGTCTGATATGATTTCAAAGATTGCGCCATGTTGTTACTATTTATGAATTTTAACTCCTGGTTATTCTGATCCTTACAAACTATAAATATTATGCAAGATACAACGATATTATGGGCCGATGATGAAATTGACCTATTAAGACCGCATATTCTTTTTTTAAACGAAAAGGGCTACAAGGTTACAACGGTAACCAATGGCAACGACGCAGTTGACGCTTTCAAGGGCAGCCATTTTGACCTTGTTTTTTTAGATGAAAACATGCCGGGACTAACCGGGCTGGAAACGCTGTCGCAAATAAAAAACATTAACAATGATGTTCCGATCGTCCTGATCACAAAGAACGAAGAGGAGTATTTAATGGAGGATGCCATTGGATCGAGGATTGATGATTACTTGATAAAGCCGGTAAATCCTAAACAGATCCAGCTTACGATAAAAAAGCTAACCGAAAACAAACGCCTGGTTACTGAAAAAACAACCATGGCCTACCAGCAGGACTTCAGGAGCCTCGGTATGATCCTTAATGATAACCTGAGCTTCCAGGAGTGGGTGGATGTTTATAAAAAATTGGTTTACTGGGAGCTTGAGCTGGAGCAATTGGAAGATGCGGGCATGCATGAGATCCTAACGATGCAAAAATCAGAGGCGAATGTTCAGTTTTGCAAGTTTATTGAGAAAAACTATTTACGCTGGATGAAGGAACCTGAATCGGGACCGATTACTTCTCCGCAGCTTTTTAAAAAGAAGGTTTTACCTCGACTTGACGGTAAAGGGCCGGTCTTTTTTATTTTGATCGACAACCTGAGGTATGATCAGTTCAGGATTATAAATTCCTTTATAACTGAATATTTCAGGCTGGAAGAGGAGGATGCCTATTACAGTATTTTGCCCACCGCTACGCAGTACGCAAGGAACTCCATTTTTTCGGGCCTGATGCCATTGGATATGGAAAAACGGTATCCCGATATGTGGCAGAATGACGAAGACGAGGGTGGAAAAAATTTATACGAAGGCGAGTTTTTGGCGGATCAGCTAAAACGTATTTTACGCAGGGACGTGAAGCATTCCTATCATAAAATCCTAAATATTGATGAGGGCCGCGCGCTTAACGAGTCGGTGAACAATTTGATGAATAACGAGCTGAATGTGGTGGTTTACAACTTTGTCGATATGCTGTCGCATGCCCGTACGGATATGCAAATGATCCGTGAGCTTGCCAGTCATGATGCCGCTTACCGCTCTTTAACTTTATCATGGTTTGAGCATTCGCCATTGTTCGATCTGCTTAAGTATTTGGCCCAAAAACAGGTGAGGGTGATCATCACAACCGATCACGGTACCATAAGGGTTAAAAATCCAAGTAAAATAGTGGGCGACAGAAATACAAATACCAACCTGCGCTATAAGCAAGGCAAAAATTTAAACTTTAATCCAAAAGAGGTATTTCATATCCGCAACCCTCACGATGCTATGTTGCCCAAACTTCACGTGAGCTCGAGCTTTGTATTTGCCAAGGAAGATAAGTACTTTGTTTACCCTAACAATTACAACCACTTCGTTAACTTTTATAATGAAACTTTCCAGCATGGCGGGATCTCATTGGAGGAAATGCTGATACCGATAGCGGTTTATGGGCCAAAATAACCAGCACTCGATGTTCAATATTATTTTGATATTTTTGAATGGAATTAAAATGAGTATTAGGTAAGATGTTCCGATCCTCAACCGTCGCTGAATAATACACACGATAGGAAAGACTTACGAAGTTTTTAAAACTTCGTAAGTCTGCCTCTGTCTTAGTAGGCGTCTTCTGGTCGGTATCAAATCAGAAAATAAATTAAAAGTGCTACTATCCATTCAATCCATTTCAGAACTCCCTACAGCTGCGTCAGCTATTTTGAATTACGCCGCTGATGTCAAGATCTTCCTTTTTTACGGCGATATGGGCGCTGGCAAAACCACGCTGATCAAAGCATTATGCGAAAGCTTGGGAACAACGGAGCCTGCTACAAGCCCTACATTCGCTATCGTAAACGAATATGCAGGCGCGAAGAATAAAATTTACCACTTTGATTTTTATCGTCTTAAAAATCAAACAGAGGCATTGGATATGGGTTACGAAGAATACTTTTATTCAGATGCCTATTGCTTCATTGAATGGCCGGAAAAAATCCCCGATCTGCTTCCCGAACATTATATCAACATCAAAATAAACGTTACTGGCAACGGTTTAAGAGACATCATTGTTGAGAAGATTTAATTTAAAATTAATCCGTTTTTTACTTATCTTCATCGTCCAGAAATTATCATAAATGAGTTCAGGCAAATACAGCGGGTTTTCAGACATAGCCAAACAGGCCATGATGCAGCCGCAGGAATCCATGCTGGAGGTTCAAAATAAAAAAAACAAACTTTACATAGGCATTCCAAAAGAAGTTTCCTTCCAGGAAAACAGGATCCCCCTAACCCCGTTATCAGTCGCTTTACTAATTAATAACGGCCACGATGTAATGCTGGAGAGCAATGCAGGCCAGGCCGCCAATTTTTCGGACAAGCATTACAGCGAGCAGGGGGCACAAATAGTGTATGATACAAAAAAGGTTTATGAGGCCGATATCATCATAAAAATAGCCCCTCCAACCCTTGCAGAGGTCGAACTGATGAAGCCGGGGCAGGTACTCATCTCCGCACTGCAACTATCAACTTTTAAGGCCGAAACGCTTCATGCTTTAATTTACAAAAAAGTAACCGCCCTTTGCTTTGAACACCTGCGTGATGAAGGCGGTTCATTAAGTGTGGTGAGGGCAATGAGTGAAATTGTTGGTGCTACTTCAATTTTGATTGCTGCGGAATACCTGAGCAATATATTTGATGGAAAAGGCTTAATGCTTGGTGGTATAACCGGTGTTCCTCCTACCGAAATTGTGATATTAGGTGCAGGCACAGTAGGCGAATATGCCGCGCGTACTGCAATATCGTTAGGTGCGGAAGTTAAAGTTTTTGACCCTTCTATTTACAAGCTGCGCAGGCTGCAAAACAACATCGGCAGCAGGGTATTTACTTCCGTTGTGCAGCCTATAGTTTTGGAAAAAGCCATTATCAGCTGTGATGTCGCCATTGGCGCTATGCGCGCTGAGGACGGGCGAAGTCCCTGTATTGTATCAGAGGAAACTGTGAGCAGGATGAAACCCAATTCGGTTATCATAGACGTAAGTATTGACCAGGGCGGCTGTTTTGAAACATCAGAAGTAACCAATCACACGCATCCAGTATTCAGGAAATACGATGTGATCCACTATTGTGTGCCTAATATTGCATCCCGTGTTGCGCGGACGGCCACTTATGCCCTGACCAATATTTTCACGCCGATATTACTGGACATTGGCGAACAGGGAAGTGTAAAAAATATGATCTGGAAAAAATCAGGCATGCGCGATGCTGTTTACATTTACAATGGACAGCTTACCAATAAATATATCGGGGAGCGCTTCTCCATCCCCAGCAAAGACCTTGACCTTCTAATTGTTTCTAACCATTAAATATGAGGCGTTATCTTGTTTTCGCACTTTTTATTGTTGCCACAAGTACTTCACAAGCACAGCAATACAAGTATATAGACAGCTCAAAAGTAATGGGCGTAAAAAAATATACGCAGCAAATAAAGGCCCAGCCCGACACCCGGCTGGTTGAAATAAAGAAGTATATTCCCGGTATAGCGCTTGATATAAGGTATGCCACAACAAACAACTTTACGCATAAACAGATGTATAAGGAAGCAAAGGCATTTGCCCGGCTTCCGGTTGTATTAGCCCTAAAGGATGTTGAGGACGATTTGAAAACCCGGGGCCTCGGCATAAAGATATACGACGCTTACCGCCCTTATGCAATCACCGTAAAGTTTTATGAAACTGCCCGCGACACCAATTTTGTGGCCGATCCACGGAAAGGTTCAAAGCATAACCGGGGCTGTGCCATAGATATGACCCTGATAGATCTGAAAACAGGTAAGGAGCTTGACATGCCAACTGGTTTTGATAGCTTCAGCAAAAAGGCATCGGCAAACTATCCCGACCTTCCAAAGCAGGAATTGAATAATCGCGAACTACTAAAAAGCATAATGAGTGCGCATGGATTTACCGTTGTGCCCACAGAATGGTGGCATTATGATTTTAATGGCTGGTCGAAATATCCGCTGCTGGATATTCCGTTTTCGGAGATAAAGTAGGCAGTCTATAAGCCCGTTTGCAGTCCGTCTATTTGTGTAAACACCATGAAAAAAAGAAGCCTCTGCTTTTACATTTACTTTTTAGCTTTCTCAACGCTAGCTTTCCCGCAAAATAAGCAGGTTAACCTGTCAACTGAGCTAAAAAGATTGTATGATGTTCAGCAGCTTCCCGCTTATATAAACGGCACACACGAATGGGAAAAATCATCGTATGATACCACAGGAGGGAATGACGATGGCTTTGGCGGGCGATATTCTTTTGTCCGTAAAAATCCCGATGGCACCCTGGTTATCTTTGAGGCCAAAGGCAAAGGCGTGATCAACCGGATCTGGATGCCCACGCAAAACAATGATACGCTCGACTTTTATTTCGATAGCAAAGAGAAACCGACATTCTCTATCAAATTTTATGACCTGTTTTCGGGAAAGGTATTTCCATTTATACATCCACTTTGCGGCAACCAGTTAGGTGGTTATTATTGTTACCTGCCCATGCCATTTCAAAATGGGTGCAAAATAGTGCTGCGGGCCAAAACCATGCAGTTTTACCAGGTACAATGCCGCAGTTATCCTGACGATTATTCAGTTAAAACCTTCGATCCGCAAATAAGCGATGATGAAACAGAAGCTCTGAAAAAAATCGCCACGCTTTGGGATGCACCGGAAAAAATGATAAGGGATTTTTTTAGCGGGAAAGTTGAGGTAGCAGCCACAAATACAACTGTTAAACCGGGTCAAACTGCCCAGCTCCTGAACTTAAAAAGCGGTGGAAGAATAGTTGGAATTGAAGTAAGCCCCGCAAGCACCTTTGCCGGATTGAACAAGCAGATAGATATAAAAGTTACCTGGGACAATGAAAAGAACCCCGCTATATATGCCCCGTTAGCAGATTTTTTCGGTTATGCTTTTGGAACCCCCTCCATGCAAAGCTTGCTGTTAGGATCAAAAAAAGACAGGGACTATTGCTATTTCCCAATGCCGTTTGATAAAGCCGCTAAGGTCGAACTGGTTTACCGCAGCCCCTCCGGCAATGTAAAAGAGGGTAACAAAGTGATTCGCGCTAAAATTTATTACTCGCTGGAAAAAAGAAACCCAGCCACCGAAGGAAAATTTTACACCCGGTGGTTCGATGATATGAACCCTGCAACCGGTAAACCACACGTATTTCTTGATGTTAATGGCAAAGGGCATTACGTAGGTACCATATTGCAGGCACAAGGTTTACACCCGGGGATGACACTGTTTTTTGAGGGGGACGATTCCACCTCAACCGACGGGATAACGCGCATACATGGTACCGGTTCCGAAGATTATTTTAATGGCGGCTGGTACGCACTGCTGGACAGGTGGGATACAAAAATGAGCCTGCCCCTGCATGGCGCGCTCGATTATTCGTTGCCGTTTGCACGTACAGGAGGTTACCGTTTGTACCTGAATGATAAGTTATCCTTTGATCACCATATTTTCCATTCCATTGAACATGGCCCTGAAGGGAACAAAATACCGGTAGATTATACCTCTATGGCTTTATATTATTCTGATACGCCTGTGGCAGATATCATGAAGCCGGCAAATCAATTCACCAGAGTCCATATGCCCGATACCCTGATAATGTACCCACAATTGATGAAATTCGGTTTCTGGGGGGTTACAGGCGTTAAAGAAGATTATTCAGGTTTTACTTTTACTGCAGACGATGAGGGGCGAATGAATATTTCATTAACAGAGATCCCTGATGGGCACTATAAAGTGTACGCGGATATTGAGAACAGCCCCAATGGTGCAGATATTTCTTTATGGCAAAGACAAACCCAAATTGGTGATTGGTTATCGGTAAACGCTTTTAAAAAGGAAGAAAAAAAGCATGTTTATTTAGGGCCGATAACTTTGGGGGTGTTTAAAAACTCACTGAGTATTGTATTCAAAACAAAAAATGAAAATAATAAGCTGGTACTTGAGCGCTTAATATTTGAAAAGCAATAGATTTGGAAAGTATTCTGTTTAAATCTATATAATCCCACAATGGATAAAATCACTGAACTCGCAAAAATGATCGATCATTCTTTGCTGCACCCCACAATGACCGACGAAGATCTGCATCAAGGCTGCCTGCTTGCAAAAAATTATAATGTCGCTACCGTATGTATAAAGCCCTATGCCATTAAAGAAGCCCTTGAATGGTTAAAGGGATCGGACGTAATGGTATGCGCTGTTATTGGTTTCCCACATGGAAACAGTACTACAGGTGTAAAAGTTTATGAAACAGAACAGGCATGTAAAGACGGCGCGCAGGAAATTGATATGGTGGTAAACATCGGCAAAGTGCTGGGCGAAGACTGGCAATACGTTGAGGATGAGATTGCCGCTATTGTGGCGGTGACAAAGAAACACAAAGCAGACTTGAAAGTTATTTTTGAAAACGATTACCTGACGGATGATAAATTCAAAATTCGCTTATGCGAGATCTGCAGTGAATTAAAAGTGGAGTTTGTAAAAACATCTACAGGCTACGGATTTATAAAAGGAGCAGACGGCAAATACTCCTACGAGGGGGCCACTGAGCACGATTTGGTTCTTATGCGTGAACATTCAGCGCCCGAAGTGCAGATAAAGGCTGCAGGAGGTGTGCGTACACTTGATGACCTTTTAAAAGTCAAAGCGTTAGGGGTGACGAGGGTAGGCGCAACAGCAACAGCCGTTATGCTTGATGAAGCTAAGAAACGATTTGGCGGTCAGTTGGAAACTGGCAGCTTTGCAAATGAAAAGATCAAGGGAGATTACTAGAAATAGCTGTTTTTTATCTTAAGGAATTGAATTTATGGCCCCTGAAGGAGTTATCATTCGCACAAGTCCCTACCTGGTAAAGGAAACTATTGACCGGGTAGAGGCCTTTTTAAAACAGCATGGGGCTACCATTTATGCAAGGATCGACCAGCAGGGTGAATTAAAAAAAGTTGGGCAAAACATACCTCCGCTTGAATTTATAATGTTTGGAAACCCGAAAGCCGGAGGAGCAATTATGGCTAAAAATCCTATGGCAGCACTTGACCTGCCACTGAAAATAATTGCCTGGGAAGATGAAAAGCACGAGGTATCTATCGCCTATAATGATGCTTTATATATTGAAAAGAGGTATTCGTTATTGCATATAGAAAAATCACCCCTGGATCTTGACGGGATGGTTGAGATGGCTTTAAAACCATAAGTTTTTCCGAAAAACCAACGCATTTCATAGGTACGGCCCATTTACAATCCTGAATAATAATCATAGCCATGTTCGGCCCAATAATCTGGCAAACGGTTGTTGCTGAACGTGATGCTCCCAATACGCTTCAGGTTTTTTATGCCGTATTTAACGGGGATGATCAGGCGTAAAGGTGCGCCGTTTTGTAGGGGCAACGGCTTGTCGTTCATCTCGTAGGCCAATAAGGTCTGCGGGTGCATGGCGCTGGGCATATCAATGCCAACATAATAACCCTTGTCCGGCGTTTGCATGCCTACATAATCCATTTTTGCGTATTCGTCCAGCTGGAAATGTTTTATAAAATCACTGAACTTCAACCCGGCCCAATGTGATATCTGGTCCCAGCCTTCCACGCACTTAAAATCATAAACGATCTCTGTTTTCGGCAGCGCCATCAACTCCTCCAGCGATACCTCTAAAATTTCACCGCCCTTTTTATTTACCTGTAGTTTCCATGTTGAAGGGTCAAATTTCTTTTTGGCCTCAACGCCTATGTCACTGTTAACCCTAACGTGCCTTGCAGCCATTGATTTCGGGTACGTTTTTACCAGATGGTTGTCGCTGAAGGTTCTCCTGAAAAAAAGTTCAGTTTTGTTGAGCGCCCGGCGCAGGGGTTTGTGGGCACCGGCAGTAATGCCAGGTGTTTCCGGGGCCGATTTATAGAGCCAGCGCCAGCCTTCAAATGCGCCAACGGCCAGCACCGTGAAGGCCGAAAAAGATATGAAGTTGCGCCTGCTTATCTGTTGCTCAATTGTAGGTTCTTTTTTAACTTTTTTACCTGGCTTCTTCATCGTCGTTTGTTGTTGGAATAACAGTTTGGGGCTTTTCATTAATCACTTCAAACCCCGAAATAACAGAACTGAAATTGCCCCACCCGGCCAGGACCACCTGCACAATGTGCACCACAAAAAAGAAAACATAGCCAAGTGTTAGCGCAAAGTGTAATATCCGTGCAAAATGATATCCGCCGCATAACCATGTTAAATAATAAAACTGCACCGGTTTATAAATTGCCAGGCCGGTAACCACCGAGCCGAGGCCCATTACAATAATAGCCGTATAAGCTACCCGTTGCGCCGCATTATATTTGTTTTGCGGCGGGGCCGTTTTGCGGATATGCAGGTCATGCAGAAGTACCAGCCAGGCATCTTTAAACGAGCTTTTCTTTGGCACCAATTCGCGCCATTCGCCGGATATAGTTGTGTATAAAATATATAGGATCCCGTTAAGGGTGAAGAACCACATGAACAGAAAATGAAAAGCCATGCCCTCGGACAGGCGATACGGGATTTTCAAAGTGGCATAAAACCAGTCAGGAAAAAAACGAAAGAAAGTATGTCCAAAAATAGTGATCCTATACTCATCATTTGCCCAATAGATCAGCATCCCGCTCCAGATCATAACCGTCAGTACCGGGAAGTTTACCCAATGGCACCAACGCATAGCTAACGAATGTTTTTCCTTTATGGCTTTCACTTCAAACAATTTTTCGTCACTGTATTAAACCCTGTGCCCTAAATCCATGGGAGGGTTGGGCGTTAAACCACGGTTAAAGTTAATAAATTATTAGTTGGGATTATTCAAGGCTGCAGTGCCGGCGCTAACTTCACTTTCAAAAATGGCTCTCGAGGCGCCTGTGATCGTCCCGTTTGCTGTGTTCTGCAAAAAACCTATGATTTCCCAGCCCTGTGTGTTAAATCCATTGGGCAGGGCTACATTTACTGTACCCTCTTTTCCTTTTAAAGGTACACTTTGCAGTTTGCGCACAATTTGAACGTGCGATAGTGTCCTGCCGCTGTTTTCGCCGCTTTGAACTTTTGTTTGCGCGTTCTTTTGCAAAATCGCTAATTCTAAAAAGATGTTTTTATCAATGCTGTCAACTTCATACTTTATGTTTGCCTTACTATGGTCAATGGTTGATATGTTTAGCGATAATTGGGACGGGGAAGCCTTTTGAAGTCCCTTGCTAATTGCATTACGTAGGGTTCCCTCTTCTGATCCTACGAATTCTGTTTTCCCGTTAACAACTATCTGTGGGGTATAAACGGACTGTATATGCAAATAGCCGGCATAATCTTGTTGCCTTTTTGAGTAATCAGCACTGCTGAAAACATCTTTCCAGCCAAGCCGGTTCCAGTAATCAACATGATAGGCCAGGATATAAACCGGCTTATCTTTACTTTCTTTCTGGATCTTCGCTACCAGTTCATCAGCAGGCGGACAGCTCGAGCAGCCTTCAGACGTGAAAAGCTCCACAACCGCAAAACCCTTGTTGTCGTTGTTTGGCCTTTTTGACAATTTGTGATTAATAAAGGCTGTTGAGCCCAACGCAGCGCTGATTAACAACGCGGCAACGATAAATATTTTAAGTGGCCTCATAGTTTTAATAATTAAATTTCGTGTCTTTATACATTTTATCAGGGACCATTTGGAATCCTTACAATAAAATTAAAGTATTTTATTTCTAGAAATTCAACTGAACCAACTTGTATCAACTTGTATGGTTTTGACACTAATTGACAAGCACTAATTGCATGAATAGGGTTGAATGGACACTAATTTGACTTCAATATTTAAAGTATGTCCAGCCCTATTCGTGAAAATTCGCCCTTCATGTTGTAAATATTTCTATTTGATAAATACTAACGAAGAAAACACCCCTGCGGATTGGATGGGCGCAACAAAATAGCCCGGCAAATTCTTGAGGCCAACGGAGTTATTTGGCCATCTGTTAATGACCATTTATAAACCCGGGCTGCCTTTGACGGGCTTTTTGTTAAGATGTAATGAATACCCGGTTTTTTGTATGATGGAAGTGTATTATATAGATGGAATTGTTACCCTAAAAGTAGTGCCCTGGTGCAAAACAGAGCTAACTTCTATCTGGCCGTTTAATTTTGATAATGCGCTCTTTACATTGTATAAACCAAAACCCGAACCTACTTCCTGCAAATTTGCGCGGTAAAAAAGGTTGAAGATCTCGCCGATATGGCTCCCTAAAATACCAATACCAGTATCCTTTATGTAGATAGTAGCAAGGTTATTTTGCACCTCAATAATTACATCAACAGATTTATTTTTGCTGCTTTTGTCCTGGTATTTAAACGCGTTAGATAAAAGGTTATTGAGGATAAGTTTTACCGGGACTTCATCGCTCCTGAAAATTTCGTCCTGTTCAACGCTGATATTAAATGCAATTTTATTGGTTGTTGAAACTACGTTGTATAGTGGCTTGATGTCTTCAATGATCTTATTAAAGTCTATCTCTTTTACTTTTAACTCTCCCCGCTGCAGGCTGTAATAATCATGCATACTTAAAATGTAAGTATCCAGCTTTGTTAATGATTTTACCATCAAAAACAACATTTCTTTCATCTCCTCAATATCATCGATCTCGCGGGCGATGGCTATGGCACCCAGTATTCCGGACAGTGGCCCCCGAATGTCATGACTAACACTATACGCGAATTTGTTTAGTTCGTCATACGCCCTTTGCAATTCGTCATTTTTAACAGAGAGCATGGAGTTGGCCAAATAATACTTATGGGCCTCGTTTATAGCCGAAATGATATCAGCTTCGGTCCATGGTTTTTTTACATACCTGAATATATTACCCCTGTTTATGGCATCAATTATAGCCTCAACATCGGTATAAGCAGTTAGCAGGATGCGTACAGGAAGGGGGTGACTGATGCGGATCTCTTCAAAAAAATCAACCCCGGTTTTGCCAGGCATACGCTGGTCACAAAAAACAACTTTAATATCCGGATGATTATCAAGGCAGATTAAAGCCTGCGGTATGTTTACAGCTGTTATAATATTATAATCAAGCCGCAATGATGCTTTAAACCCCACCAGGTTATCAGGTTCATCATCAACATACAAAATTTTCATCTTCTCTGCCACTATAATATCCGTTATATGGTTTATAAAATTTAAAACTTTCTTTGAATCGGGGAACTTCCGGTTTATAAACTATCAACTGATAATTTATAAATATACCGGTTTTCTTATACTTAAGTAAAGCTAATCGGTAATTGCAAAATAAATTCTGTTCCTTTACCAGGTTCGCTATTAACAAGTATTACCCCATTATGCTTTTTAATTGTGTTGTATGCAATTGACATGCCCAGGCCTGTCCCCTCTCCAACGTCCTTCGTTGTAAAGAAAGGTTCAAAGATCTTTCTTTGTGTTTGGGCATCCATTCCTGTTCCGTTGTCTTTTATTATTACAGATACATTTTTTTCATCGTGCGTTGTTGTAATAGTTATTTCGCCGCCAATGTTGTCACCAAATCTTTTTTGTACCGCATAAACGGCATTTGAAATAATATTCAGGAACACCTGGTTTAATTTGCCCGGATAGCATTCCACCAGTGGTAAAGCGCCGTATTCCTTAACTATTTTTATTTTATTGTTCAACAGGTTATTTGCAATTACCATTGTTGATTCAAGCCCCTCATTAAGGTTGGCCCTCTTCAGGTCGTCTTCATCCAATCGCGAAAAAATTTTCAATCCCTTAACAATTTCGGCGGTCCTATTTGCGCCTTCATTGATGCCTTTAATCAGCTGGTTTATCTCTAAGGTCAGATAATCAAAATCGAGTTCCTCCTTGTAATCATTTATTTGTTTTTGCTTGTCAGCAGATGATAAGTTGGACATACCTACACTTTCAATCCTGGCCATGGCATCAAACATCATATCAATATCCCGTTTCAACGGATTGATATTTGATGTAACAAAGTTTATAGGATTGTTTATCTCATGTGCTATGCCAGCAGTTAACTGACCCAGGGAGGCCATTTTTTCTGATTCCACCAGCTGGCTTTGGGTTTGTTTCAAGTCCTCCAGTGTCCTGTTCAGTTCCTGGTTCGATTCGCTTAGTTCAATCGTGCGCTCATTTACCTTCAATTCAAGCACAACATTCTGTTCGCGTATAATCCTTTCGTTTTCTTTTAAGGCGTTTAACGTCTCCTCCTGTGACCTTTCTTTTTCTTCTTTAAAGATGTTTATTTTATCTGCCAGCGCAAATGAAAGCAAAATAGCTTCGAACGCTGAACCAATTAGCAATGCCGAACTTGTGAGCGAATTGTAGGGCACTAAAACGTTAAAGTCTTTAAGCACATACACAACTACGCATAAAATAAAAACAGACCAGGCGATGAGAAAGAACTTGGCGGTGCGAAAGCCCTTTAAAAAAATGGTAATGGCCATACCGAGGACATATACAGCACTCATCATTGCCGAGGAAAGCATAAGCGTGTAGCTTGCATTATAATTCTTCGTTAATGCCAGCGCAATTTGAATGGTGTAAAGCAGCCAAAACGCATAAGATACTTTATACAATACAGGCGTATAACTTCGTGCTAAAAGGAAATTCTTAGAAAACTCAATAGCCGCGAGCCCAATTAATGCGGTAGTAACATAAATGCTGATGTCGGCCAGATGAGGGTGATTTGGCAAAACAAACCTGAATATATAGCCCTCCATACAAGCTTGCGTAATTAACACTATGGCAAGGTACGATACGTAATATAGATAACTTCTATCTTTTACTGTGACATAAATAAATAAATTATATAGAAGCATCACGAGGATTATTCCGATGTAAACTCCGAAAGAAATGTCCTTAACAAAGGCGCTTTCGATAACCTGTTCAACCGTGCCGAGATATATCGGTAAAACCAGTTGCTTTCCACTTCTAACGTGCAGATAAATGGCATGGGATTCACCTATTGGTATGTTGATTGGGTATATATAGGTTTGATGGCTTACTAAACGGGTGTCAAAAGGCCGGTTCTGCCCGCTAAGATTTGATTTTACTACGGTACCATTGTTTAATTGGTAGAAATCAATATTATCTATCATCGGCTGGGCAACCTGCAGTGCCAGCATTTTTCCCGTAACATCATTTTTCACAGCGAACCTTACCCAATAGGAGTACGGGGTGATCATCAGGTTTGGAAACTTACTTTCCGACTTTTTATAGTGGGCAGATTTTTCCGCTGCCTGTAAGGAAATGTTTGAATTACTGTCGACCAATATTTCTACGTTGTTACCTATTACACCGAAGTTCCCGTTGAAGTTGATTACGGCCTGGGCAAAAGAAAAACGCTGCAGAAATATCAGAAATAGAAATACTACGCAAAATTTTATTTGGTTCATGTATTGGTTTATAAACGTTGTTCTTCAACATGCCATTTCAACGTGGAATAATAAATTCCGATTTTTCATCGGGAAGGAGAAAACTTATGCGGTAAAAAAGCCGCGCTGCGTATGTTATAAGTTTTCTCTCTGTCCCCGGCGGGTCGAAATGACATGTTTTTTACTCTATATAAAACAGTTCACTTTTGTCTTTTCTTAAAGATTTACTTCCCATTTCGTCAGCAATAGCTACTTTCATCACAAACACTTCTGTTTGGTCATTGTTTAACGGAAATATTTTAAGGAACCTTTCTCTTAATTTATGAAGGTTGTCAGCAACCTTCGGCGCTATTTCTTCAGCATTGCCATGTATCAAACGGTTAAAAAAGAAAGCCGGCGAAAGCATCGGATGCACTGAAACGCCTTGTTGGTTCGCAAAGATCCAGGCTTTTTGTACCGCCATCCCTGCATTTATCAATTGGGCATGGGTAAATTCAGGAATGGTGAAAACAATAATAGCCGACGCGCTTTTTACGCCTTTTAACGAAAGCTTTTTGAATGCATCGCCTTTTTCCCATTCAGCCAACAGGCTTACGGCTTTCCAATCCCCCGCTACTTTAAAGCCAGCGATCTCACTTTGCGTAATGTCTACTGCAGCCACTTCAACGCCATCTTTGGTTTGCTCAGCTTCCTGTTTGTTCCATCTTAATTCGTGATAAAACTCTTCGTGCCCAAGTTCATTCAATAACCTTACTTTGTCACACTCGGCGATTACTTCCGCAAGTTCATTAAGGTCATTTTCATCTTCTGTGTAAAGTACACTCACGTTTTCAAACCCGTTTATTACTTCACTGAACCCGGAATAAAATGTCTGGGATAACTTTTGTCTTGTATCCAGTTTCCTGTTTGTATGCCTTGTAAATAAATGTTTAGCTGTATCAATTGCAATGGCATTTGCATTTTCTCCTGATGGCGAAAAACGCACCGCGGCGATCAACGCAGGTTCGTCACTTAAAGGGAATAATTCAATATTATCTTTTAACCCCAATGCCTGTCCTTGTAAGTGAACATTTTCCAAGGCCGCGCCCAAGCCCATATGGGCCCCCATTTCGTAATAATCGCCCCATGACCACGACCTGTATTTATCATGGAACAAGAACAATACACCCTTGCTGAATACCCATTTCCATGGTTGGTTATTACCTGCCGAAGGTGCAGCTATCGCCGCGTCAATTATTTTATTGAGTTCAATTTCTGAAATATTGTTAACAGCTGCCTGGCCATTGACGGGATATTTATCGATGATTTTTTTAATATCAGAACGGTCAATCGGCTTATAAGGATTTACAGAATGGTTGGCTACTTCTTCGGTCTTTTCCGGATCTTTTATAAGCTCTTCCATGTCGATATAATACCTGCCAGAATCATGGTATTGGTCTAACAAGATCCGGCGGCTCACATCTGTGGTAAGCGCACCACCTAATGTAACTGAAGACGCCAGCTGCGGCCAGGTATTAATAGACTGTTCAACCTCGAGCATTGATGCCTTCAACCTTGTTGATATGGTATCGGCGCCGATCATTTTTAGAATATAGGGAATCTTTTGCTCGTTGGTAAGGTCCTTAATATTATTTGGATCAAGGCCATCAGCCAGACCGTGTAACACCGGCCTGTGAGGGTCGAGGTCAAAGCGCTCAACGTCCAGCATGCCACGATCGTTAGTATCCATCACTACTGGGATCTGCAACTCACGGGCCTTGTACCGGCTTTCAATTTTAACATCCAGGCCATCGCAAACTTCAACAAACAGGTCTAATTTTCCGCCACCAGTAAAGAACGCGTCCATGTTGTTTGCATGCAGCCCGTCGCTAAAGATCTTAACATTCAAAAAGGGGTCAATTTCCGCTATTTCGCGGGCGGCTATCACTGTTTTATTTAAGCCCAAGCTTTGCACTCCTGCCCGGATCCGGTTTAAATTGCTTAACTCCACCGTATCAAAGTCAGCCAATCTCAGTTCTCCGCAAGTACGCTCTATGGCCATGGTTAACGCTATAGATTGACCGACTGACAATCCCACAATTCCGATCTTTTTGGCCTTGAGGGTATTTTGTTCGGCTTTGGTTATTTTGTACCGGTTCCTGTTGGTGCGTACTTCAACAAATTCCTCTTCATCCAGCAAATGAACAAGCTTTTGGCTCCATGGATAATAAACCCAAACGCCATAGCTATCGATGTCTTTTCCTGCTAAATGTTTTTCGATAAGCGCCGGATAGTCATCCTGCTTAATTTTTATAGAAGGGTTTTGGCTTTTTACCAGTTCCTGCAACTGGCCATATATTTCATCGCAAACAAATTTTACTTTCGAATCCTGGAATAGGTCGTCGAATACCTTTTTATCCTGCAGATCACCAATCCGAAGGATTATTGGTTCGTAAACATCCCTCGCGCCTTTAAATTCGGCCAAAAATCCCTGTACATTATTCATAAATATAGTAGTTGTAGTATGCTTAACCGTCACAAAAAGAACTTAACTGCCTTAAAGGAATTTATAATCCTATAAAAAGCTGAGGTTCTTTTCGTCAATTTTATGTTGTATGCTATTTCTCCCGGCATTAGCAATTGTTTCAGCCAGGCTCCATTTATCCAGATGAGGAATTTGGGTCTCATAGCGTATAGTTACTTCCTTGCTCCGTAATTTCTCAACACGGACGCAATTTAAGTTTTCTCTTATTTTATATATCGCATCTTTATTCTCTTCGTCGGCTTTACTTAAAACGGGAACATCTTTTAAAAGCATAACAGTTGCAACCAGGTCAAGTTTCGGATAGTAAAAGGTTCCCTCGTTACCAACGGTGTTTTCAAGTTCCATACCGATGCCAACCACCGGTTTTACAGTATAAGGAGCGCACAAAGCGAAAAGCGACTGTAAGCCTATCTGGTAAGCGATTGCAGCGGCGGTGCGGATGAGAAATATGCTGCCAATCCCATACCCGGCTATCTCGCGTGAGTTCCATAAGCCGCAAAGTTCGCCGGTTCCGTGTTGCGCAAAACGCCATACAAGATCAAAGATCCCGGGATCCATGCTCCCCGTAGCCTGCTCAATTGGTAACGGCTCCGACCCGCCTGAAACATGTACCCGCGCGCCGCCATATACTTTTTTCCCATCAAGGGATTCAACCACCATTACAAATGCAGCCGGGTTTTGTGTCCATTCATTTTTTGAGGAAGTAACTTTTGTTATGCCTATACTGGTTAACACGTGGGTGTGACCTTTGATAAATAGTTCGCAGGCTTCCGGATCATCAACTGCCCTGAAGGCCCTAAGTCTTACTTCGGGCTTTTCTAAATTTAAACCGTCATCCATTTGAGGATCCTCTATCTCATTAGTTTAGTATTGCGCTGGGTCGTCACAGTATAAAGTTAATGCCGAAAATATTTTAAGTGATGTAATAGCTGTCAAAATTAAACATAATTTATCAATGCCCCTTATACGTTTTCATAGCTAAAAAGGTTGCATTTTGATAATTCTTATGCAAACAACTAATTTCGTTATGACATGCTTATCTATTTTGAATTAATACTGCTGCGGACAGGTTTTTGGGCATTTAATTTATTTTTAATTGGCACATTCTTATTAATAACCATCATTTTTTTTAATTTCAGCTTTGTAAACCACGCATGTGAAACTTGTACTTTTTTCCGGCTGCCCAACTCTCGTTTTGTTTTTCAAGAAATTATTCCCGTACAGAAGTAACGCGGCAATATCCCTGACCATTCAAGTTCTGCTATTTTTATCGACAGGTGTGTTTGCTGAAGGCAGTAAAGAGCTTAGCGCAAATGGCGGTTATCGGGCTTCATTGTTTTCAAGCACAGTAGCTAATGCCTCGTTCCCTTTTCCTACCCAGGGCACAATGAAAGTTTATGCCAAAGCAGGCGAAACCATTTACACTGGATCAAGCGCACAGGGAATGGGCAGCGGCACGATTAACCTTCGGGCGCCCGACGGCAAAACTTATACAAGCGGGGCCTCGGCTGTGGTAGGGCTCATCGTTAACCGTAACCAAGAACTGGCAGGCCCATTACCTAACAGCGGCGGATACACACCTTTTACTGTTAAGGTGCAAACCGGGCAGGACGGCGTTTGGGAAATAGATTTTATTTCGCAAAGTAACGGTGTCGATATGGGAAACCCAACACCGGTGCCGGCAAACGCCGACTGGACACAAGATGCTGGCCTTTATGTTACCGCATTTGATATATCAGTGCGCGACATCAACGATTCACAATTTATAAACGGCAGAGTGTTTACTAATGTGTTCTCAGGCATTTTGGGCACGTTTAACGTTGGATTTAATGGCATATTCAACGTACTTACCAAAGATGGTTATCAGTACACACTCAACAATAACGGGCAGGCCGGTAATGGCTTTACTTTTTTCGTGAACAACAAAGGCTTTAAAAATGCCAACGGCACGGCTTCATATAAGAGCGTGAACGGCGTTAATATTACCGGCGTACAGGACCCGCGCGCGGCCGACTCGCCCACTGATATAACCCATAAAATTTTTTTTAACCCTCCGTCTTCGGATTTGCCGGACTCAGCAAAAACGCCTGATGGCGGTACAACATGGCTGTTAAATCCTCCGGCTACGCCAACCATCAGTAATGTTACTTTTTCGGGGATTGAAGGCACGGCCGACAAGGCAGGGACCAATCCGCTTGGCGCAAATTTCTCTTTTACAACCACCGCAGCAGCAAGCTACGTAATTGCCATCGATATTAACAAAAACGGAATATTTACCGATGCCATTGACCGTAAATTAACCGGTGTGGTCAACGCTGGTGTTAACCAGGTGTTCTGGGACGGCCTGGATGGCTTAGGGAACAAAGTACCGGCCAATCAGCAGGCAAACTATAATGCAAATATTACACTCACAACCAAAGCGGGTGAAGTGCACTTCCCGTTTTTTGATGTGGAACGAAACATAAATGGCATTATACTTACCCGTTTCAATGGCAATTTTGCACCCGACGATACTGTTTACTGGGATGATACGCCTATAAGTATCGTTGGTACGCCGTCAAACCCTATCCAAAACTTAACTGGCATCAAGAGTTCTGTAAACGGACATAAATGGGGCGTTCCTGCCTCCAACCCGCTTGACGACCAGGATTTCGGCAACAACAAGAGTATCGATACCTGGTCGTACATATCGAGTGCGCCATTAATTACTTCTGTAAGCTTTCAGCTCCAGGAAGCAGACCTGGAAATAGACAGTATCGTTGCAAACGCAGGCTGTGCAGGCCAGCCGGTAAGTTATACCGTCACAGTAAAAAACAACGGGCCAAGCGATGTTGCCGGCGCCAAATTCCGTTTTAACTTCCCGGCGGTAATTACGGATGTTAATGTTAGCAGCACATCAACTTCGGGGACATCATCAGTAACAGCCGGGGCGATATCCGCTAATGCCTATGATGCGGATGTAGATCTGGCAAATGGCTCGGTCAGGACATTTACTATTACGGGTATCATAGCGCAGACAGCCACCGGAAGTTTGAATGTATCGGCTTCTGTACTGAGGCCAGCCGATGTTACCGATCCGGACGCCACTAACCCTGATGCTGCGCCACCTGTTGATCCACTGGCCGAATGTAATTCACTGCCTTCCGGAGCAGGTTGCAATAATATCAAAACAAATACAACGTCCTTTAAACCGGCACCCGGCGCCGGTCCCGATCAAAAGGCATTTCAATATGCGCCGGTAACCCTGGCAGCCACAGGTGAAGGCACCTGGACACAGGCGCCCGGCGGCCCGGCGACAGCAATCATAACTAATCCGATAAGCGATACAACCACCGTGGCCGGTTTAAACAGCGTTGGCGTATATCACTTTGTCTTTACCAATCCGTTTGGTTGCACTGACACAGTTGCTATTACAGTTGCTGCTGCCGGCACTGTTATCCCGAACATTTTTACGCCCAATAATGACGGGAAGAATGATGTTTTTAAAATTACGGACCTTGAAAGTTATCCCGGCTCACAGCTGCTCATCTTTAACCGCTGGGGCAATGAAGTTTACCGTGCGGATAACTACTTAAACAATTGGGATGGCAGCGGCCTGGCAGAGGGCACTTATTATTATATTTTGAACCGGAGAGAACGCACAGGCGGTACAACCGTTTTTAAGGGCTGGGTATTTTTAAAACGAAGTAAATAATGCGCCGGACCGGACCATATATAATACTGATTGGATTAGCCTTACTTACATTGAAGGCTAATGCCCAGCAAACCATACAATTCAGTCAGTATGTGTTTAACGGGCTGGCAGTCAATCCGGCCTATGCCGGGTACAAAGAAGATTGGACACTTAATTTGAGCAGCCGCCTGCAATGGGTAGGCATCAACGGAGCGCCGCAAACCGGAACGGCTTCTATTGATGGCACTATTAGCGATAATAAGAATGTTGGTTTGGGACTTATAGCGACAATTGATCATTTAGGGCCCGAAAATATTTCGTCGGTTTATGCAAATTACGCGTACCGCCTCCAGCTGGACGAATTGGACACAAAGCGTTTGTGTTTTGGCATCGGCGCAGGCGTGATGCAATACAGGCTTAATGGCGCTGATTTTAATGCGACAGATGTTGGCGACGGAATTGTACCTGCGGGTACAGTAAGTAAGGTCACCCCGGATTTCCGGTTTGGTATTTATTATTATTCGCCAAAGGTTTACTTTGGGGCATCCGTATTTAATTTACTTTCGTCAACACTGGAAAATGTTACTAATAATGCACCTATCGTTCAGCAGGTAAGGACATTGTATTTAACAGGCGGCGCAATGCTGCCCTTGTCAGAGTTCATCGACCTGAAACCCTCGGTCATGATCAAAGAAGATTTTAAGGGACCAACCAACCTGGACCTGACCAGCTTTTTAGCCTTTAACAAAATAGTCTGGTTGGGCGCCTCTTACAGGACAGGCGTAACCGTATGGAATAAAACAAGCCTGCAAAACAACCTGGAAAATCCGGATGCACTTGCTGCCATTGCTGAGTTTTATATAAATGATCATTTTAGGATAGGCTATTCATTTGATTTTACGCTCACCAAGCTGGCAAATTACCAAAGTGGAACGCATGAGATTTCATTGAGTATAAGTTTCCCGGGAAAAAAGCCGCGTATAGTTAGTCCAAGATATTTTTAAGTTTCAATGAAGAGATTAGTGTTTATCGGGATAATGGCAATTGCACTGGCTAAATACGCCGGGGCACAGGAACAGCTGTCGATAAAACAGCGTGCGGATAAGTTTTTTGACCGCTACGAATATTTTAAAAGCGTAGACCTATACCTAAAACTGGTTAAAAAAACCAAAACGGATGTAAAGATCATGGAGCGTATTGCGGATTGTTATTACAATATGAACCGCTATGAAGATGCGGAGCGCTGGTATGCCAGGGCGACAGTCGACGCAAAAGCAAGCAAAATGAGCCATTATAATTATGCCGAAGTTTTGCTTCGCAGCAAAAAACTGGATACAGCAAGGCAGCAATACCGTATTTACTATGCCGATGATCCGGCAGGCCTAAAACTAAAACTTGCTGTTTGTGATTCGGCTGCATTGTGGATGGGCCAAACATCGGCCTGCAAAGTAAAAAACGAAGCTGCATTCAATACAGAATATTCCGACTGGGGATTAACTTACGATGGCAAAACATCCGGCATCTTTACATCCGACCGCAAAACCAGTGACGATGACATAGACCAGCGCACTGGTAATAATTGGTTTAAACTTTATGAAGGGGCAATTAATGGAAATGAGATAAAAGAACTTTATCCCTCGGATAATGGTTCCGGCATTTTTAGTGACAGCTATCATATCGGCCCTATTGGTTTAAACAGAACAGCTGATACTGCCTATATTACCATTACCACAGGGATTTCCAAAAAGAAGCTTCCTTCAGATAACGGCAACAGCAAACAACGGTTGTACACCCGTCGTTTACAGCTTATGATGGCAAGCAAACAGAATGATCAATGGGTGGTCTTCGGGGGCTTTCCCTATAACGATGTACAGAAATATTCTGTTGGCGGCGCAGCTTTGTCAAAGGATGGGCACATACTTTATTTTTCATCTGATATGCCCGGCAGCGAGGGGAAAACTGATATATGGTATTGTGAGAAAAAGGCGGACGGAACCTGGGGCAAACCTGTAAATTGTGGAAAAACGATCAACACAAAAGAAGAGGAAGCTTTTCCAACTGTTGGTGGGGACGGCACTTTGTACTATTCGTCCAAAGGGTTAGCGGGAATGGGCGGCTACGATATTTATACGGCTAAAGGTGAAAAATCAAAATGGAGCGTTCCCGAAAATCTGAAATATCCTATTAACAGCACCAGCGATGACTTTTATTTAGTGACCCGTAATGGGTTAACCGGATATTTTTCCTCCAACCGCGAAGGCGGCCTGGGCAGCGATGATATTTACAGTTATACCTTTAAGCCGATTGATACCGTCCCTATAAAACGTGTCGCCCAAACGGATACACCTTCAATTAAACCAGACGCGCCAGTAAAACCTATTGAGAACTTTGCCCTGGTAACCATTTATTACGATCTGGATAAATCCAATATCCGACCTGACGCCGCTGTTGAACTTGATAGGCTGGTCGCAACGTTAAAACAGCACCCGCAGTTAAAAATTGAACTATCATCTTTTACCGATAGCAGGGCCTCCGAAGCCTATAACATGGCGCTTTCACAGCGGCGTGTTAATTCCGCAGTTGCTTATTTGGTTAGTAAAGGCATCGCTGAAACGAGGCTGGTGACAGGCTACTACGGCAAAACCCGCCTGGTAAATCAATGTGCCGATGATGTGAAATGTACCGAAGCGGAACACCAGATGAACAGGAGGACGGAGTTTAGGGTTTTGAATTAGATTTCAAACTTTATGATCATCGAAATATGTTGAATTAGTTGTGAATTGATTTTTTGAGTAAGATAGGTTATCAAATTTTTAGCTGGAAGGGCGTAAGTTTTGCCCCTACAGGGCACAAATTTTTTTTTGTTTATTTTCTACCGATGTTTGGCTCCTATCGGAGCCGTTTTCATTAGTTGGACGACGATCTTTATAGATACAGGTGTTTGCCGAAGGATTTGATTCTACAATTTAATCGCTTCAAATCCCGTAGGGATTAAATATTGGTAGAAAAATAGGATTTGAAAATTTGCGTGCCGTAGGTACGAAACTATCCAATAATCCAATCCATTTCACGCATCTATATTCGATACTAAAGCGCCATCACACATCAAACTTTATCCATCCATTCCCTTCATAACCAAAAATAAACTGTTTGGGGTGAATGATCTCTGCCAGTATTTCAAGGGAGTCAACAATCCTCGGCCCCGGGCGGTTAAAATATTGGTTACCGTCGGCAATATAAACGCGTTTGTTTTTTACTGCTTTCAGTTCGCTGAAGCCCGGGAGTTGAAG